>Ga0209308_10003557_pt1 | contig 12755 bp, 9 predicted proteins | sample COGITO_mtgs_1204_3_FD_184806 | JGI IMG/M metagenome (GOLD analysis project Ga0209308, IMG submission 184806) | Pelagic marine microbial communities from North Sea - COGITO_mtgs_120405 (SPAdes) (version 2) | ecosystem: Environmental > Aquatic > Marine > Epipelagic ...
CTACATCGCTTTAAACAAAAAGAATGAGCAAATTGAACTGCAAGCAGGTTCATTAGCCTTTACGTATTGTCAAGTTCCTGTCGTTTACAGTTTGGGAGAAACCTCAAGTATAACAGTGGTTACAGATTCTTCTACAAGCACTATTGAAGGAATTGACCTGGGCAAAGAATGGACGAATGAATTGTTCCAACGTACGGGTAAAGTTCTTCGTTTGGAGGTAACCGTAGTAAAATAAGAATGGAGATGAAAAGAGGACTAAGAAATGTAGCCGTAGTATTTCTATTGGCAGCAAGCTTATTTTCTTGTTCTTCTAAAGATACACCTATGACAAAATCTAAAGCCGCCGCTGAAATCTTAGGCAATCCTAAATACAGAGCTGTTTCTTTTGGAGGCTACCGTGGAAAGGAGCGCGCCAACCAACCTACCATTCCGCAGTTAAAGGAAGATTTGAAGATCATGTCTGCTATGGGCATTAAGATTTTACGAACGTATAATTTGCAATTGCCTCATGCAGCAAATATTTTAAAAGCCATTCGCGAATTGAAAGAGGAGGATCCGACGTTCGAAATGTACGTTATGCTGGGTGCTTGGATGGATTGTCTGAACGCATGGACGGATCATCCCGACCATTCTATTGAGGATGCGACAAATAATGAAAGTGAGATTCAGAAAGCGGTGCGCTATGCGAATGAATACCCCGATATCGTAAAGATTATTGCGGTAGGTAACGAGGCAATGGTGCATTGGGCTGCGAGCTATTTCGTGCATCCCTCAGTCATTCTAAAGTATGTGAACTACCTACAAGAGCTGAAAAAAGTGGGAAAATTATCGCCGGATTTATGGATTACCTCTTCAGATAACTTCGCCTCTTGGGGTGGGGGAGAATCGGACTACCACTTGCCTGAATTGGAGGCTTTGGTCAGAGCGGTAGACTATGTCAGTGCGCACACGTACCCATTCCATGATACGCATTACACTAGCGCCTATTGGGAAAGTCCTGCCTCCGATGAAGAAGGGTATTCCGACCACGACAGGGTGCTTTCAGCTATGCAGCGTGCGGCTTTTTACGCACAAGGTCAATATGAAAGTGTGAAGTCTTATGTTCACGGAATCGATCCCGAGAAGCCCATACACATTGGCGAGACGGGTTGGTCTTCAGTCAGTGTGGGCTTATACGGTAATAATGGTTCTTTCGCCGCAGATGAATACAAACAATCGCTATACCACCAAGCCATGCGCGAATGGACGGATGCGGAAGGCATAAGCTGTTTTTATTTCGAAGCGTTTGACGAGCAATGGAAAGACTCTAACCACCCTGAAGGATCCGAGAATCATTTCGGACTAATCACCCTCGAGGGTAAGGCAAAGTTTGCTTTATGGGAGTCCGTGGATAATGGAGATTTTGAAGGTTTATTAAGAGGAGGCAATCCCATTACCAAAACCTTTGGAGGAGATACAACGGCGATGCTCCAAACGGTTAGCGCGCCAAAAAGAAGAAGATAATGAGGAGGATCTTAAATTTAGTACTAGGTCTATCGATTCTTACTGCCTGCAACACAAGGGATGCAATAGAAGCAGAAAATAATACGTCGAGTGATTCTTCGTCGTACTTCAGAGCAATCTGTTATCACCCAGTTCCTGCTGGAGATACTTTACGCAGATGGGAAACACTCGAAGAAGATCTCGCACTTATGAAGGAAGCCGGTGTTACAACGATACGCGTATATGTCCCTATTGCTGATGAAGCCGTTTTGGATAAAATAGCCGCTGCGGATATGCGGGTAATCACAAGTTTTGGCTACAATCAAGACAGCATTTATGATATTTTATCGGGTAGTTTCATTGATTATGTCGCCCAATTCAAAGGACACCCTGCTATTTTCCTTTGGGAATTAGGTAATGAGTACAACTACCATCCCGAATGGTTCGGCGACGAATTGAATAATTGGTACGATGCCTTAGAACAGGCGGTAGATGCGATACACGCCATAGATACACTGCACCCGGTAACCACTGCGCACGGGGAAATTCCTGATTCATTAGCGCTGTACAAAGGACGCAATCTTGACATGTGGGGCTTTAATATCTATCGTTGGGACGTACCGGGATCGTTCTTCGCGGATTGGGCAAAGTCCAGCGATAAGCCATTTTATTTCTCTGAGGTAGGGTCGGACAGTTATATGACTGTGGGGACAGATTCATTTGCACAAGGCGAGAATCAAAAAGCACAAGCCGTTGCCGTAGCTAATATTCTCGACGAAATTTTAGCTTATGAGAATCGATTCCAGGGCATTTCACTGTTCTCTTTCACTGATGGTTGGTGGAAAGCAGGTAATCCGAATACACAAGATGTAGGCGGCTGGGCCCCGAACAGTTCTGGCGTACCTTATGATGGGTCGCCGAACGAAGAATATTGGGGAATCGTAGATATTAATCGAGAGAAGAAAGAAGTTTTTGAGGTAGTTAAAGCACGTTTTAATAAAGCAAAATAGAATGAGAAAATCGGTTTGGTTATTTATAACAGTCATTGGATTGGCCAGTTGCACAACTAAAAGTACATCGAACATGAATGTTTTTGAAACCTCCGCCAATGGCAATTTACATGCTGTAAAAAAAGATTTTAAAAAGTCCGAGCAGCATTCGACCGTTTCGATTAACACGAAAAAAAGAAGACAAACCATTATTGGCTTTGGTGGTGCTTTTACCGAATCCACAGCCCATAATATCAACTTACTCAGTCCTGAAAATAGAACGGAAATCATCGATGCGTATTTTGGGGAGGAAGGGGCAGCCTATTCTTTGACGCGCACCCACATGAATTCATGTGATTTTTCGGTCGCAAATTATTCCTATACACCTGTCGAAGGAGATACAGCATTGGAGCACTTTTCCATCGACCCTGATCGCGCAGATATCCTTCCCATGATTAAAGATGCACAGGCGGTTTCGAAAGAAGGTTTTAAAATATTTGGTTCGCCTTGGACCGCTGCACCGTGGATGAAGGACAACAATAACTACGTCGGAGGAAAACTCAAAAAAGAGTACTACGATACGTGGGCCTTGTTTTTTAGCAAATATGTTGACGCCTATCGTGAAGAAGGTATTGATATTTGGGGTTTTACGGTAGAAAACGAGCCGCACGGTAACGGGAATAACTGGGAGAGTATGCATTACTCGCCTGAGGAAATGACTGATTTTGTCGTGAATCATCTAGGTCCCCAGCTCGAAGCCGACGGAAAAGGCGATCTCGTTATTATGGGATACGACCAGAACCGCCAGGGAGTGCCCGAATGGGCAGATGTGATGTACCGTGACGATACCACAAAGCGCTACTATGACGGTATGGCTGTACATTGGTACGAAAGCACATATGATTATTTTCCGGATATGCTGGACTATGCACGAAATGCTGCACCTGAGAAGATTTTACTTCAGACGGAGGCATGTGTAGATAATCAGGTCCCTGTTTGGCGAGATGATGCTTGGTATTGGCAAAATGAAGCGACCGATTGGGGGTATTACTGGCGTGAAGAAGAAAACCGCCACCTTCATCCCAAATACGCACCGGTGAATCGCTATGCAAGAGACATTATTGGATGTTTGAACCACTGGGTTCAGGGCTGGGTAGATTGGAATATGGTTTTAGATACACAGGGCGGCCCTAATTGGGCCAAAAACTGGTGTATCGCACCCATTATCGTCGATCCCGAAAAAGATGAGATTTACTACACACCGTTGTACTATGTAATGAAACATTTCAGTAAGCACATTCGTCCTGGTGCGCAAGTACTGGAAGTGAATCAAACCGACGGCGAACTAATGGTGACTGCGGCTGAAAATGAAGATGGCTCCATAGTTGTAGTAGTCTTTAACGAGGGCGGGCAGCCACGAAGTTTTGATTTGAACATGGATGGAACGGAGCGATTGATTGCTATTGATGCGCAAGCCCTTCAAACCATTGTAATAGAACCTAAACAATAGTCTTATGAGTGAAGTAGCGTCAACAAAAGTCCCCATGGGCCAGAAGATTGCTTTTGGAGTTGGGATGTTAGCGAATCAGATGTTCCCAGCTGCCATGAGTATTTTCATGGTCGTATTGGTACAAGACTTAGGTTTTCCTGGATGGATGTGGGGGGTGATTTTCTTTGCGCCGCGCGCCTTTGATGCTATTTTAGATCCTATCATGGGATTCATCTCTGACAATACACGTTCGCGCTGGGGTCGTCGAAGAAAATATGTATTTATCGGTGCCTTGTTGATGGGGGTTTCCTTCATTCTATTATGGCAGGTATATCGTGAAAACACGCTTTCTTATAACTTCACATACTTCATGCTGTGGTCGTTTGTGTTCTATTTAGGTCTTACCATTTTCGGGGTGCCGTACGTAAGTATGGGTTATGAGATGAGTAATGATTTTCACGAGCGCACGACAGTTATGGCAATCTCGCAATGGATTGGTCAATGGGCTTGGGTCATTGCACCATGGTTTTGGGTCATTATGTACGATCCGGAATGGTTCCCTTCCGGGGATGTGGCAACCCGGACCCTAGCAGTCTGGGTAGGCGTTGTATTTACCATCTGTGCGATGGTACCTGCCATTTTCATTAAAGGAGAATCCACCTTAGACCGCACTGACTATGAGTCCCTTAGCCTTGGAAACATCATTCGCAGCTTAGGAAGCATTCGCAGGAGTTTTGTTGAGGCATTTGCCTTGCCTTCCTTCCGCAAGTTGTGTATCACGACATTCTTAATCTTTAACGGTTTCAATACCATCGCTAGTTTTACCTTCTTTATCATAAAGAGTCATTTGTTCAACGACGATGCCTCAGCTGTGGGAGTTTGGCCTACACTCTTTGGGAGTGTTGGTGCACTGGTGACGACGTTCTTAGTCATTCCAATTGTAGCTAGAATGTCAAAAACATTAGGTAAAAAGCGTGCTTTCATCATCTCACAGAGCATCTCAATCATTGGATACATTATGCTTTGGTTCTTAATGGTTCCAGGGAAACCGTACTTGTTTTTGTTCGCTTTACCATTCCACTCTTTTGGTATCGGAGGGTTATTTACCATCATGATGTCTATGACATCAGATGTTTTGGACATTGACGAATTGAAAACTGGAAAGCGTCGTGAGGGTGTGTTCGGTGCAATCTATTGGTGGATGGTGAAGCTTGGCTTTGCTTTTGCCGGTGCATTGAGCGGATTGATTCTCACGTTGGTGAATTACCAAAGTGGTGCAGTGGCTCAACCGGAAGGTGCTGTAGACCAATTAAGAATGGTCTTCTCTGGCCTACCTATACTCTGTACGCTGATCGCCATTGCGGTGATGTGGAAGTATAGTGTCGATGAAAAATATGCGCGTGATGTCCGCTCGAAATTGGACCAACGAAACCAATAAATCGACTAATTTTAAGGACGTAACCATGTCATTCAGAAAGGAGAAATTCATGTCATTGGCCGGTATTACGGCTGTTGAGCATCCAATAGAAGAGCTGAAAAGTATTAGCCGAGGTTTGCTTAACGATGGAATTCATGGCATTTGCTTTAGTGCCTACGATGAAGGTCAGCAGCCTGGTGATCAACTCACGGAAGCCCAAGTTCGAAGAAAATTAAGCATTCTAAAGCCGCACATCTCGTGGGTGCGCACCTTTTCCTGTACCGAGGGTAATGAGTTCATCGCTCAGATAGCACATGAAATGGGTATCAAAACTCTAGCAGGTGCATGGCTGGGGGACGATCTTGAGAAAAACGAAGTAGAGATTGCAGGTCTGATTGCCTTATGTAAGCAAGGTGCGGTAGATGTGGCTGCAGTAGGTAACGAAGTATTGTACCGCGAAGACCTTGAAGCCAATGCTTTGGTAAAATATATCGAGCGTGTGAAGGCTGAGGTTTCTGGTGTACCTGTGGGTTATGTAGATGCCTATTATGAGTTTACAGATCATCCAGAAGTATCAGATGCATGCGATATCATCTTGGCAAATTGCTACCCATATTGGGAAGGCTGTGCCTTAGATTATTCGTTGATGTACATGAAACAGATGTACATGGAGGCAAAGATTGCGGGTAAAGGGAAGCCCGTTTTAATTACTGAAACAGGTTGGCCTAGCAATGGCCAAAGCATCGGTGGTGCTCAAGCTTCGTTTGAAAACAGTTTAAAGTATTTCATTAGCGCTCAACGCTGGTCTGCAGCTGAGGACATTCCAATGTTCTACTTCTCTTCGTTCGATGAAAGTTGGAAGATTGAGAAGGAAGGCGATGTTGGCGCCTCTTGGGGCCTTTGGGACAAAGATGAGCAGCTGAAGTTTTAAGAGGACCAATTGTGCTCGTATCTGCACGATTTAGTTGCATCTTTGCCGCATGGAACACAAAAGCGGTTTTGTCAATATAATTGGGAATCCCAACGTAGGGAAGAGCACCCTGATGAACGCAATGGTCGGTGAGCGATTGAGCATCATCACACCTAAGGCACAGACGACGCGTCACCGCATCTTTGGCATTTTAAACGAGCCTGAATATCAGATTGTCTTTTCAGATACGCCAGGGGTTATTCAGCCAGCGTATAAGATGCAGGAGCATATGATGAAATTTGTGTCGGATGCTTTTGAAGATGCTGATGTATTCTTGTATTTAGTAGAACCAGGAGATCGCGCCTTGAAGGATGAGGGCTTCTTTCAAAAATTGGCCACCACCTCAGTTCCCGTGCTTTTGATTGTCAATAAGATTGATACCACCACACAGGAAGCTTTAGAGGAGGAAGTTGGGTACTGGCAGACCAGCTTGCCCAATGCTGAGATTATCCCCATTAGTGCACTTGAAGGGGCGAATACAGACTACTTATTGAGCCGACTTAAGGAATTGGTCCCGGTGAGTCCGCCGTATTTTGATAAAGATGCACTTACGGATAAAACGGAACGCTTTTTTGTTAGTGAGATCATAAGAGAACAGATCCTGCTGAATTACAAAAAAGAGATTCCTTACAGTGTTGAGGTAGATGTTGAGGAATTCAAGGAGGAAGAAGATATTATTCGCATGCGATGCATCATTTATGTTGCCCGCGATTCTCAAAAAGGCATACTAATAGGCCACAAAGGGAGTCGGCTAAAAGCAGTGGGAATAGGTGCTCGAAAGCAATTAGAAGCATTTTTCGCAAAGAAGGTGCACGTAGAGACCTTTGTTAAGGTGAAAAAGAACTGGCGCGATAACGATTTACAGTTGAAGCGCTTTGGTTATAAGAATTAATTATGAGTAACATCGTTGCCATTGTGGGACGCCCAAATGTTGGGAAAAGCACACTATTTAACCGTCTAATCCAGCGCCGTGATGCTATCGTTGATAGTGTTGCCGGTGTCACACGCGATCGCCATTACGGCAAGAGCGATTGGAATGGGAAGGAATTTTCTGTCATTGATACTGGCGGTTATATCGAAGGCTCGGAAGATGTTTTCGAAGCTGAAATTCGCCGTCAGGTGGAATTGGCGCTAGAAGAATCCACTGTGGTCCTCTTCGTTTTAGATCTGCAAGCGGGATTAACAGAGTTTGATAAAATCATTTCTGAACTGCTGCGTAAGACCGAAAAGCCAGTGGTGTACTGTGTGAATAAAGTGGATAATAGCATGCTTGAATTAGATGCTACAGAATTCTACGGCCTAGGTATTGAGAAATACCACACTATTAGTGCAGTAAACGGAAGTGGAACGGGTGATTTGCTCGATGAGTTGGTCTCTTACATGGATGAAAATCCAGTAGATGACTACGATGACCTGCCTAAAATGGCTATCGTCGGGCGTCCAAATGCAGGTAAGTCATCCATAGTGAATGCGTTGTTCGATGAGGAGCGCAACATCGTTACAGAAGTTGCAGGTACTACTAGAGATACGGTAAACACCCGCTTTAATAAGTTTGGTTTTGATTTCATGTTGCTGGACACAGCTGGTCTTCGCAAGAAAGGCAAGGTGCATGAAAATTTAGAGTTCTATTCTAACATGCGGTCTGTACGTGCCATCGAACATGCAGATGTATGTATGATGATCGTGGATGCAACCCGCGGATTTGAAGCGCAAGATCTCTCTATCGTTTCCTTAGTTGAGAAAAATAAAAAGGGTTTAGTGGTAGTGGTAAATAAGTGGGATTTGGTAGAGAAATCGACCAATACCATTCGTGACGCAGAAGCGCACATTCGCAAAAAATTAGAGCCATTTACTGATTTCCCGATCATCTTTACAAGTGCGCTTACGAAGCAACGTGTTTTAAAGGCATTTGAAGAAGGGGTAAAGGTATACGAGCGTAGAAAACAAAAGATATCAACCAGTAAACTGAATGACACCATGCTGGAGATCATTAAAGGATTTCCGCCACCGGCCGTCAAAGGGAAGTATGTCAAAATTAAATTCTGTACGCAGTTGCCAACACGGACACCTCAGTTTGCCTTTTTTGCCAACCTGCCGCAATATGTGAAAGAGCCATACAAACGCTTCTTAGAAAATAAGATGCGCAAGGAGTTTGACTTCCACGGTGCCCCGATCGAAATATTTTTCCGTCAGAAATAATTACAGCTGATAGGTAATAACTGCATTGCCTTGTGCGATGACTAGAACGGGTGGACCGGTCATGGTCAAGCGTCCTGCTTTTGCGCTCGATCCGTCGAATTGAGTAATGTTTGAAACGGGCTCGTTGAGCAGGGTAACGTGAATCGTATTGTCGTCGCACATAATAATGCCCGTACCGCCAGGATAGGATTCTACAGATACGATGTTTCTGCTATCAATTGCTACGTTGTATCTGTTGTTTGCGCTTTGTACGGAAACAGATTCGTTTGACCAGTAAATACGGCCGTAGCTCTGTTGTTCTAAGCCTATTAAATCGTTTAGATCGTGCTCTAAAATCTCGACTGTTCCATCCCACCGTTGTTCTTGTAGCTCTCCTTCATCCCCAACACGAATAATGCTCGGTATATTGCCCGGGGATAGCGCCCAGGGCTTTGCCGCTGCCGGGAGTGCATTGGTTTTAATTCTGCTTTCTCCACGTCTGTTCAAAATGAACGCCTTTTCTAGGGTCGAGGTAATGATATAGTCTTTTCCGCCACGTTGGTACAAAAATGGACGTTGCGTTAGGATTCCATTGGACGCGTCGGTTTTCCAGCCGTCAACCATTTTACCATCACTTGTAAAGTTGTACAATTTATCGCCACAAGGTATGAGGAACCTGTAGTTTCTGTTTTTATCGTAATCCATTACTGAAAGTCCAAAGGAGGTATTCGACGGAAGTGTGATTGGAAAGTCTTCGACATTTCTACCCAATAGATCAATACAATGGAGTTGGTTGGAAGTGGTAAAGACCAATTGGTATTTGGCATTTTTAAATAAATCTACTTGCTGGATAGGACCCACAATGGGTAGGTCTAATTTTTTCGTCCATTTCACTTCACCGGCTTCGTTCATCCAATATAGCGTATTGGTTTCGTCTTGAACTACAACGTTGTTCACTCCAGATCGATGATTTTTAACGAGGAATGGCCCTGCAATGACGGGGGCGTCTAATGATGTGGACCACAAATAAGAGCTGCTTACGGCTTGATCTTTTTGACTTTGAATAGTAAGTGAGCCAAAGGCGAGTGCATCTTTGACTTCTATAGAACCACCCAATAAAGCATTGCCAAAAAAACCCGGCCATTGTTCACTAGGGCAAAATGCGGTTTCAGTGAATCCTTTTAAACTGGTGGCAAAAGTTAGGTGGTCCGGTTTGTTTAGGGCTTCAGAGAGCGGATCAAAAGCTTCCATGCCATCCCAAGTTTTACCTAAGCCTATTTCACTCATGTAGACCTCAAGAATTTTAGCATTTGGTGCAATAGCTAAGACCTCATCATTAATGGTCCATGACGGGGTTCCTAAATCAGAAAAGAACCAACCGTATAGAGCACTGAATAGGAATTTATGTTTCTCCTTAAGTGTGCCGCCTTTGCGGCCGTCCACAGTACCCGTAGTTGACGAAAGTCCCGCGAGCACTTCGCCTACTTCCTTTGAACCACCTATTTTAAGGGGCAGTAGGCATATGTTGGCATCGCCATAGCCAACTCGTATAAAGTCTCCGGATAAATGTACCGTACTGAAAAGTATAGGGTCTACATTCGCTTCGGTAGTTATGCGTTGCGCGGGCTTTAGTCGTTGTTTATGAGCTCGATAAGTATTGAATGAGCGCAGCCATACATCTATTCCGTCCGTTTTCATTCCTAAGGCGTAAGTCGATGAGGAGGCGACATATTTACTGAGTTTCTCAGATCTAACACTACCAGTGAAGGTGTTAAGGAAGACTTGGGCACTGTCTGGACAGAGGGAAACAGAAGTCCCGATGAGTTTGTTTTTTCGCAGAGCAAGATCGATCTCACTCCAGGCTGCAATGTGTGTCATCCAACTCCAATCCTGTTTGAAGAATTGGTCCCCTATGGCTTCAATTTCTTTGTGCTGAATGAACAGATTCATGACATCGGCTTTTGACGCACTGTTCCAAAGCGAAGTGAATTGGGCGTCTTTCGCAAGACTGAATCCATTGGCACGCTGGTTTAACAGATCTTGTAGAAGTGCCGATTTTTTACTGATTGTCCACGTAGATCCCACTTTGAACCCATAGAGACTATCAATGGAATAAATGGTCTCATTTTCGGTCATGGAGCCGCCCTGACCCAGCGTGTCTTTAAAGGTCCAGATCCAATCAGATTTATCCGCGCCAGAGGCGACTAACGCACCAGTCCAAGGTCCATTGCTGTATTTATTCAGAATGGCGATATCTATGGCTTGCACATAGGGTAGGGCAATGGAATCAGAAAAGGCAGTAAATTTTTCAGCATCATTAATACGTACAATAAGCGGTGCATCCACGGGCAACATTGCGGGAGCGGAGACAGATGCGGCATCCTTGCCACATTTTGTGAAGGCGATTGCTACAAGAAGTAATGCACTGAATTTGACCAATTTCATTTGTGGCGAATTTATACCTAAAGCTACGCTCTCATGGGCACTTCTTTAGTGTGTAAATCGCACAGTTTTTCACAAATCGAAGAGGTTCAATTGGCTCGGTAGAAGTTGGAAGCTTTTGCGATGATGTTCCGTAGCACCGTGGGTCTTTATGCCTTCTCGATGCGCTTTCGTTGGGTAGCCGGCGTTTCGCTCCCAGCCGTAATGTGGATGGGCCACTGCGAGTTCACGCATAAGATCGTCTCGGTAGGTTTTTGCAAGGACCGAAGCTGCTGCAATGTTCTGGTAGGTGGCGTCCCCTTTGACTTGGCAGTGGTGAGGGATGTTTTGATAGGGATGAAATCGGTTCCCATCAACTGCGATAAAGTGGGGTTGTGGGTCCAATTGTGCAATACTCCTGTGCATCGCTTCAATACTTGCGTTTAAGATGTTCATCGAATCAATCTCATCCGGACTAACGTGGGCTACGGCCCAGGCAACCGCTTCCTTTTCTATAATAGGTCGAAGCAGGTTGCGTTGTTTTTCGGTCAGTTGTTTAGAGTCGTTGAGTAGGTCATTTTTGAAATTGGGCGGCAAGATTACAGCCGCGGCTGTCACCGGACCGGCTAAACACCCACGGCCCGCTTCATCCGTGCCGGCTTCTACGATAGCTATTGGCGAATGCTGTCGTTTCATTCGGGCAATGCTCTGATGAATGCAGCGGCACTCTGTTCCCAATTAAAACAGTCACCTCGCTGCAGTGCTCGCTCACGCCAGATCGAATTTTCTGTAGTGATTTGTTGCAACGCCGCGCTCCACTCCTCAATATCGTAAGTAGAAACGAGCAATCCTGCATTGCCTACCACTTCAGTCAAAGCACTGTTTTTTGAAGCGATGACAGCTGTGCCACACTGCATGGCTTCGACTAATGGAATGCCAAATCCTTCCATGGCGCTGGGCATGCAATAGGCTGTGGAACCGCCGTACAGCGATTCTAGCGCTGGTCCTGAAAGTCTGCCCAACCAATCGATCCGGTCCGCATGTTTTAAAGAATTGCGAACGGTCTCGAAGGCAGGGTCTTTAAAGTGTGCGGCACCTGCAATTTTTAAGCGGTGAGTGGCTGTAGGGTGTTTCGCGACCCAATGATCAAATCCAAGCAAAAGTGTGCGCAGATTTTTTCTGGGAGTCAGTGCGCCTACTGCACAGAAATAAGGGGAACTCGTTTCTATTTGACCCGCTTTCATTTGCTGTTGTGGCGCATTATACGTTAGTGTAATTTTTTCGGGAGCTATACCATAGGTGTTCGCGATGTCCTCAGCGCTCCATTGGCTCACCGTAAAGATTTGTTGTGCTTGAGTAGCACCCTTTCGAATCTGTTTACGGTAATATGCGGCTACGTTTTTCGGAACCCATTCTGGGTGGTGTTCAAAATTTAGATCGTGAATGGTGAGCCATTGCGGCGTTTTGGTTTTCGCGGGCAGTCCATCCGGCGACCAATACAAATCAATAGTAAGCTTCTTTAGTGCGCGAGGCACGGAAAAGTCATTCCATAGGGTCCAGAGCAAAGGGTGACGCGCCTGCGGAGCGACAACATGCAAGTAAACATTTGGGAAGTCTAAAGAGCATTGGTCCGCAGCAATGCCGCGGTCGAGCAGTAAATGAAATTCATGCTGAGGAAAAGCGGGAATGATCTGCTCAAGCATACGCAGGGTATAAATCCCTGTGCCTTCGAGTTTGTTTGGCAACAGCCATCGAGCATTAACCGCAATTTTCATAGTTTCAAATGTACAAAAGCAGCGACTTGCACGT
>Ga0209308_10003569_pt1 | contig 12723 bp, 10 predicted proteins | sample COGITO_mtgs_1204_3_FD_184806 | JGI IMG/M metagenome (GOLD analysis project Ga0209308, IMG submission 184806) | Pelagic marine microbial communities from North Sea - COGITO_mtgs_120405 (SPAdes) (version 2) | ecosystem: Environmental > Aquatic > Marine > Epipelagic ...
ATTCCGGACGAGGATGAAGTCGTTTTTGAAATCTTCGAGCAAAAGGAGCTGCGAAAAGAAATGACGACGACGACTAAAGGAGTGAAGAGAAAGAAAACCCAACAACACGAGTGCGATGTTTGCGAGAAGGTGTTTGGATATTCATCCCAATTGGCCGTACACATGCGTACGCACACGAACGAGAGACCGTACGAGTGTGGTGTGTGCGAGAAGCGTTTTCGTGATTCCTATGCTTTGAAAATCCACATGCGTATTCACACGAACGAGAAACCGTACGAATGTGATGTGTGCAAGAAGCGTTTTCGTACATCTAGTGATTTGAAAACGCACATGCGTATTCACACAAAGGAGAAACCGTACGAATGTGATGTGTGCGAGAAGCGTTTTAGTGAATCTAGTAATTTGCAAAGCCACATGCGTATTCACACGAACGAGAATCCATACGAGTGTGATGTGTGCGAGAAGCGTTTTACTACATCTGGTAATTTGACAAACCACATGCGTATTCACACGAACGAGAAACCGTATGAATGCGATGTTTGCGATAAAGCTTTTCGTCAACTTGGTAATTTGAAAGTCCACATGCGTATTCACACGAACGAGAAACCGCACGAGTGTGATGTGTGCGAGATGAAGTTTCGTCATTCTAATGCTTTGAAAACGCACATGCGTATTCACACGAACGAGAAACCGTACGAATGTGATGTGTGCGAGATGAAGTTTCGTCAATATGGTACTTTGCAAAGCCACAAGCGCACTCATAATTAGCTCTCTTTTATAGCTTTCTTATACATTTATATCGCATACTCAACGAATCAAACGAACGTACTCACGCCTTCTCGCGTTTTACACTATTAAATTTGCAAGGAGAAGAGTTTCTTATTTCCTCACATTTTTTTCTCCCAACACACACACACACACGAGAAGAAGTTCTACAGAGAGAGAGATGAACGCGTTGTTTTTTACTCCTCTTCTTCTTTTCCGTCTCCACTGACCGCATTAAAAAACAGAACAGAGAAAGAGAGGATAACAGAGTACTATCATACTCGACGACCGTCGTTCTTTGAAACCGAGGAGGATATACCGAGAGATGGAGGCAAGAAGACATTCGTCAATGTCGTCGTCATTTTTCTCTCGACCGTGGCAAGACTTGTATAACGTTTCCGTGCGGGTTCCTTCTTCTTTGGCGAATGATGCAAAGTGCGATTTCATGAACGCGGAGGATGTTGATGACGATGAGCATAACAAGAGTAAAATCCTCGTCATGTTGCACGTGGACGCGATATACGAGGTTTTTAAAAGACTCTCCCCTCGGGATTTAGTCAGAGTTTCCACGGTGTGTAAGAAGTGGCACGCAATCGTGCAACACTCGACGAAGAGTTTGTGGCAGTCGCACTGCGAACGCGCGTTTCGATTTTTTGACGTGAACGGGGAGGAGACGAGGAAACGATGCGCGGAAGCGTATTCGAACAATTATAAGAAGATGTTTTACGAGCGGAATCGAATACGGACGGATGGATTGTACGTGAGTAGGAATACGTACGTGAAAGCGTGCGCGAGACGGGAGATTGGGACGTCCAAGAAGGAGCATCGACCGGCGAGGGTGGTGGTGTATTATCGGTACTTTCGTTTCCTCGAAAACGGCGAGTGGTACTCGAAAACGTCGCCGGAACCTGTCAGAGTGGTGAAGAGAACGATGTACGACGGCAAGAAAGCAAACGAGGATTCTTCGGTCAACGTAGGATGGTACCAGCTGGACGAAAAAGAAAAAGAAGAGAGGATTCACTGTCAATCGGCGAAGATGAAACCGGAGAGCGGGTACGTCACGACAACGCACTTCTGGGTGCGATTAAGATCTCGTTTAAAAGGTGGGTCGGATAGGTTAGATTGCGTGAAACTTTTGTTAGTGGACGAAGATTTAGACGCGAATGAGGTTTTAGACGAGGAGGAGATTACGGAGAAAGCGAAACGAATTTTACCGACGGAGGAAAATTGGGAGAGCGTGGACGATTACGAGGCGCTGTATAGACGGAATTTAGGCGCGGAAAGGCAAGGCGTCGCGCCGGGAGCGTATACTTCGGGTCACCCGAACAGCGACGGACAGAGAGATTTGCAACGCGGTTTGAATACTTTGGTGTTTATTCCGTGGGAGGAGTGCGAACATCACGAGTTGAATAAAGACATCAGCGAGATGGATTTTTACATCACCGGGTAAATACGAGAATTTATCGCGCATCGCATCGCAAAGCTCGTCGCTCTTTCTCATGGATATCAAACGTGTATATTAATTAATATTGTTACTAAATTACCTGCTATGACTAAACTGGTTCTATTATGCTGCTACTGCTGTTGACTAAGCTTCTTTAATCTTCACTCTTCCTCCTCCTCGGCTTCCATGACCGGATCGAACGGTTTAAAGCTTTCTTTAAACGCGTTGGTTCGTTCAATCTCGCCATCTTCGTCTTGGACGACGCTTTGCCAATTCGCCGTTTCGGGCGTTTTTAGCAAGTGCGAGATGACTTCTCTCCCGAATTGCATCCAGTGTTTGTCGTATTGTTTCACTTCGGTGATTAAAATAGTGCCATCTGGTAAATGCACGGCGTAATATTCAGCTTCTGGGAAGGAGAGTAAAGAAGTCATCGCGCTTCTCGCCGCGATGCCGGTTTGTGCGTGTTCCGGCGCGATGATATCCCAGGTGAAGTCGCACCGTTTCGCGGCTTGTTCGAAGATCTTCTTGGATAGATGTTTCCTGTTGCTTGGAATGGGAACCACGTTCAAGTGCATGTGATTACCACCTTTGTTTTTCAACGTCAAGTGTCGCTCGAACGCAACCACGCCTCTGTCTTCCGTCGCCTCGGCGAATTTTCGGAAGCCTTGTAAATACGACCACACCTCCTCGCACGTCTCGTCTGGAAGCATTGAAAATGCGGCGACGTGTTCAATCGGCACAATCTGCGCGTGTTCTGGGTTCAACCCACCTTTATCCATAGCAACGAACGATGCGTTTCCAATAGACGCGATCATGTGCGTATCTTTGTTGTTCGAGAGGCAAAACCAACACGATACCGGTGGTGGCGGCGGTTTCCTCTTGTTCGGATCGTATCCGCCGTTTTTGTTTTCGCCGTTATACTGTCTCGATTGTTGTTGTCTGTCCATCTGAACTCGAATATCGCGTCCGTAAAAGTTTTGTTGGTCTCTCTCTAAAGCCGCATCGACGCCCTCTTTCGTTTTAAAGGCGATTTTACAAAATCCTCTGGATCTCCCGGTTTCCACGTCGCGGCCGAGTCGAAGGTCGGCGAGTTCACCGCACTCGCCAAAATATTCTGCGATGGCGCCTTCATCCGCGCGATAATCTAAATTTCTCACGTGAATCGTCTTATCAGCATCACCAACTAACGCTCTCGTTTGACTCTCTTCCAATCGCTGTTTCTTCTTCGCGTCGGCGTTATCTCGCCAATCCGGTTTCAATTCTCTCTTTAAACTTTGTTGGTTCCCTCCTCCTCCTCCTCGCTGTTGTAAGCTGGAGACGCCAGCCATGGCATACGGAGACGGCGTAGAATCCGGTGGCATTTGACACAACTTAATTGGGTTCATGGTGCCTCCAGGTTCAATGCCTAACGCGTGCAACCACTTTTGTTTCTTCGAGTTGCCGACGCTCGCCAACGAGATGAATCGAGTCGCGTGTTTCGCAGAAACGTTTCTGTACGGTTCGCGTTCAAAAAACTGATCGATGTTTTGTTCACCTTCACTCTCCGGAGAAAGCAATGAGGCCACCACGTGATATCTGGGACAAATCACATTCGCAATCTCCGCAACATCCCTGGACGCGTTCTTTTCCTCTCCCGAAATCGGCGTCATCGCGTCCTTATACCTGGACAACATGTGCACGTCTTTCGGCCACGTTTGCGTGAGCAACACGTCCACTACGAACAAAGTCGACCCATTTTCCTTCAATCTCCTCACCGTTTGTCGAATCACCTCCACGTCTTGAACGGTAAACTCCCCGTTCGCCTTCGCGGTCTTCTCGGCTAACATCGCGTTCCCGGCGGAGGCGTGCGACTCTTTCACGTTCAAATGATCGTACGAACCCGGTAAAATAGCCACAGAAAACGGATTCTCGTTTCCTTCTTCATCTTTTTCCGACTTTATTAAAGTTGAATACACGCCTGGTTTGCTCACCAAAAACACGTTCGTTTCTTTCTCGTCCACGACGATGCGTTTCACGCTTCCCCTCGGATTCAATCCTTCGATATGAGTGGTGGTCTCGTCTTTTCCATCGAATTCCTCCGCGTCGACCAAACGCACGCCTGTTTTTTCTTCTCCCTCGAGCTCTTTCAACTGTTCGAGTAAAAACAAATCCATCGTAAACGTCTTCATCGTAATTTCATCTTTTCTCAGCACGTCCACGAACGCGTTCACACTTTCTCTCGTCCGTTTCTTTTTACTCATCTCTTCTTCTTCTTCTTCTTCTTCTTCTGATGATGATTTCCAAACGACGTCCCCGAGGATAAAAAGCGCCTCGAACGGGCCCGCTTTCTCGTGCGCACGTTTTGCGCGTTCGAAGAGCGCAGAAAAGGAGGAAGAAGAGGTGGTAGTTGTCGTCGCTTTTGTCGTCCCCGCGAACAGGATCTTTTGTATCGTCGAAGTGCGATGATGAGAGGAAGCCATGATTTTTTGTCATGTGGCGGCGAGAAAAAACGCAAAAATATTACAAAGAGAGTAGTTTTTGCCTTTGAAAATTTTTACTCTCTCTCTCTGTGTGCGTATTCCTTAAACCGGTCGCCCTACCCCCGGGGGACACACACACACACGCACACCAAACTTTAGGAGCTTCTGTGCTCTTCCTTTTGCTGCTTTTAGGCGCATAGATTTTGCGGGAGTCTGTCTGTCTGGAGTCTGTTCTTTTAAGCGCAGAGAGTGAGTGGATTCTCAACCCCTATCTGTTCTTTTTGTTGTTTGTGTGTGCTCGTATTTTTTGCCTAAAAGGGGGAATAAAAAACTCACATTTTATGCCTCACTTTTTAACACACATAAATACATATTTATACGCAAGAACAAAAATGGCTCCGACGACTCAACAAAAAATCCTCGCCGCGTACAACGGCTTGTACGGTGCGACGTTTGCTCTCTCTGTTCTTCATTTGGTTTTGAGTTGGTTGTTGCGCGCGGCGGGCCATTTTTTATTACATCATTTTTCCCCGAAAGCAAATTTTGTCATCATCGTTTAACTGAATTATTGTTTCCAATCAATTCTCTCTCTCTTTCAAATGGGGTAATAATCTATAACACAACAACAGGTGTGACTTTATACCACAACTGGGTGAAGTACTACGGCCCGAAAGGTATCGCGCCGTACTTTTTGAAAACCGAAGGCGCGGTCGCCATGGTATGTTTATTTGTCTTTTTTTCCGTGAATTGAATTAAAAAAAAAATATTTTCAAAAAAAAAGATGGCCTTCCGTATGTTTGCTTGCCTCCTCTGCGGCTTCGCGTACGGGTTACTCACCGCCGGTCCGAAAGATAAGACGGCGTTGAAAATGACATGTTTTGCCCAAGCTCTGATGTTACCGTTGATGGTTATCGCCGGTTTTGGTCCGGATGCAACGACGTACGCGCAACCGATGTGGAAGGCGCAAACGGTTATCCACTCGGTTATGACGTACGTGGCGTACACCGCGTCGCAAGGGGCGAAGACGAGAGCGTCGAGCAGAAGACGATAAGCTTTTTTTGAGGAATTTAAAAGAAGGACAGACTTAAGAAGAAGAAGAAGAAGAGGGTTGCGTGTATACGGAAAGAAGAGAACAGAGAGAGAGAAACAGAGAGATGATATGTATCAAGACATGAAAATTTTTATTATATTGTTCCCCTTTGTGGGAAAGAGGATGACGAGAGAAAGCGACGACGACGAGAAGACGATGAAAAGATAACACACTTTTAACATTGTAATCGAAGAATATTTGCAAAACGACGAGTTGTTGTTGTGATTCCACAAAACATCATTATTAATATTATCGTCGTCGAAAAACTTTTCATCCTCCTCCTCCTAAATCTTCTCTCAACCAATCCAACGCGGTGGCTAACCACGGGCCGACGTGGCACGCTTCTTCCTCCTCGTGGCCGGTGAGCACGTCGTGCGTGGTGACGTTGGAGATGGCATCGGAAAACCACTCGACTTCTCTGCCGTACTCAACCATAGGGATTAAAGCTAACCGCGGGTACTGTTCCACTCGCGGGTCTCCAGAAAACGCTTCGATGTTCTTATCCGCGTGCGCTAATAACAACACTTTGTGTTCGTCCGGGAAGGACTCGCCGCAATCTGGAAACGCGTCGTAATACCGCAAACTTCGTCGTCGCTTCTTCTCCTCTTTCGCCTCTTCGTCTTCTTCATCCTCTTGATCTTTCGTTTGTTTACTCTTTGGTTTCTCCCCGGGTGGTGTTATCTCTTCCATCTCCGAGCCTTTCGGGGACGAGTACGTCGAGCTCTCTAAATATTCTTTCCTGACGACTTCTCGACCTTCGTTGGCGCCGCCCCAAATAGGCGCGTCCGCGCTCACAGCTCGGTGAAACACGTCCGGGTGTCTGTACAACAACGATAAAACGCCATACCCGCTCGTCCCGTACCCAATCAAGGAAATCTTTCCGACGTTTGTCGCCTCGTACCCTAACAATTCCGGTAAAACGACATTCATGAGATACGATTCGTGGTTTCTCGAACAGCTGTCGTTCATCCACGTGTACGTGTTGAAACACAAATCAACGATGATGCAATCGTTCTTATTGTGATACTCTAAATCTCTCAAGGCCATAACCATCCCTTCTCTGGCGATATCTTCTGTCGAAGCGTGATAATACCCGTCCTCGTAATCCACGCCGTACCCCGGATCGCCCGGAACGCAAATCACCATCGGGTACGGCGTCGCCCTCGTCTCGTCGTACGAATCCGGGAAAATCACCCGCGTCGTCATCGGCGCCACCATGTTCTTCCCTCTCGTCTCTGATAACGCAATCACATCCTCCAAATTTTTATGGTGAAACGCCAGCGAGTTTAATCGACTGTCGTTTTCTCGTAAAGGGTCGTTTCTGTGGTCGTAACTCGGGTGAAAGTTCTTCTCTAAAACGTACTCTGAGGTCAACTCGACCGTGGAATATTGGACGTTTGGTTTCGCTCGGTGCGGATTTCGAACGTTATTATTTGATGACGACGATGACATCGCTCGCGTCTTTATCCTCCTCCTCCTCGAAGCAAAATCCTCTTTTTTCCCTACGAGCCGATTCCGCCGCCGAGACGATGAAAAATCCTCATCATCATCGCGAGAAGAAGAATCCGAAGAACTCACCAAAGATTGGTCGAGCGAGACAAACGCTCTTCCTCGTTGTTGTCGCGCTCTTTTCGATAAAGAAGACGACGAGGTGCAGATTTTGATCGACGAGGACGTCAGAGAGCGATGAAGAGACGCCATCTTATTATAAACAGAAGAGAAAAAGTAGTTGTTCTTTTGTCTGTGTTTTTTGTGCGAACGAACGCGTCGGTGAAAACCTTATTTTTCGGTTAAAATTTTTCTCTCTTTCTTGTGTTTTTTTTTGCTTGTGTTGATGCTTTTTTTTGCGTCGTACTCGTACTCAATAATATTCATTTCATTAGACAGAGGAGCAAAAATGTCTTCTCTCTTTTTTCAGTCGTCCTCTCTTAAATACTCGGGTATATATCTTTTTAATAAACGCTCTCTCGAAAGTTGTTGTTGTTCTTCTTCTTCTTCTGTGGAGTTACGACGACGGTCGGCGCATTTTCGTCAACAAACTGGGCTCTTTATAAGAGACCACTTTTTTGGCGACGTCGCGAGACGGCCGTCCTCGTTTTTGTTGTTCTTGGCGGTGTTCGGTGTCGACGTTTGCGGCATTTCGCGTGAATCCCATTCGCATGGCGAGAGTTTGGTGGCCGCTGTTTTTGCCGAGGAGGTTTTTTTGTTCTTCGTCGTCGTGTTCTTGTTGTTCTTGTTCTTGTTCTCCTTTTCTTCGCTCGTCGTCGGCGCCCGAAACCTCGCCTTTTTCGTTCTTCTTTTTAGAAGTCCTTTGTTGTTCCTTCTTGGAAGTGGGCGGCGGTAAGGGTGGTTTTCCTCCTTCTTTACCTTTGAGGAGGCTGCGAACGAGAAGCGGATGCTCGCTTTCGTTTTCTGGTTGCGCGGTGGTGGTAGTTTTCTTTGTCTTCGAAAATGTCTTCTTCTTCTCCGTCGTCGTTTCGTCCTTCTTACCGAGAGACAACAGCGGTTGCTTCTCTTCTTTGTTCTCGTCTCTCTTCTTCAATCCAACTTGCCGCTTACTCTTAGAGACGCTCATAAAAGAGCCACTTTCGTCGGAAGCGGACCACGAGGAACTGCTCTCTTCTTCTTCTTCTTCTTCTTCCTCCGAAGAAAAACTCTCAAAGTACTCCTTCGTATCCGCAAACTCTCCTTCGCCTCCTTTCCTCGCCGCCGGAGCCGCAGTCTCTCGCTTCTTCAATTGCAAATACGATCTCGGCGGCGGTGGCGACGATACCGCCGTTATCGCTGCTCCCGCCGGTGCCAACAACTGCTGCTGCTCCACCTCCTCTTCCCTTTCTCTTGTTCTCGAAGTCGTTTGTATCGTCGTTTGTGTCGCGTGGTGGTTATGGTGGTGGTCGTTCAGCTGGATTTTCAACCTTAAGATCTCCTCCCGCATGTGTTTCATCTTCTTCGAATCTTCTCTCCTGAGTCGAGCAAACTCCGCGCGTTCGCAGTTATGCGCGACTCGCATCATAGATTCCGATATCGACGCGCGGTGGGCCAAGTCTCTCGCTTCTTTCGATTCGCCTCTTATCTGTTGTCCACGTTGTTAGTATTGTTCAGAGAGAAAGGTCAGACCGGAAAAGGAACGAGAGAACTTTTGCGAGTAAAAAGAGTTGCATAGAAGCACGCATTTCTCTCTCTCTCTCTCTCTCGCATCGTCGTCCTTATCGTCGACTTTCGTTTCCGCGCGTCGTTGTTTCTCACGACGACCAATGACGACGACGAGAGCGCAACAGAGGCGAGAGTTTATTAAAACGACGCTTCGTAAAAAATACGAGACAAAGACGAACGAAATGTGATCACCACCTTTGAAATCTCTCGCGCGAGATCCACGTTCGCTTGCTTGCACTCTTTCAAACGCTTTTTGAGGACCTGGTAATCGACGAGAGAGTGGTGTTGATGTTGAGATTGTTGTTGTTTTATGAGTATCGCGCGAGGATGATCGTCGTCGAACATATTATATGCTTTTATGTGTGTGAGAGTAAAGAGGAGGAGGAGGAGAAAAAGTGAAGACGAAAAGAAAGAAAAAGAGAGAGAGGATGATGATCTGGATCGATCACTTCTTGTTCTTGTTCTTCTGTTACGCGTGACTTTAAAACATTCTCTCTTTATAATTAATCGCGCAAAGTCTCGCGGAATATACTAAGTGACTCTCTTCTATTCTATTGTTAATACTTTTTACTACATCTTTTGTTGGGCGGCGGCGCTCCCGCCCGCTTGGTGCTGCAAAAATTGTCTTTTCTTGTGCAACAGTCTTTGACTTTTCTTCGTCTTCGAGGCTTCTTGTTGGTAGACAACCCCACCGAAAACGCACACCATGAGGAACGTGAGACCCATGGGCGAGGCGTGGTGCGACCAGATGACGGTATTTATGATCACGGTACCGATTTTGTTGACGACGCCTAAGACGGTAAACGTGGTCGCGCCGACGGATCTCCTCGCGCCGAGGCCAAAGTAAGAGATGGAGAGGCCCATGAGGCAGCTGGTGGAGATGGCTAATACGGCCGAGTTGGATTCGTCGGAAAGTGAGGCTATCATTTCTGGATACCGCGCGTAATCGCCGGAAATGAAATACGCTATTGGAAACAAAAACATCGCCAAGACGTTGTTGTAATACACCAACCCCCACGTGCTCAAATCGACGTTGGTGACTATTTTCTTGATCAGAACCATATCGACGGTCATGGATACGACGTAAGCGACTCCCCAAAAGTAGCTGTGGAGTTTGAACTTTTTATCCACGAGGACAAACCCAATCGCACCTAGAAAGGTGGCTATTAAAGATACGAGTTGTCGAATGGTGACTAAACTCGACAGTTTTGGTTTTAACGTCGTTTCCCCTCTTTCCACGCTCGCATTCCCGCTCTTACTACTATTCGTACTCATCATCTCTCCGTCGTCGCTCGTATTACTATTCCTATTATTATTACTACTACTACTACTCTTGTTTCCTTTGAGCAAAAACAAGTACTCCAACGGTAACACCAGTAAAGGGCAGCACGATCGAAACACGATGAACGTATCCACGTTCGCGTGTTGCAGAAGCTTCGAATTCGTAAATATCGAGACGTAAAACAGCACCACCGCGGGCGTGAACTGCCTCGCTTTTTGCCAATCCAATCGAACTCGTTCCACGACTCCAAAGTGCCCTAATATAGTCACCGCGATTGCGCTGCTCGAATATTGCAGGAACGTTAATATCGATGGAAACGGGAACAACATCAACGCCCATTTGTTCACGATGGCTAAAAACGCTGAACTGAAACAGTAGCCCACGCATAAGGTTGCTATTTTCTTATTCGAGTTGTTGTACGACCCGTTATTATTCGTATTCGTCGTCGTCGGTGTTCGAGGCGAATGCAAGGGCAAGATTTTCCCATCCATGTCGTCCCCTTTGTTTTTGAACAACTCGGGGCTCATGATACTTTTTTCTCGTCGTCGTCGTCGTTTACACGCACACACACACTCTCTCTCTCTTTGTCTCTCTTTTCAAGCAAAAGAGGTATGTATATGTGTTCTACACGAGAGAGAGAGACACAAAAGTGTTGGAACGTGTGATCTCTTTTTCTGCCCAATTAAGAGCAACAAAAAAAGTGGTTGCAGAAGAAGTTTCTCCCCCCAAAAAATCTTTCACCAGACCAATGACCAAGGAGACGCACGTATTATAAAAGCGCTCTTGCAGACAGACAGGTAGACAGACAGACGCAAAAACACATCGCGTCGCAGTGATACTACTCTCTGATATATAGCTAAGAATAATAATGTTGTCCTCTTCTTCTTCTTCTTCTTTGAGATTTTGGACGAGCTCTGCTTTGCCGTCGTCGTCATCACATCATCATCATCATCATCATCATCATCATCGACGACATTTTCCATCGTCATCATCATCATCATCATCATCATCGAGGACGACGACGCTTCATCGAACGCACGCCTCCTCCTCCAACAACAACGACAACGAAAACAACAGCAACAAAAACGACGACGAAAATTTGAAAGCCAAACTCAAGTCTTTCGCGAGAGAGATGAACATCACCGACCCGAACGATTTCGTGGACATGAAACAAGGAGGAGGACTCTTTACCGGAGGCAAAGAAAACAACGCCGCGAAAAATCAAATACGAGAGGACGAGCAAAGAGCTTTGAACGCGGTGACGAGCGCGGAGTTTACGAAAGCGATGTTAGGGGTGACGGTCGGGTTATTGGCGCTGTATTTAATCATCGGACCGCCGCCAGTTGAAGCACCTTTGTATAAGTGATGAATTTTGTGTTTGTGCGCTTTAGTTTTGAATAGTCATCATCAGTCGCTGTACTCGCCGTCTTCGATTTCCGGCTCGGCGTGGTCGTTTGTCTTCTTTTTCTTCGTCTTTTGCTTCTCACCCGTCCCTCTGCTTTTGTCCTTTTCTCTATACCTCTCGTTCACTCTCTCCTCGAACTTACTCTTCACGTCCTCTTCTATGCTCCGTCTTAACTTTGCCTGCGCTTCTTGCTTCAACCGGTTCTTCTCCGCCGTTTTCGATCCGCCGAGCGCGTTGAAGACAAAGCGAGACGCCACGCGACCGTTCGCGCGCGGGATCTCCCCGTCTTCGCGATGACGAGTATTATTCTTTCTACTCTCCTCTTTAATCTCTCCTATTTCTTCTTCTTCTTCTTCTTCGTTCTTCTTCGTTATTCGTTTCTTCGTCTCCTCTATTTTCCTGGAATACGCCTCGACCCGTTTCCTCTCAAGTCGTAAACCTTCGTGTTCGTCCGAATTGACGCCGTTGGTTTTGAGTAAAACCGCGAACGCGAGCAAGCCGAGTCTCGTGCGTTCCAGTAACTTTTCCGCTTTTTGCAAAGACACCATTTTGCTCGAAGCAGAGGAAGGAGAAGTGATGCGCTTCTTGTCGTCTGCGTCCTCGTCCTCCTCGTTCGCATTCGCAATCGCTTTTTCCATCGCGTCCAAGAACGCATCCATCTTTGCCACGTTCGCTTTCAGTTCTTCGTTATGTGTTCTCATCGCATCATCGTCATTCTTCTTTTTGGTCGTCGTCGTTCTCATCTCTCTCTCTCTCTCTCTCTCGTCTTTTCCTCCTTTTTCGCAACTAAACGCACGAAGAAGGTTTGAGTTGTTAGTAGTATTAGGTAAAATTCGAAGGTTTGTTAGGGGGCAGTTGTGTGTGGAAATCGAAACGAAATCACTTCACTGCATTCCCTCTCGCGAATAGTTTTCTGCTGCGCGCGTGGTTTGCGATACTACAAGAAGAACAAGAAGAAGAATGAGCCGGCGAAAGAATCCACATCCGCAGCGCGCGGTAAACGTAAAGACGGTGGTTGTGGGTGATGATGATGAAGAAGAAGAAGGAGGAGGAGAAGAACCGTTGGTGTTGTGTTTGCAAATACCACCTGACGAGGATGATGATGATGTTTTTGTTGTTGTTGAT
>Ga0209308_10003571_pt1 | contig 12718 bp, 18 predicted proteins | sample COGITO_mtgs_1204_3_FD_184806 | JGI IMG/M metagenome (GOLD analysis project Ga0209308, IMG submission 184806) | Pelagic marine microbial communities from North Sea - COGITO_mtgs_120405 (SPAdes) (version 2) | ecosystem: Environmental > Aquatic > Marine > Epipelagic ...
TAGATATCTGTAGAACTTCTCATATAGTTCTCTTCCCTGTTCGTCATCTAAATCAGTCTCCTCTTTAAGTAATAGAAGTGCAACAGCGTAAGATGCAAATGCACTCTTACCGAATGGAACCTTCTCTATAATCTTTTTGAGGTTGAATACTAATCTATGTAGAGGTGTTAATGAACTCTTCTCTTCAGACGTAATTGGGTCATTCCTTTCTTTTACATTAGGATTGTCGGGATTTGGAATGTATTTGATTCTATTACCCCTGTCATCTATAAACCCAAACTTATAAGCTTTAGTCTTCTTGAAAGGTGTAGTTAACATCTTTAGAATACGGAATACGATTAGTGTATCTATTACTCTCATATATCTATTTATGCATTTTGAAAGGTGGTGCTGATTGTCGGAATCGAACTGACGACCTACTGATTACAAATCAGTTGCTCTACCTACTGAGCTAAACCAGCACGTGACTATAACTGTTTAAGTCTTTTTGCAAGTGGTACATCTAATGGTGTATCGTCTCTCCATGTGTTTTCCACATAATTTAGATACAATAACATTGTTTTGATTGATGACCAATATTTGTCGTTTTTAATTTTAAAGTCTAACATTCTCATTGATGCATCAAATCCAAATACATTGAATATAGTAATGAGATGGTTTAACATAAGACGTTCCCTCATTTCTCCACTCTCGTGGTATCTATGAAGTAAACGTTTTAGGTATCGGAATCTACGAAGGTCTTCGTGAAAATCCTCAATGTCTTCACACTGAGGGTCATCGTAATTCTTTAATGCAAAAGCATTAAAATTCTTCGCAGTTATTTTATCAAATAGACTCATAATGTAATAGTATGTAGGTGTTTAAGAATTACTTAAACTAGAGAGCCGTAGACTTTAAATGTTCCTGTTTCTAGTTGTTCGTATTTCACCTTAAGTGAAACTACCTGTTCTTCTTTTTCAAATTCGTCATGTGGTGTATCCACTGACTTACCAAATGTTTCACCATATCTTGAGAATTCAATCATGAATTCACCAGTTCCACTAAAAGACTCTTCTTCTACTGGATTCTCTTGGTTTTGGGTAGGTGCATTCTTTCTTGCCATACCCAGTTGACCAAGTTTTGCTTCCATCTGACCAATTGCAGCTTTAGGGTTCATGAACTCTTGAGTAGCAGCATGACCTAAAATTGCATTAACTTTCATCTTGACCTCTTCATCTGTAATGTCATGGGGGACAGTTGATGAAGATAGACCAGCACCTTGTAGGTGATGTAGAGAGTTTTCAAACAAAAAGTTTTTAAATGTTTTCATAATTTTTCCTGTATTACTATTATGCAGCTACTGTAATTGTTCCAGCTGCAGTTCCTATACCTGCTACTGAAGTAATTGTAGAAACTGTTGAAGTACCTTTATCTTTAATTGTTCCACCATTCAATGCAACTGCGTTAGCACCAATTGAAAGTACATCACCAGCATTAGTTGCGGCATTTGCAGCTGCAATTGCTAATGTAAATGTAAGTTCATTAGTACCTGTACCACTTGCATATGAAAGAACGTGGTTTGCACGTTGGTCATTAACTACTGTTAATTGTGGTGTTCCAGTTACGTCAACTGCTTCGTTAAAGATAGCTTTAACAGAAAGTGTTCCACCTTCTGATTTATCAAATGCAGTGATGTTCCAGTCGATATCAGTGATATCAGCAGCACCAAGTGCAGTTGTAAGTGCAGAACTAGACCATGCAACCAATGTCTCAGTTAATGTTCTTGAACCCACTACTTTTTTAAGTTCCCATCCGTGTGGTTTTGCAGATGTATTTGTTTTGTCAGCATCACTTAACCAATTAGGTTTTGATTCTGTTCCTGATGTATGTCCCCATAGTGCCATTTTAGTTTCCTCTTTTTTTATTTAGAGACCTTCAACACTGCGTCGAAGACCTTTTTGAAAGATTTAGCATCCTTCTGTAATATTCTTAAGTATTTAGACCGAATAGGTGTCTTAAGAGACATTAATCCCTTATAAACTTTTACTGCATCTTCCCACTTAACCTTAGTTTTTTTCATGTCATCAGTTCTGATTTCCCCATCTTTTTTGAGGTCTTCCATTCCTGCTAACTGAGTTAATACGTTTGCATCAGGACGTAATTGCATCCCTACTGCAGTTGACCCCATAGCTTGGATTGCTCTCTCTACTACGTCATCATCATCTGCTTCTGCATACTTACCTTTTGCCATAGTGGCAATTTTCTTTAACTTTGCTCTCAAATCCTTTTCAGTTTTTGATTGTGATACTGCACGTGCAACCTTTTTGTTTCCAGCATCAGACATCATTCCAAAGTCTGCAACTTTCTCCATAACTGCTGTGACTGCTTTTGCATCTTTCTTTGCATATCCCAGTTTCTTCAATTTCTCTTTGAAGATTCTAAATCTTCCGTCTACAGTATCCATTAGTCTCTGTCCATGTCGATAACACCATCAAAGTTTCCTCTTTCGATACCACCCATGTAAGCAAATATTGCCTGTTCAGCATCTACTAGACCTTGATATATTGCATTTGGATTTCCAGTTTTAGAAGTTCCACCTGTTTCAGCAGTATACTGCATACTATCTTGCATCTTTGCAACTTTTTGAATTGCCTTTTGCATAGTCTTTAAAGATTTGATTTCTTTCTTTCTGTCAAACTCTTTACCTTCAAACTTAGTTGGTTTGTATTGAGGTATTCTTGCCTCTTCTAAAGAATCATCTGTATTGTGTTCTTTAATTACTTGTACTAAACTTTTATATTCCATGTTATTTCTTTGCAATTTTGTAAAATTTCTGTATAGATTGAAGACCTTTTACAATACCACTACGAACATTGTTGAATGCTGGTGCAGATAAACCTGAACCTTTCATAGTTTTGTCTACTTCTTTAAGCATACCCTGTAATTTCTTTTCAAGTTGTTGGACTTTCTTTACATCATTTTCGTCATATGCCTTTTCTAAGATAGTTGATATGAATGCATATCTTTTATCTTCTTGTACATTATCACCTTGTTTTAAAAGTTTTGCAGCTTTAATTCTGTCGTGGTAGAAGAACTCGTGGTCTTTCTTAGTCTTGTCATCTTTTACAGTATAAGATTGTCTTGACATCTTAGTGACTTTACCCATGTACTTCGCACCATCTTTTTGGTAATAATCAATCTCTGTTCCGACTTTGATTGACTTTGGTGTCTCTGTTCCCATACCATGTTTTGCAAGTTTTCTGTAGTTTTCTGTTAACTCTGTTTCTTCTCTTAGGCGTTCTGCTTTATCTTTGAGTGCCTCTAATTTATCTTCAGCATCCCAAACGTTCTTTTTATATCTTTGTTGCGATGACCGACCATCACCTCTTTGATATGCAGAAGACTTAACCTTTCTTGCGAATGCAAGTTTTGCTTCTGCCTGTTTGATTTGATTTTTTAATGATTCTGGCACTTCTTCTTGTATAACTTCTTCTTTGATTTTACCTTTAACTAAATCGTCAAGGTTACTATCTAACCAGTCAATGAATTCGTCTTCATCGTCTCCACGAATCTCACCATTGGAACTTGCCCAATTACTAAGTTCGTCTTCTGCTTTCTTAGATAGGTCTAGGTTACCACTTCTCTGTGCTTTCTGAAGTTCTCTTTTGTGTTTACGAACTATGTCTTGTATCTTCTTACCTTCTGATACAGTTTCTTCGTCAAAGTGTTTGATTGTTGAAGGGTCACCATATGATGATTTACCTCTTGCAACTGCATCAAAGTCTCTGAGTTTCTTTTTAGTTCCACTCATAACGATTACTGTATCTTTACTACCTTTGTCCATAGTAATCTTTAGACCCATCATTTTAGCAGAACGAATGAATTTTTGTTCTTCGGGTTTCTGCATTCCTTTAACTCTGTAAGTAATCATCTCTTCTTGTAGTGAATCCTGTGCCTCTTCTGTCCACATATCAATCATGTTTCTATATGTGTTAAACTGATTACTCTCTGATGTATTTGCTGGGTCGGGGATGTTTTTCTTTTTAAGGTCAGCTTTTCTATCTGCAACTCTCTTTGCACCTGCTTTCATAGCAGCTACTCTTGCAGCTCTTTTCTTATCATTCATCTCTTTAGATTTTGCATTCTTTGCTGCGTAAGTTCTTAGCCTTCTTTTTCTTTCTGAATCTGTAAAGTCCTTTCTTTGCTTATCAGTCATCTGACTAGGACTTTTTTTGTTACTACCTTCACCATCATCTTCTGATAGGTTAAGGTTTGAAGTCTCTACCATGTTTCTGAATGATTGTTCTACTGAGAATTTCTTCTGAAAAGGATATCCTTTCAATGGGTCTTGACCCATGACATCTTCATCAACCATGATTTTACCCATCTTTCTTGACTTGGATACTTTTGCTAATTTGTTAAATTTCTTTCCGTCCATAATAGTTCCTATGCAGTTTTAATTTTCATTCCCATGATGTCTTCTACCATACCCCATACAACTTCTCTTACCATTGTATCGGCAGCTGCAAACTTGTTGTATTTCTTATCACACAACTCTCTTTCAATTTCTAAATAACACATTCCCGCTGGGTTAGGTGATGTTTTTCCTGCAGTTGACCATTTTTTACATATCTTTCTGATATCTGCATTCATGTTTGTGTTTGCTTTAGTTAGAGCCTTGTCCTCTTTACCTTCAGGTGCATTACCTAAAAGTGATAAGTAGTAATCTCCGTCTTTAACTGAATGTGAAGTAACAATAAAGTCCTTCTTGTTTGCTATCTTAGCATTACTGTATACGTTATCTGCAAATGTTGACCCTTCAGGTTCATTCCATTTCTTTAGAATACCTTTCTGTTGTGCTGGTGATAATAGTTTAGACATTCCTTCTGCAAGAACTTCTTCTTCTAACTGGTCTCCATCTACAACCACGGATTCGTTTGCATACATTAATGCATCTTTAACTTCTTTTGAATTTCTTACTTCTCGACCATAAAACTTTTGAATTTCTTTACCAGCAATATCCATTGCACCACCCATGTCAAGTGCAACTTCTACTGCCTTTTTAACTTGTGGGTCGGTTATTTTGTTTCTACGGAAGTATGCAGACACTTCTCTACCTGTAAGTTTCATTTTACCATAAGGGCCGAGAGGATTTACCTTCCCGTCCTTATCTAAAACTTTCTTTGCTTCTGCAAATAAATTCATTAGACTATCCTATGTTTAGTTCTTTCAACACTCTTTCTAAAAGATTTGCATCTAAAGTGTTTGACTCATTTTTGTCTTTGACTTCGTCTTCGTCTTCGTCATCAGAGTCTTTACCTTTCTTCTTGTCGATTGCTTTCTGAAGAGCAGGTGGTAATTTACCTTCTTCTACTTCTTCCTCATCTTCATCTTCGTCATCTTCTTTTTCTTCTGACTTACATGCAGATGCCTTTAAATCAAATCTATCTTTCTTTTCTTTACTAGAATTGTTGTATCCAGCATTAAGACCTTCTTCGACTTCTTCCTCGTCTTCTTCGTCTTCGTCATCTTTTTCTTCTTTGACTTCGTCTTCGTCTTCAGAGTCTTTGTCGTCTTTCTTACCTTTCTTCAACCAAGGTGGCATTCCTTTACCTTCATCAACGTCTTTTTTAGGTTTATCTTTTTTACCATCTGAACCAGGCTCATCATCTGAGTTCCAGTTTGCATCGATGTGGTTATAGAATTCCTTTTTCTTCTCTGCAGATAACTCTTCAGGAGATGTTACACCAAATTTCTTTAGTGAATCGTTAAAAAACTTCTTATATGCAGCAGAGTCTTCTGCAATTCTCTTTGCAGTTTCTACCAACCCTAGTGTTAAATCTTGTATACTCATTGTTTTAATTCCCCTTTATCGAAATAGTTAAATAGTTTATCCTTGTTGTCTTCGTTAAGTTCCATTGACTTTGCAAGTCTACCTAACATATTTTTTTCTGTAAGTTTAGTAATAGTCTTTTCTAGTGAAAGTTTCTCTTCTACCACTACTACTTCTTCTTTATTCAAAATCTTTTGAGTGTTTACTTTACCAATCAGTTGTAAGATGACATCTCTTGCTTTAAGAACTGCTTCGTAATCTTTATTATACTTTGTGTTCTTAAGTTCTTTGTCACCCATTCCAGCAATCTTTTGATAACCTTTTAGAACTGCTTGCATGTCCTTTGACAATTTCTTTAATGCATCAACTTCTTTTTGTTGAATCTCATCCAGTTCTACAGGTTCTTCTGCAAAGAATGATTTAAGTTCTGCTTCAATCTCTTCGTTGATGATTTCGTCTGCAGTTTTTTCAACAGAACCTTCCTTAGAAACAATACTGTTCCTAACTTCTGCTAGTTTATCTTGCCAGTTCTCTGATTTATAACTCATGATATTATTTATGTAATTTTAATTCTAACCACTAAGTTATCTTCACCTTTTATTAACCTATGGTAGGTCATTTCAGGAATATAGTAGTCTTTTCCAATGTTTAATTCTATGGGTAATGCATCATCATGTTGCAATTCCCATCCTTTTCCTGATAATACATGAACTTGACGGGATTCTCTATCCCTATGCCACACTAGTTCATCACTATCTACGGACTCGTCAAAAGTTCTTATAACAAACTTTGTTCCTGTTCCGTGTTGTTCTACAATTTCTTCGTATGGTTTAGTCATCTAAGCCAGGGTAGTAGTTGTCATTCTTTTCATTGTACCCATAGAAACTACCTTCTTTAGGTTCTATGTCAAACATTCCACCGACCCAGTTTTCTGCAACATCTTCTGCATATCCTTCTGATTTGTCATGGACTTCTCTAGTCTCTAGTAATGTATTGTTTTCGTAAAGGTCTACTTCAAAACCTAAATCTGACTTGAATACTTCTGCATATCTTTCATCCATTGCATAAGTATGGTATAATTTCTTCATAATAAATCTCCTACACTGATATTTAGTCTACCAAAAAAACGACCCACCACCACTCAAACCGAGTTGTGATGCATATCTTGGTAGTCTGCAACTCCAATAGCCTGGTGTTGTCTTGTCATTTGCAGTGTCACAATTATGTCTTGCAACATAAGATGACCTTGCACTTGGGTCTTTAAATTTAACTGATAGACCTGATGTATCTCCAAATGTGACTTTCTTAACCTTATCACCATCTTTAACATACACATAAAACTTTTTAGGGCCACCTTTTTTAGGTTTACCGATTGGTTTGTCTTCACCCTTCTCTTCTTCTTCGACCATCATAGGACAATCAAGTGGTACATAGTTTCCTTCATGGACATCGAATTCTCCTAGGTTTGTTTCTATAACTTGTCTATCGACTTCAGTTAGTCTATATCTTTGTTCTGCAACCAACTTCTTTGCTTCATTGATTACCTCAAAGTACATTGCAGAACCCAACCTGAACGGATTGTCCAGTAGGTTAGTTCCTTCCTTTTGAAGTGTCTCTAGTGTTTCAGTGATTGCTAATTGGTGAAATGTTTTCATTATTTTTTATTCTTTAAGTCCTTACCTGCTTTATCCCAAGTTTCTTTGTTCTTCTTGAACTTCATTGCCTCTTTCTTACGGATAACTTTCTTTAGTTTACGAGCAATCTTTGCGATTACTGATTTTTTCTTCTCAATCTTTTTCTCTAGTGCAGCTTTACCAGCATGTCCTAGTGAGTTTTTATCTGCACCTTTAAGAAACTTCTTCTCTAATACCTTTCTTGCAGCTTTAGTTGCACGTTTCTCAATCTTCTTAGGGTCTAACACCATTCTTTTTGCAGCCTTCTTTCTTCCAATTGCAATCTTATGTTTGTTCTTTCTGAATGCTTTCTTCATCTTTAGACGTGTCTGCATTGACATGACTTCATCTAACTGAGGTAAGTGTTTTTCTATTTGAGACTCATGTATCTCTTCACCCATTACTAATGAAGATAACTGTTGTGCAATGACTTGAAGTTGACTTTGAGGTATTGTTAGTAAAGTTTTTAATTGGTCTGAAGATAACCCTTTAATTTTTGATAATGTTTTTTTAACATTACCCATAGTGTTTGCTTCAGGAACACAATTTGGAACTTCCTTGTTCCCCTTCTTCTTCATCCCAACTTGTTTATAACCATTCCAACATGCTTCTTCTACTTCTTCAGATTTACCTTTTGCTTGTTTAGCAAGGTCTTGGTCTGCACCACCCCAAGTTCCTTTACCTTTAGTGATAAAAGAATTAACACGTGCCATTGCCCACTGAGGTGCAGTAGTGCCTGGTCTATGTCCTGTTTTATATGCAGCTAATCCTCTGTTGTAAACCTTTTGTAAGATACCTTTTGATATTCCTGACTTGTCTGCTTTTGCCTGAAGACCACTGTCTTCTCCGAACATCTGTTTTGCTTTTACAGTATGTTTAGATGGTTTAGTTTCTGCATCTGCATCGCCAGGTGCCTCACCACTCTTCTTTGCTTTGAAGTGTGCATCTCTTTTTTGTTTGGTTGATTTTGATAGACCTTTATGATATTTTGCTGGTTGTGTTCCTTCTTTGTCTTCTATATCTTTGTCTTGTGCAACTTCATTGACTTGCATCTCTTCGTTATATGGATAACCTTCTAGTGGATTACCTACTACTTGACTGAATGTTTTTGCAGAGAAATCTTTTTGTCGTTTGATGTCTTCTTTAATAAAACTGTCAACAGACTGACCAGGCGTGAATTCTTGAGCCCATTTACGACCTTCATCTGTTCCTCTTTCATGTTTACTTGGTTTGTAATCTTCAGGCATTTCGTTTCCTTGGTTCACTTCTGTTGTATTTCATTGATACAATAGATAGGTTTGTTCTGTCATTGTTCATAGGGTTGTTATCTTTATGGTGTACATCCTTTCCCTTTATACCTACTTTATCTTTTAGAATACGTCTTGCACCATTTCTTGCAGCTCTACGTTTCTTTTGTTCGGGTTTAGAATGGTAGTTTTCATACTCCTTCTTATAGTCCCGTTCAAATAGTTGTCTAAAAGTCATCATACTACTATTTATCTCTTTTTCTTCTGCAATTCTGAATCTTTCCAGTTTGTTGCAAGTTTATTGTTAGGAAACTTAGAACTCCATGATATAAGTTTACCTGAAATTTTTGTTGTTTTACTTTCTAAAGATTTTAAATCGTCATCATTTGTAATCTCAAGGAATTCTTTACCAAACATTTTTTTAAATTGTTGTGCATTCTTTTGAGCTGCATCCCAATCTTGTTTTACAATCTCAGGTGGTAGTTTTCTTGCACGTTTTTCGTTTCTTGCTTGTGCATTATCTAATGATGCACTTACATATATCATTTTGTATTCATATCCTAGTGCATCTAACTGTTTCTTATATTTTGCAATCTTACCTGCCTTTGCACTAGTAGTGTCGAATACCATTCCTAAACGACCTCTTATGTATGCAGACATATTCTTTGCAGTAATAGTCTTTGCTCTTGCACGGATAGGGTCTCTGTCCTTTGCATCCATGTTTCTTAAATCAAGACCAAGTCCTGCTTTCTTTAATCCATTTTCAAATGCTTTATCAGTGTTTACCAACTTAAGACCCATTGCCTTAAGGGATAGTTTATTTACTACTGTTGACTTACCACTTCCTGGCCCACCCATTAGGAAAACTGCTTTGAAGATGCCTGGGTCATAAACACCCTCTGTAATTAAATCTTCATTCATATAGTCGGGTAGTGTTGACTCCATGATACCCATTCCTTTACGAATGTCTTTGTATAGTCTCTGAATATCTGATGCATTCTTTGACGGGACTCCAACTTTAAAGTTATCAAAGTCTCCTTGTTCTGCATATGCACGAAGTTTTGATGCACTCATTCCACTGACATCATCTGCATCGGGGTCTCTTTCCCCTGCTGATACGACTTCTATACTTTCAAACTTATAGAAACCATGACGTGCTTTCACTCCGTTGTATTTGTTTAGTAGTGTTTCAAATTCTCTAATTCTATCTGAACCAACTACCATCCTTACGTGAGTATACTTCTGTTGTTGTAATTGATTTGCAACATCGAATACAGTTCTTACTGTAGAGTCGACAACAATCTTACCAAAGAATTTTCTGAGGTATGATATCTTTTGTTTATGTGTTAGGGGATTCTTTCTTCGGTCATTGGAGTGTGAAGTGAATAGTAATACATCAAATCCTTTTGCAACTTTTTGTAATTGTTTAACTAACTTTGCATGTCCTGTTGTAGGTGGATTGAAACGACCAAAGGTAAACACTGCACCTTTAGGTTTCTTTGCTTCTGTTATAAATCCGTTGAATGTTTTCATTATTATTTGTCCCAATCCTTTGCAACTGTAAAGTTATTTAGTGAGAATTCCATTCGGTCTACCAACTTGACTGCCTTACCATCATTATCAATTGCAACATAACCTTCAGGGTTGACTGTTTGAAATCCTGTTGAGGTCTTTACGAAAGTACCTATTGATTTCACTCTATTTAATGCAACGATAATAAGTTGTTTTGCTACCACTAAGTGTAGCATAAATGATGTAAGTGCCTCTATGAACTTCTTCATACTTCTGAGTTCATTATAAAGTTGTTCTCCGATTTCCTTCTTAATTTGTTTAGTCTTTTCCATCTTAACCTTTGCAACTACCTTGTCTCTCCAATAGTTCTCAAAGTGTTTCATATAACCTGCGTATGTTGGGTTAAACTTTCCTTGTCGTATTAGTGTATTACAGTAGGTCTTGTAAGTTGCACCAGCACCTTTCTTTGCAATAGTCTCTTGTACCTTCATGAACTTCTGTAGTGTTGGTCTTTTGATTTGATGGAACTGTTTACCTGTCATGGAAAGTGTTTGTGTTAACTTAAGTGTTTCCTTTGCAGTCATTGAACCTTTACCACTGACATCTTTATATGATGCATCATCTACCCATACATCTTTACTATGTCCTAACTTAGATGTGTTTGCACCGAATGATGCACTTAGATTTTCTATTGAATCACCAGTGTAAGTAGTGTGGAATACTATTCCTAGTTTTGCATTTGCAATCTCTTTACCGAGGTCTGACTCGATATCTACTGCATACATGATTGTGTTTGGTTGGAATGTGACGAAGTTTCCATTGTCCATCTTCTGCATCTTCTTATCATCAGTGAACATTAAGTCACCCTGTAAGACATCAGAAAATGATAGTGCAGACAAGTACTTGAATGAATCTAAGAACTTAGACTCTAATGCACCACCCAATTCGGGTGCATCTTTAATTTGTTGTTCGGATGTATAGAACTTAGGTTCTTTATTGAATAGGGACTTCTTTGCAACAAAGAATTGACCAGTCTCGGGATGTTTTCCACAAAAGATAGCAGGAGCTCCGTCCCACTTAACAGTCATGTTTACTCCTTTCTTAGACTTCCCTTTCATCATGTCTCTAAGACCCTGTAGGAAGTTTATGGCTGCACGACCACCATCGATACCATTATTAATGATTTCGTCTTCTAGATGTTCTAAATGTAGGTTTTTGACTGCCATAGTAAATACTCTCTCTGTATCTACTATTTATAAGAATTGAAAAGGTGTGTTAACCTGCGTCAACGTCTCCGTTGTCTATTTTTGCCTGTAAAGCATCTCTATCTGCAGTAATAGATGCTATTCCGTTGGTTAATTCAACTACAACTTCGTCTTTGGTTTTAGACTCAGAACCACTACCCATCTGACCATTAATCCAGTAATCCCAAAGTTCGTATCCTGCTGGGTCACTTTCTGCTGTTGCTGAAGGGTTTGCAGTTCTCCATGCATTACAATATCCGACAGCACCATCTGCTGTTCTTTCTATTGGTTCTGTTGTCTCTCCGACAAACCATGTACGGCTTACACCACTAATCCAGTCTTTTTGTCTTTGCATATCAGCAATAAGTTCATTGTGACCTGCTATTTCATCTGCCCATGCCATGAGTATCTCCTAAATGTATACCTTTATTTAGGATTTTTTCAATGGTATCGAGTGGAGTTTCTTATCGATTTTTGCAATCTGTTTAGAAATTTGAGCAGTTTTTTTGGAATCGTCTTGTTTTTTTGCTATGCGTAAGTCTTTCTTCAACTGTATTTTATCAGTTAAAGCACTGATTACGTCACTAGACTTGAGGTTCTTCTTCATAATGTATATCTATTTATTGCATATTATTAGAACAAATATTATACCCCTCAGTATCATAGTAAGTTGTGACTGATGCACCTTGGAAAACCTCACATGTTTCCCTTGTTGAAGGGCCATTGGTATATGCATGGTTATTTTCATTGTATTGAATTAAGTCCCCACTATACAATAAGTATGTAAGTGTATCATAACTTGACATTACAGTGGATAGTTGACTAAGTTCGTTGTAAATGTTCTGTATGGTATACACATCTCTATATGACATAAGACCAAGTAGGTCATAATCATAGTATGTGTTGTTTGTATTATTCATTCGTATTTCAAAATCAGATTCTGTAGGAACAACATTTTGAACGAATCTCATGTCTCCTCTTATAGTGTAAGCAAGATGTCCATTACCCGATAAGAATCTTATATAACTATCGGATACACCATTGATTACTTCTATTGCAATGATAACTGGTGTTTCAAAAGTATTTCCTATTGATTCATAGTTCTCTGATATAGATGTATCTGCAACTTCACTTAATGTAGTCGAAGATATTACAATAGGATTTCCGTCTGAATCTAGTATTTGACCTTGGTCATTTGCAACAATGTTATAGAACAAATGTCGTCTCTGA
>Ga0209308_10003575_pt1 | contig 12700 bp, 14 predicted proteins | sample COGITO_mtgs_1204_3_FD_184806 | JGI IMG/M metagenome (GOLD analysis project Ga0209308, IMG submission 184806) | Pelagic marine microbial communities from North Sea - COGITO_mtgs_120405 (SPAdes) (version 2) | ecosystem: Environmental > Aquatic > Marine > Epipelagic ...
AAGGCGATATCTCCAATGCTGGGGGCGAAACAGACCTAGAAGTGACTTTTAATGTGGAAGTTCAATAGGCTTGCCATTGGCTTCTTCATCCTCTTGTTCTCGGGAACAACGGGCTATTCGCAGAACTGTGACCTGCAAGTTTCTGGTTTTGTCAAAGATTTAAGCACAGGAGCCCCAATTCCATATGCCAACATCTATTTGAAGGAAATCCAATCGGGCGTTGTCAGCGACACTCTTGGCTTTATTACACTCGAATCTCTTTGTCCCGGAAAGTACCATCTGGCAGTCTCACACATAGGCTGCGAAACGATTCAACTTTTCCTAAACATTCACGGCGATACAAGTCTTACGATATTCTTGGATCACAACAGCCAACTCTTAGATGAAGTGGCGGTGGTGGGGGAGAGTGGAAGTGCCATTCTTCAGGAAAGCCAGTCGATCAATTCGGAAAACATTTCTAGAAATACCGAAAAGGCTTTGGGCGAGATGCTTGAAAATATTGCAGGAGTGAGCACGATAAGAAACGGCAGTGGAATTTCTAAGCCCGTTGTTCATGGGCTGTATGGAAATCGCCTGAGCATTATCAACAACGGAATTACTCAAGGCGGCCAGCAGTGGGGTGTAGATCACAGTCCTGAGATCGATGCTTTGGCGGCCAATCGAATTACCGTGATAAAGGGAGTAGGGGCACTCGAATATCAAGGAAGTTCACTCGGAAGTGTTGTTTTGGTTGAGCCTGAAAAAATAAACCAAGAACCACATCTTCATGGGGAAGGACGGTACTTTTTTGAGAGCAATGGATTGGCAAACGGACTCAACCTTGAATTGCAGCGATACCATAAGTCGCTCGCATGGCGTCTTGTGGGTACAATCAAAAAAAGTGGCGACAAACGAACGTCAAAGTACTACCTCAGAAATACGGGAAGCGAGTCTGCGAATTTCGCGCTGCAACTCGAAAAGGCATGGACAAAAAGAATCTTTACTGAATTGTATTTCAGCTCTTTCAATGCGAACTACGGTGTTCTGAGAGGTTCACACATCGGCAATCTCACAGACTTAGAAGCAGCACTCGAACGCGACGTTCCTTTTTTTACTGAGAAGAAGTTTAGTTATTCCATCTCTTCGCCCTCTCAAAAGGTCAACCATCAGTTGTTCAAACTACATTCAAAATACAGCCTTAGTGAAAAACAAGAACTTCAGCTGACCTATGGCCTGCAATACGATTTGAGAAAAGAGTTTGATGTGCGCAGAAGTGGCAGATCTGAGATTCCAGCATTGAGTTTAGAACAAACATCCAATTTTCTTGAGGGCAAATACTCAAACTATTTAGCACGAAATTGGGTGCTAAAGAGTGGTGTTCAGATCAATCGAATTTCCAACATCAACCTTCCAGAAACGGGCATTCTACCAATTATTCCAGATTATATTTCTAACAAGTTGGGAGCATTTGCTTTGCTCAGAAATTCTGGGAAGAAAACGAGCTTCGAGCTCGCCGGTCGATATGATTTTGAGAGTCGCAATGTGGCGGCAATTTCCATCAGCACACCCCGAGAAATTGTCCGCTACGAAGCCGCCTTTCATAACATGAGTGCAATGCTTGGCCTTGCACATAAGTTTACGCCAGAGTGGAAGTCAACACTGAACATTGGGTACAAGGCTAGAAACCCTGAAATAAATGAGCTTTACAGCAACGGACTGCATCAGGGGGTCAGTGGAATTGAAGAAGGGGATCCTAATCTCAATAGGGAGACTTCCATTAAAAGCACATTATCGCTCACCGGCCAAGTGAAGAATAAGCTGTTCGTTGAAGGATTGGTGTACCTCCAATACATCCAAGACTACATTTATCTCAGTCCACAGGATGAAATTCGATTGACCATTCGTGGAGCTTTTCCTGTTTTCCGCTACGAACAAACAGACGCACAATTGACGGGATTTGACATTAAGACCAGCTTTCAGGCAACAGACCGATTTAATGTTATGGGGAAATACAGCTTCATATATGGATACGATCGAACGAATGATCTGCCATTGGTTTTTATGCCGTCGAATAATTTAATCGCGAGCTTTAAGTATCAATTTCCGTCCATAGGAAAAATTGAGAAGCTGGAATTCGAGCTCAACAACAGATACGTTTTTGAACAAAAAGATGTGCTGCCCTCTCAAGATTTTGTCGCTCCACCAGGTTCATATTATTTGCTTGGAGCGAGGCTTTCAGCAGAAAGACAATTAAAAAAGATGAGAGTGAGTGTGCACATAAAGGCCGAAAATTTGCTCAATGAAACTTACCGGGATTACTTGAATCGCCAGAGGTATTTCGCCAATGATTTAGGCTTAAACCTAATTCTAGGTCTGCGAATTTCGTTCTAGATTCCCATTTGATTGAGACGCTTGTATTCCTTCTGGTTTTGTGTTTGCCCTTTCCCATTTCTTGACAATAAAAAACCATAGGACTGCAGAAATGCCAAGAATTGTGAGTTTTTCAGTTCCGTTGATTCCATCTTTAATCAAGGCATTAAACATCATGATTTGGATGATTAAATGAAAGCAGGCGCATGCTAAAATCGACTTGGTTGAGTCTGCCACTTGCCCGATGCCCCAGCTTCCGAAAATCATCATAAGCCAGAAGAATAAATTGTCACCGATGTCGGTTGTAGTGAGGAAACTCAGGTGCCATAAATACCATACGGTTCCAACAATCAAGTATTTGAGACGAGGGTTGAAGCTTTTCAATTCTTCCTGTAAATAGCCTCGCCAACCATATTCTTCCATGATGCAGTAGACCAAAGTCCCCAGAACGGCAATCAAACCATAGAAATGGGAGTCCATCTCAAATTGATTGTCCACTCCAATGACTGATATTAGAATGACTGGAATCACCAACATGATCAAGCTTTTTGATTTTGAGCTGCCAAAAAGACTCGTCTCCACCTTCCGCTCTTTTTTCAAAAACGAAAGAGCGATCAATGCACCAATAAAAACCCCGCTGCCTTCTAGAAGCACATTCGCCAGTATGTACATCCAAGTGGGAAGTACTTCCAAAGCGGTTTTATGGTCAAACAAATCGAATCTGAAAACATTCGATACCACAGTCGAGAATGCAATGAATGCGAGAATTCGTTTCCAGCTCATAGGTTTATACTCTGCCGATGCATCGCTTGGCTGCAATGCGAGAAGGGCTAAACTATAAATTGTCGCGGAGAATTTCAAATCCGCACTCGTGCAATCTTTCGGAGGCTTTTTCCACGCAAATTAACTCATCCTCCGAAAGATTTTTCACTTCAATAAAGACTCGGGCTTGAAGCGCACAAAGCTTTTAAGTTTAGATGTTTACTTGAATTTCCTTGGCTTGACTTTCACATTCCGATTTCAATCGACTCAACCAGAAAATCATATCAGCCTCTAGTTTTTTGTTCATCGATTTCTTCAAGAGTTCGACCAGCCAACCATCCATACTTTCTTCTACTATGACCTTTGTCCCGTTTTCCGTGGGAATGAGATGCCAATTGTGTACTGCTTTGGCGCCAATGGTATGGCCTGTCCAACCCATAATTTGTTGGTCTTTATAACTGTGGAGTTTTGAGTGAATGTTTACTCCGCCGCTCTTCCAACTGAAAACGGATCCTACTTGCAGTTCTTCTTTTATGCTTGTCTTCGTTACTTTTTCGTTCCAAGAAGGCCAATCTTCAACACCAGTAAGTATTTCCCAGACTAGGTCGGGGTTTGAATTGATGATGATCTCCTGGCTTTGTACAACTGCTGCTTGCGAGTTGATTTTAATTGTTGCTTGATCTTGGGCTTTCACTTCAACAGCAATGGCGGCTAAAAGTGATACTGTTATTGACTTTTTCATGTTTATTGAATTTTGTTTCACCAAAAGTCAGCAACATTGGCAGCCTTCGTCTTGACATATATCAAGAAGTTCAACTCAGCTATTTGGCGCGCATTCTACTCAAGGTTTCGGGCGACATGGCCAACATAGAAGCAATTTGATGCAGTGGAACCTGGTAGAACAAGGAAGGTTGGAATTCAAAAAATGCCTTGTATCGTTCTTCTGCGTTCATGGAAAGGTGCGAAACAATTCGATTCTCTAAAACCGAAAAACACTTGGTTAAGAACAACTTTTCTAAAGTCGCCCATCTTTCAACGTGCTTACCAAGCAAATCGTAATTGTCTTTCGACAAAACCATAAGTTCCACGTCGTTGATGGCTTGATAGTTTACCCTTGATTTTTCCCCGTGAAGGAATCCGATTAAATCAGTAGCGAAGTATCCAGTCGACGAGAACCATTTGGTTACTTCCTTTTCATTGATGTACATGTGCTCTCTTAGAATTCCACTCTCAACAAAGCCCAAGTACCTACAATACTTGCCTTCCTCTAAAAAGTATTCCCCTTTTTTAATGCTCAGAGGCTTGAAAAAGGATTGGATGCTCTGGAATTCTTCATTGGAAAAGCCGAAGGTCCCGATTACACTTGCTTCGAGATTCGTCATTATCTTGAGTTTTTGATGAATCACTCAAGCCCACTTCCAGATGAACTGCATTTGGAATATGGAGTCAGAGGATTCTTGTTTATGGACATTTAAAGAGCTCGAGTTAGGCCTCACTCATGATTTAGCAAATCTGTCCGGACAGCTATGTCATGCTTTTGAAGTCGTATTTATAAACGCATCCACGCAACGAATTTAGATGCCTAACTTCAGATGTCCAGGCGATAGATTTCCATCACGTTTTTCAAAATTTCAGAAAAGTCAATTTTTAAGTCGATGAGCCTCCCGGAATGGATGTCGAAGACCCAACCATGAACCGCAAGATTTCTCTCTCGATATGCTTTTTGAACTTCCGCAGTTTTAATGACGTTGATGCACTGTTCTTGAACGTTTAATTCAACAAGGCGCTGGTAGCGTTTGTCTTCATCAGAAATGGAATTTAATTCTTCCCTGTGGGTACGGTAAACATCGCGGATGTTTCTCAACCATGGATTGAGAATTCCCAAATCCTTGGATTCCATAGCAGCCTTCACACCGCCGCAGTAATAGTGCCCACAAACAACTACATGATTTACCTTCAGGTGTTTTACAGCGTAGTCGATGACCGACATTGAACTCAAGTCAGTATTGGGAACCATGTTGGCAATGTTCCGATGTACAAATACGTCCCCTGGCAGAACGCCCATAAGTTCTTCTGCAGTCACCCGACTGTCGGAACAACCGATGTAGAGAATGTCTGGACTTTGGCCTTTCGACAAATCGTTGAAGTAACTAGAGTCGAGGTTCAATTGATTCTCAACCCAATTTTGATTGTTTTCGAAGATCTGTTTAATGTCCATTTTATTCTTTTGTTATTTACTTAATCAACCCCAGCTTGGTTAAAATTGTCTCGTTCAGTCCGACGTATAGCTGCGACTTTGGCTTGTCGACTAAAATAAGAAATGCAAATCAATAGCGAGTGCTCTGGAGAGGCTGATGTTTAAGGAGTTTGAATCCTCTTAAAAAGCAATTTCTCTTCGTCCCTTCTGAAGTTCTTTCAAGAGGCGGAATTCAAAGAGGCTACTCGTATTCGAACTCATATAAGTATACCATAAACTTTCCGTCAAAGCTCCATAGAGCAGAGACTTCCTCTTCCTTCACCAAGTGGTCTTCCACAAAGGTCGATTCTCGAGGAAATGCATTCCCTTTATAGCTCTCATATCTCTTAAAGTAATTGTCCAAGCGGAAAGGATCGAAGATTACATCCTGGAGTTTGTTGACAACAGCGCCTGTTGAATCCACAATGAGTTCATGCGATTCGGTTTTTGGTTTATCCTTTTTGTCTTCTTGCTCAAAGGTCTTGTAGAGAAATCGCTTGGGAACACCATTTTCACTGATCCATTGCTTGCTCTCCATACGAGTCAGTCGGTATCCATTGTATACAGCCTCCTTTTTAATGTTCTTCTCTATGTCGTAAGTATGCTCGAAATAAATATGCACCGGTTTGTGCTGCTTATGGTAAATGGTCTTGAATGTGATGCTGTCGCTTCGGCTCCAAACTTCACGTGTAATCTCACCGTGTTCCCAATTGCGTTGATAGAATTGATTTTGGGCAGTGCGCTCCACAAGATTGCGCTGTAGGATTTTACCGTCGGAGGATACGACGATTGCTTCAACTAAGTGCCCCAGGGCATCGTATGTGAAGACTTCTTTTTTATGATATCCGCTGTCGGTAGGGTAGGTGTAAATGGAATCAATTCGGCCGTTTGGGTTGATGTAAAAGCTGGCGACCCATCTCTTTGTTCGATCGAAGGATTCCGGGGTGCAGTCTTCTTTTTGAGTGTTTTCCAATCGCAAAGAGCTTTGGTTCACATGTATGATTTTTACATCATTGGCAACTAGAACCTCGGCTTTGGGTAGTTTGGATTGAGCAAAGGAAAAGAGTGGTAAAACCTGTATCGCAAAGCTCAATAAGTAAGTTGACCAATACCCGTTAATGAAGTTCAAATTCATACGATCTCTTTAAACAGTTGGTTCAATTGTGTTCATCAACGAACGACTCGGTGTTTTCGAATTACAAAGATGAGACCCTTTCTTGGGCCGACTATGAAGGACAATCCTTCTAATAAATGTATTGGTTTTGAACTTTGAGTTCATCTGAGTTTGAATTGGAACGACATACCCAACTCACTTCGTGCCTATAAATCAAGATTGTCTTGATGCAAATCATACTTGCGCGCTTTCTTTTTGCTGTTTTTGAAGTGAAAAATTGAAGTAGCTGGAATAGTGATTCGGTGTCCTCTGTCGAACTCCGAAGAGCCCAAGTTTGACCGAGATAAATGGGCGACTTACACCTGTTCGGGGGCTTTCCTTTTATTGAAGGGCAACATATAGAAGTCGTTCATAACAAAAACATGAGGCAAGGTTATGCTAGAGATTGCGATTAACAGGCAATATCCATAGGAAAAGGGGATAAATTCAAGATATATCAAGCCAAAAAGAACTAAGATTCCACCCACCGAGAACAAGGTAAATGGGCTGATCAGTTGAACGAACTTGAAAATGGAGCCGATCTGCTTTTCAGCTACTAAAAAGTGGTATTCCTCCTTCAGAACTTTAAGTGAGTGAAGAATAATGAAGTATATAGAAAAGCCGATTAAGAAGGGCAGAAGGTAAAAGCAAATGAGTATTAAGGAAATCACGAGAAACTCCATCAACATGTTTTCAGTGCTTAAATACTTCTTTGCGGTCAGGTATACAATGAGCGATGCTGTAATCGCTGTGGATATAACAAATAGAAAAAGCATATAAGGTTCTTTGTGCAATGGGCTGAATGAGGCGAACTCCTCATACTGCAACATCACTATATGAACTTCTGAGATGTTGAAATACAACAAACCCGAAAGAATTGTTACGCCCCAAAACAAGTACAATGATTTAAGGCTGAGCGGCTGTTGTTCGAAATAATGAGTGAATTGTGACTGGCCAAAATGATAGGCTGAGAGCAAAAGAAAAATAGTGTAGGCGACTATTGGAAAGATTAACCAGATTGCGACGTTTGCAGCAACAAAGACTAGGTAAATAGCAATAAAATGCCCATTTTTTATGTTGCGGCTTCTTAAATAGAGCACATTGTCGATTGCTCCATGAGGGATTCCAAAAAGCAATATGAAGGGCGCTGTTAAAAGAAGCTGGTCAGAAGTAGAAATGTCTCCTGTGAAAGAAAACAGAGGCACTAGAAGCAGTAAAGAGGAGATGAAGAAGAAGATTGCTTTGGTCATAAAAAATAATCCCCGCGCCACCATTGGCAGCGCGGGGATTAAGTTTTAAGCAGTTTTCGCCTTGTTTTGTTCTGTTACAGTGATTGCAATACTGTAAACGACCAATCCAAATCCAATTTTGTTGATGGCATCGGCAATGTTGTAGAATAAATCAACATTCTCGGAACCCCATCCAAAGGCGCTGTTTAACCAACCGTCTGGCATACACATGTAACCTATGGGATAAATCGCCCATCCTACAAGTACAAACCAAGCTAATGTGCGAACACCTTTCTTAACCACCTCGTTGTTGCTGGCTGCTGCAAGTTTAGCCACCTCACCAAACCATGCAGTGTACAGGATGTAGATGTATCCTACAGTCGATAGTACTCCCCACAATACAGAGTGGCTTGAATCGCCGTTAGCAGGATTGAAAGCTTCGCCAATGTAGCCTGCTACCAACATCCAAACTGATGCTGCAATTAGTTTCCATAACAAACCAATTTTCGCACCTGCTGCTTTGGTCAGCAAGTAAAACTCGACACACATCAAGGGCACGGTCAAGGTCCAGTCAATGTATCTCAAAGCAGTTGGGTTTTCACCCGTTACGAGGTAGTAGTCCCTCATATAATAATAATGAACTGCAGCAATAAATGTAATTAATGCAGAAACGAGCAATGAGAGCTTCCACTTATCATCTACTCGACTTCTTTCGAAGAAGAAGAAAATCGACGCGGCCAACATTGCCATGTAACCTGTAAAGAAAGTGAACGCTATCGGATCATCTTTCGGAATCGTAAGAACACTTAATAAATCCATGATATAATAATTGAAGTTTCAAGTAAAACTATAATAATTGAAGGTTCGATTAAAACATCGGGCACATATTTTTTGTTCAGTTTTTTTATAAAACAGTTAAATGTAATTTACATCCAGACCTACTGGCTCGTTTCAAATGGAGGCTAAAGTCTTCAAAAATAGTTACCTATAAAGAAGGTCAAAATAGCGAAGGCCCTTGATTGATTTACATTTTTGCGAGGAACTGCTTGCTTAGGTAGGCAGTTGGATTGAAGATTCCTTCGCTGAGGATCGAGTAAATCAGCTTCTGCTTATCTCTTCTTTTTTCGTGATTGGATGCCTCTTCAGAAATTGACCATTCTCAGTCGCTTTAATTCCGTTGGAATTAATGGCTTTTGGCTCGTTGGGTTACAGGTTCGTAAAGACCAAGCCGTTTGCCCTTTGCTTTTTCTACAATCAAATTTGCGGGCATTGAAAACGGCTCATTCGTCCGATAATCTAAATATGTAATGACTCCTTCCCATCTTCCGACAATTGCATTCAAATCCTCATGGTTAGTGCGCGGCTGACTGTGAAAACTTATGGAATAAGAAAGGAAGACTAGGCTAGGCACAAATTTGATGCGGTCGCTTCTTTGAAATTTCATCTAAGCTCAGTTTGAAGAATAAATGCCTAAGACACTAAACTTACAGACATCCAAAATATGTAGCCGTTCAAGATCATAAAGAAGAATGCGGGTAAAGAAGCCCAAATGCCATCCTTCAACTTAATTCTTACAACGAGTCCAGAGAGCATGAGCAATGCAAGTCCAAGAGACGAAATCAGTAGAATGGGAGAAAATTTAAGTCCTACCAGCAAACCAACGGCGCCAGTAATCTCTAAAATGACAGTTACTAAGCCTATTTTTTCCAACCCAAACCTCTTAAACTCGTTTTTCATGTGCGGTGCATTGAAATAGGAATAGGCGTAAGCAAAAAAGGATAAACTCGATATTAAAATACATATCGTAAGTACATACATACCTTTCTATTGGATGGATGAGTATGCTATATAGATGCTGAGGATCAATAGAATGAGGGAAGGTAAATGTTTGATCAATGGATTCTTCACTTTAAAATGGAAATATTGGGCGCTGATCATTAATAGCCCCATAAGAATGGAGGGAATAAGAACTAATGATGGATACCAGATACCAACAACGAGCAAGGTGGCTAGGGATATTTTTGTTGCTCCAACCAAACTTCGGGTTAAGTCATTCAGACCAAATTGTTCGAATTCACTGATGACATTATGAAATCTAAAAGTCCAAACGAATACAACGGATAGTGAAACTATAATTTGTGATAACTGTGTCAAATTTTCCATGTTATATCATTTCGATTTTCTAATGAGAAGCAAGCTAGCTTAAATAGTTGCCACAAACCTATATCAGAATTGGAACTATTGATCGCCCCAAGCGGACGAAGACGTCAAAAGGAAGAACTCCACCAAAATCCAAAGTTTGGAATATGGAATCAATAGCAATCATCAAGCTTAATACCGCCACTTCAAATGTTTCTTCTGAAGCTGGGTCAATGCTTTTGGTAGAGATTTTACTTTAAACTATTTATCTCTTTTGCCGGAGACAATTGCATGGCGGAAACCAATACCAAATAAGAGTGTTATCAAAGCGGCAAAATATGGAATGATCTCAGTCATTTTTGTTTATCAGCTTTAAGTAGATTCCGAAAGCAAGTATTGAAGGGACCCAAATACCTATGAAAATTGCTTGGTTTTCGTGCCCATTAAAAAACAGAATCTCGGAAAATACAAGAGAAAGAATCGCTGCAACGAAAAGCAACTTATCTGTTAAATTAAATCTATCGAACATAGTTTGTTTATGATGTTCATCCAATCGTTGGTTTATAACAGGCGTCGAAGTCGTTTGAACATAATCTTTATAGAACCAAATGCTAATGTGCGTTCATTACCAATTCTTCTTCTAGGCTGTTCGTCTATATGACAATCTAAACAGCCAAGAAGTTCACTTTGGATCACGAGTGTTTTCCTCTGAACTCTCCAAAGTCAATGGGAGCCCTCTTATTGAGCAAAATAAATTTGCGAAGCCTTGAACTGAACGAATCTTCTTTTAGTCATCGAAGTTTCCACTTTCCTTTAAGTTTTGAATCCAAGTTGCCAATAAAAGCCTAGATGGCCTCATGAATTAACCGCTTTGCAATCCATGGTTGGAATTAGATCTTGAAGCCAAAATCAACAATCAACAATCGACAATCAACAATCAACTTTCTATCATCAGTCACTGGCAATTATACCGGCTGATGTTGCCAGTTTATTCCGATAGCTTTCTCCAAATGCAATTAGGGGATCATATCTAACAAGGTACCGATCAAACCCGAAGTTGTCTTAGCTTCATGATATCGAATTGAAAGACCACTCAAGATAGCATAGCAGCTACAATTTTAGATGTTTGACAACTCGTGTCACTTCTCCGTCCATAATTGTGATGAGCATAACTCCTGACGTAAACGAGGAACAGTCAACTCGCTCCTGAATTGAAAGCTGAGACTGTTGCCATAAGAGCTTTCCATCGTGTCGGCTTTAAAGACTTCATCGATGTTCAGTTTATCATAAGCTGAAGGATTCTAGTTAGTGAAACTCCTTCATTCCAATCTTTTATTTCCAGCACTCGAAACAGTATTGTAAACTTCTGAGGTGTTCTTGATGAGCCTGTCCAATTCTTGTTCAAAGAAATTCTCTATATGATCATTCCAGTAATACTCACCTCTGTTCAGTTGGAGAAAACTTCTTTCCAAAGTCTTCACATACACCTTCTTTTCTTTCGAATTGGATATGAAGATTGGCGGACAAAGTTTATACATCAATATCCAATTCTTGGCCATGCGGGTAGTTCTGCCGTTCCCGTCGGCAAATGGATGGATTCTAATAAGCTCGTGATGAAAAAAGATCGCCCTAATGAGAGGGTTTTCAATGTTTTTCATTTGATGAAAAAGTTCGGAGACCAAGGCTGGGATGCTGGCTGGCTCAGGACATAAGTAGCTTCCAATTTGCACATCATTATGCCTATATCTATTTGGATGACGTGAATGGGAATCAGGCGATACTTGCCGAAATAACTGGAACAATTGAATCTCTGAATTGAACTGAACATCCAAGAGAATTTCATTTGAAATGAAGTCAAGCGTTGTTCTTAGAAGCTTCGTGTACGCCTGTGCATCTTCTTCATTTTCCGCCTCCATTTGTGCGTTTTTAATGCTCAGCATTTCCTTAAGGGTCGTTGTTTTAGTTATGTAGGTATTCAGGAGGTCATCTGCAAGATGCTCTCTGCTGAAGGTAATTAGACGCATTGTAGCATCGATGTTGTGCTTAATGATTCCGAGTTTTTCGTGATTGACTTTGATTTCTGAAACAGGAAAAATTCTCATGCAGTCTAATTTAGGTCCAATGGCATTGTACGAGTAGGCAATACCGTGCAATGAATGAATACCTATTTGAAGGCCTTTGTTCTGATTGCGAGCACGCTGCTAGCGAGGGCTTCCCACTTGGTTTATATGCCTATGATTTCTGAAGAAGACTCGATAGTCACATCTTACAATCTTAAAATTGAGGAAGGGATAATTTAGAATCCAGTCTTCTGAAAAATGATCGCTCCGGATAGAAGTTTCCCTAATGGATCATCACAATTTTTGCATCCTAAAAAGAACAAATTAGATGTAACAATCAGTAGGAGGAATGCCTTCATAAAACGAATTACAGATAACGTTCCGTGTATGGTGTCGTAGCATCCCGAAGGGGGCTATGCACCATACACATTGTTATATGCTGTTTTTTCTTTTTGTATTAAATCACTAATTGCATCCCATAGCGAAATTCTTTTCTCTAAAGATTGCTTTGCAACTACTAAAGTTTCACTCCACTTATGATCATCATTACCACATAGCTCAGAAATCATTTTAAGAGATAACGGACCGTGCTCATCCCCATCTAATTCTATATGTCTTTCAAGATAATATGTCAACTTGCTATATGACTTGTTTTCAGAATCAGCATTTTTGAGTATTTCAATAAACATATCAGGAATTACATCTTCTCGTCCAAATGTAAATGCAGAAGCAACAAGATGTGACTTATTCGTCTCAATGATTGAAAACGAAA
>Ga0209308_10003581_pt1 | contig 12685 bp, 7 predicted proteins | sample COGITO_mtgs_1204_3_FD_184806 | JGI IMG/M metagenome (GOLD analysis project Ga0209308, IMG submission 184806) | Pelagic marine microbial communities from North Sea - COGITO_mtgs_120405 (SPAdes) (version 2) | ecosystem: Environmental > Aquatic > Marine > Epipelagic ...
ACTGCCTTACCCGATGATGTTGGTGTACCGTGGGCCATTGGCAATAAGGAAGGCGGACATAAAGACATTTTACCAGAACTTGGCACTTTAACCGACTTCAAGAAAGTAATTAAAGCCGCTGCAGATAATGGTATTGAGATAGCTTTGGACTTTGCCTTACAGTGCTCACCAGACCACCCTTATGTAAAAGAACACCCAAACTGGTTCAAATGGAGACCCGATAACACGGTACAGTACGCTGAAAACCCTCCAAAAAAATATCAAGACATATACCCTATCTACTTCGAGTCAGCAGATTGGGAACCCATGTGGGATGAGTTCATCAGCATTGTACTTTATTGGAATAAACTTGGTGTTAAAATCTTTCGAGTAGACAACCCACACACCAAACCTTTCGGCTTTTGGGAATACCTCATCGCTGAAGTGAAAAAGGTAGATCAAGACGTGCTCTTTCTTGCCGAAGCATTCACCAAACCGAAAACCATGCAGCGCTTGGCTAAAATCGGTTTTAGCCAAGGCTATACCTACTACACTTGGAGAAACAGCAAGGCTGAACTCATCGAGTACATGACCGAGTTGACTAAAGGTCCAATGAAGGATTATTTCCGACCAAACTTTTGGCCAAATACACCAGACATCAACCCCTGGTTGCTTCAAGGAGGGAATGAGAACCTCTACATCGTGAAGCATATGATGGCTGCCACCTTGTCTTCTAACTATGGCATGTATGGTCCTGTTTATGAGCAAATCGACAATGCAGCATATATTGGAAAAGAGGAATACCTCAACTCAGAGAAATACGAAGTCAAGAAATGGGACTGGACTAAAACCAGCAAATTGACCCAATTAATCACTCGAATCAATGAGATACGAAAGGATCAATCTGCACTACAATTCACAAACAACATTGATTTCTGTACTATTGAAAACGACCAAGTGCTCGCTTACTTCAAGCAAAGCGAAGACAAGCAAAACAACATACTCTGTATCGTCAATATAGATCCATATAATAAACAAGGCGGCTGGGTACAAATACCAAAACATAAAATGGGCATTTCAGGAGATACTCCAATGCGAATGACAGACCTCGTCACAGGTAATAGTTATATCTGGAATCAGGAATGGAATTTCGTAGAACTCGATCCATTCCAAGTGCCTTACCATATCTTTTCTATTCACTATTAATCCAATCACTATGTCAGCCAAAACAGTGAAAGGTAAAATGAGTTGGGAACAGCTTTTCGAAGACAAAGCCTTCAGATCAGAATTGAGTAGTAACATACTACCACCGTATATGATGAATACAAGGTGGTACGCTGCTAAAACCCAGAAAGCAAAGACTGTTCGGATCGAACAATACATGCCTTTAAAGCTAGCCAATGGTGACACCACCTACTTGATCACCTTAGAGATCAATTTTGTAGCTGGATTTACCGAATACTATCTAATGACACTCGCTTTTGTCGATGAGTCTATTGAAATAGAAGAAAAAGGGAAGATACAGCGAACCGAAGTTGGAGGAAAAAGAGGCTGGATCATTGATGCACTCTATTTAGAGGCATTTCGTAAAGCCCTATACGAACAGATCTTATCTCAAAAAACAGTTACTGACGGAAATACAAAACTAATTTTTGAACGAGGCAAGGTATTAAGGTCGAGCCCTCCATATGAAAGCTCCCAAGTAATGAACTTCGATCAGAGTAATACCTCTATCGAATATAATGGAAAGTTCTTCTTCAAAGTCTATAGACGACTCTTCCAAGATGACAATCCAGATTTAGAATTAACGAAGTTCCTTTCAGATGATAGTGACTTTAAGAATAGCCCGAAGTATGGCGGCAGCATTAGCTGGATAAAGAACCAATACGCTACCCTTTCTATCGGCATCATGCAAGAGAAGGTAGAGAACATAGGTGAAGCATGGAATCATACCCTTGATATGATGCAAGGCTATTTCGAACGGATTCAAGCCACTGATATAGACATTGCAGATATTCAGGCGATTCCAAGTTTTGACTTCTGCAACCCTAAAGACCTTAAGTCAGATTTCAGGCTACTGATAGGTGATGACGTTTTGTCTAAAGTGGAGCAAATGGCACTTCGCGTAGCAGAAATGCACGTTGCCCTTTTCAAGAACAAAGTTGATACGAAATTCTACCCGATCCCTTTTAATGGTGACTATACTGTTTGGCTAAAAAATAGAATCATCTATCAACTCAACGCTCGTTTTATACTGGTTGAAGAAAACATTGATAAACTAGAGGGTTTAGCTAAGCAATACGCAGAAACCTTCCTTTCTCAGCGAGAAGAAATAACCTCTCGATTTCTAGCTTTCGAAGAGGTAGAACTCAACAGTAGCCGTATCAGAATCCATGGCGATCTACATCTTGGGCAAATATTAATGACGGAAGCAGATGATTTTTATATCATTGACTATGAAGGAGAACCTGAAAGCACTATCCGAGATAGAAAAGTAAAGCAAACGCCTTTAAAAGACGTAGCGGGGATGTTGAGAAGCTTTCACTACGCGGTATATGCTACTATTTTTGGTGCTAAGAACAGCTTCGATTTATCTCAGGATGAACTTTTTGAAGCAGGCGAAAAATATTATCATGCCATTTCAGCTGTATTTCTTAACAAGTATGTGAATACGGCCATGGAGGACAATCTCGACATTGGCTACAAATCCGAAATCAAATACCTATTGAAGTACCACTTATTAGAAAAAGCGGTCTACGAAATTGGCTATGAATTAAAAGCAAGACCTGATTGGGTCATTATCCCATTGACAGGAATCAGACAAATATTAGAAGACTAATTATGGAACAACATCAACATACAACTGCACACTCCTTATTGACAGACTTTGATGGTGAGCTATTCAAATCAGGCAAGCATTTCAAGCTTCATGAAAAATTAGGCTCCAAACTGATTGAAGTTGAAGGCCAAAAAGGTACTCAATTCTCTGTTTGGGCTCCGAATGCAGATAAAGTACAGGTAATCGGTGATTTCAATTTTTGGAATGGCGAAGGTTATGAATTGTACCCAAGGTGGGACGGCTCAGGGATCTGGGAAGGTTTTGTCCCTGAAATAGGCCAAGGAACTGTATACAAGTATAAAATACACTCGAATAACTTCGGGCAAATACTAGAAAAAGGTGATCCTTTCGCTATTCACTGGGAAGTTCCACCAAAGACTGCCTCCATCGTTTGGGAGCTTAATTACAAATGGAAAGACAGCAAATGGCTAAAAGCAAGAAAGGAAAAGAACGCGCTTAACCAACCCTATTCAGTGTACGAGGTACATTTAGGATCTTGGAAACGAAAAGAAAACGGTGACTCTCTCTCTTACCAGGAGCTCGCCAAAGATTTGGTGAACTACACCAAGGAAATGGGCTATACCCATATTGAACTCCTGCCTGTAATGGAGCACCCATTCTTCGGTTCTTGGGGTTATCAATGTACTGGTTATTTTGCTCCATCCTCTAGATACGGAACGCCTGAAGATTTTATGGCGATGATCGATGCTTTCCATAAAGCTGAAATTGGAGTTATCCTAGACTGGGTTCCCTCCCATTTCCCGAGTGATGCCCATGGTCTCTTTAACTTTGATGGTACCCACTTATATGAACATGCTGACCCAAGACAAGGCTATCACCCTGATTGGAGCTCATACATCTTCAACTATGGTCGAAATGAAGTGAAAGCTTTCTTGATCAGTAGTGCCATGTTCTGGTTAGATACCTTCCATACAGACGGTTTGAGAGTTGATGCTGTCGCCTCGATGCTGTACTTAGACTATTCGAGAAAAGAAGGTGAATGGATACCAAACGAACACGGTGGCCGTGAAAACCTAGAAGCGATTGCCTTTCTGAAAGAACTTAACGAGACAGTTTATAGCCAATTAGAAGGAGTTCAAACTATTGCGGAAGAATCTACCTCATGGCCAGCCGTTTCAAGACCAACCTACCTAGGCGGACTTGGCTTCGGTATGAAATGGATGATGGGCTGGATGAACGATACACTAGAGTACTTCAAGAAGGATGCCTTTTATCGTCAGTACCACCAAAACGATCTTACTTTCAGTATGAATTATGCATTCACTGAAAACTTCATGTTGCCACTTTCACATGACGAAGTAGTTCATGGAAAAGGTCCACTCCTTGATAGAATGCCAGGTGACGAATGGCAGCGATTTGCAAACTTACGTTTGTTGTATGCCTACATGTTTACTCACCCAGGCACGAAACTAGTCTTTATGGGCTGTGAGATTGGGCAAACAACCGAATGGCAGCATGACTACTCAATCCCTTGGGATTTACTCGAACAAGCCCCACATAGCGGCATGAAGGAATTTACTAAATCCTTAAACCACTTTTATAAAGCAGAAGGCGCTCTATATGAGCATAGTTTTAGTGCTGAAGGATTCGAGTGGATTGAATTAAACGATAATCAAAACTCCGCGCTGAGTTATATCCGAAAAGGCAAAAATCCCGAAGATGACATCGTAGTGGTTTGCAATTTCACACCTGTAGTCAGAGACAGTTATCGCATCGGAATTAATGGTGGAGACTGGGAAGAAGTATTTAACTCTGATGATGCGGCCTACTGGGGTAGTGGCATTAAGAACGAAGGAGTTATTACATCTGAAAAAGAGCCACAACACGGAAGGCCAAATTCTTTGGACTTGAAATTACCACCGTTAGCGGTGGTCATGTTCAAACAAGTCAAAGCCAAACCTAAGGCTATCAAAAAAACCATAAAGAAAAAGTAGAGAAAGCGATTGATGGAGAGGTATTTATGTATTCACGGGCACTTTTATCAGCCCCCAAGAGAAAATGCATGGTTAGAAAAGATCGAAATTCAACCAAGCGCATTTCCATATCATGATTGGAACGAAAGGATTACTAGAGAGAGTTACTACCCTAACGCTTTTTCTAGAGTGCTTAACGATCAAGGAAAGATCATTGATATCGTTAATAACTATTCAAAAATCAGCTTCAACTTCGGGCCAACTGTTTTGTCCTGGATGGAGCAGCACGCTCCGACTACCTACCTCGCGATACTTGAATCTGATAAAGAAAGTATGGACAACTTTGGTGGGCACGGCTCGGCTGTAGCACAAGTGTACAATCACTTGATTATGCCACTCGCCAACCGTAGAGACAAGGAAACTCAGATTATTTGGGGAATAGAGGACTTTAAGAAACGATTTAACCGCATGCCAGAAGGTATGTGGCTAGGTGAAGCGGCTGTTGATACCGAGACGCTAGAGTTAATGAGTGATCAAGGTATTAAATACTCTTTACTAGCGCCACGCCAGGCAGCACGCTATCGCAAGATTGGTTCAAAAGACTGGATTGAAGGCATTGATCCTAACAAACATTACAGCTACAAATTGCCGAATGGCAATAACATAGCGCTATTCTTCTACGATGGGCAACGATCTCAAAATGTAGCCTTCAAAGGAATTCTACAAGATGGTAAGCGATTTGCCGAAGACTTAATGGAAGGCTATCATGACACGACTGAAAGAGAATTCGTTCACATAGCTACTGATGGAGAAAGCTATGGTCACCACCATAAGAATGGTGATATGGCCCTTGCCTACTGTCTCCGCTACATCGAAGAAAACGACCTCACTAAACTCACCAACTATGGGCAGTACTTAGAAATGTTTGCGCCAGAGTACGAGGTAGAAATTCATGAGAATAGTTCATGGAGCTGCGAACATGGCGTGGAACGATGGAGAAGCAACTGTGGCTGTCACACCGGTGGTGACGACAACTGGAACCAGAAATGGCGTGAACCTCTCAGAACAGCCCTCGACAATGCACGCGATCAGATGATCGATATCTATGAGAAAGGACTATCTCCATTCACAAAAGATCCTTGGGCAATGAGAAACGAATATATCCGAATCATCATGGATAGGTCTAAAGTAAATCTCAATAGATTCTTAAAGAATCATATTGAAAAGCCACTTTCTGATTCAGAAAGGACTCATATAATGCGTATGCTTGAAATGCAGCGTAATGCCATGCTGATGTTTACAAGTTGTGGCTGGTTCTTTAACGACATCTCTGGAATAGAGACGCTACAAATCCTTCAGTACGCTTGTAGGGCTATCCAATTGGCAGAAAGCGAGTCAAACGAAAATATTGAAGAACAGTTTATAGCAGATTTAGCAAGAGCTGAAAGCAATGTGAAAAGCGAAGGAACAGGCAAAGACATATACCTCAAGAATATACTGCCCTACCAATTATCGCTTACCCAGGTGGGTATGCATTATGCCGTGGCGTCACTATTTGCAGATAATCCACAGAGTCTAACGGTACTCAATTATGATTGCAAGAGTTTGTTCTTTGAAAGAAAGAGTGCTGGGCTTCAAAAGCTAGCCTATGGTACCACAGTGGTTAACTCCAAAGTAACTACATCTAAAAAAGAATTTAGTTTCGTGGTTATCTACCTTGGTCAACACCACCTAATTGGTGGAACCTGCAAGAGATTGTCTAAAGAGGAATTTGAACCTATCTCTAATGCCTTAACCAATGCTTTTGAACGCAGCAATGTAGCAGAAGTAGTAGATATCATTAAGGAAAAGTTTAGAGCTCATACCTTCTCGTTCTTCGGTATGTTCAAGGATGAGCAAATGAAGTTGGTCAATCAATACCTCGAACAGAGTGAAGAACTGGCTTATGATTCCTATAGAAAGATCTATGATAGAAACTACGGTATCCTTAATGTAATGAAGGGTCAGAAGCTTCAGATCCCTCCTACTTTGAAGCAAAATATAGATGATGTTATTAATATCGAATTCAAAGACCTATTCACCAATGGTAATTTCCATATCGAACGCATGGAAGAATTGGTTGATGAAACGATTAAGTGGGATGTAAAGCTCAATAACGAATTGATTAGTGCCAAACTGAATATCAAGTTAGACGAAATGTTTGACCAATTCCAGAAAGAACACGATCACAACTTGTTAGTCGAAATACTTCAAACGATTAAGCTATATAAAAGAGTAGATCTCAATCCAATATTAGTCAACCTTCAAAACAGTGTGTTTGGACTCAATAGGGAGTTTCTATCTGGACAGAAGGCACCTGTTGACGGAAATCAAATCATAGTGGATACGTTGGGGGATATTGCAATTGAGATTGGTATTGACTTAAGCTTTATAAAAAGTCAAGCGGTCAGTGCTTAACTAGGCAGCAGAAGACTACAAATTGATTAATAATTATGAACACAAGGCACATCAGCAGTGATGTGCCTTTTTTGTGTACTATAAACAGTCAAATACTGTACGTTTTTAGTACATATTGATTCGTTCACTTTCTACAAAAATATTGTAACCATTTTATTATCAGTATCTTACAATTATTGGCACACACATTGCAAACTATTTGGCAGGTCAGTAAAAACAACAATCATGAAAAGCCCAATAGTCAACCAAGCAAAAAACAACAGTCGCTCAAACGTTCGAAACCTCAGTGCAGTAATCGGAATCATGCTAGCAGCAGTAACACTTCTACAAGCTAGCCATGTAAAGTCGAACGAACTTGATATTAGAGAAGTCTCAATGCTAGAAATGGAGTTCATCTCAGAAATCAATCAGTTTTATGCTGAAGAAGAACTATCTCTAGAAGAATCAATAGTATTAGAGATGGAAGAAGAGGCAATTGAGATCAGTATCTTCGACAATGCCAATAATTTAATCGCTCAGGGTAACCCTGACAATGATAGTGAAATAAGACAATTGGTTAACCAGGCAGAATATTTAAGTAGCCTTGGAAACAAACAATACTACAGAATCTCCCAGTAACACAGGGACTATACTTCAGGGTTAAATATTGATTGTAAGCCGTTCGTAAGATCGGCTTTTTTTATGCCTAAAAAATGAAAAAGCGGTCATCAAGGCAATGACCGCTTTAGAGCTCTCAATGAGAACCACCTATGGATTTTTAAAGAAGCTTAAACAGCTACTACTGAGTTTTCCTCAAAAGTGACGTTGTTAGGAACATATTTGTCCGCTTCCCAATCATTCTCCCAAGTTTGACCATCGATCAAGTATCTAAACTGATACTCTTTACCTGTTTCCAGTTTAACGGTCGCTTTGAAAGCACCTGACTTCAATTTCTTCATTTCGATTGCAGACTCATCCCAATCGTTGAATTCACCAACTATAGCTACCTTTTTTGCCTCAGATACTACTTCAGCACCTAATTGAAAAGTTACGTTAGCCTCTGGCTTTGTTTTTAAGTATTGCTTCTTAATGCTCATATAAAAAATATTTACTTAACAAAGATTGACCCAATCCTAATGCTTGACAAAAAATAAGTTGAAAATATGGTGAAACGTTTGCACTCCTATTAAGCCTATAACTCGCTTAAATACAAGAGTTTCCAAATAACAAACGTTTGTTTTCAATCTAAACTCAGGCAACCGATTCCATAGTTTACGTCATCCATGTCCTTTCAAGATTTCACTTACGTTTCTAAGCAAAAAAGATAGATTATCTTTGATCATGTTTCGGACTGAAATCGACAATATCCATTTACCATTTTCCATAAGTCATCAAGATCAGCTAATGACCCTCGGATCTTGCTTTGCCGAAGAAATTGGCCAAAAACTGGTTTCGAACAAATTCAAAACCCAAGTCAATCCTTTCGGTACTATTTTCAACCCACTCTCTATTTTCGAGTTAATCAGTTTGGCAATGGAACCTATAGCGATTATTGAAGACGCTATACTTGAAAGAGATGGACTCTATTATAACTACAAGTTTCACTCATCATATAGAAGCGAAACTAAAAGTGGGCTTCTAAAAATGATTCAAGATCAACTAGCGCAAACACGAAAGCAGTTAACAAAAACGAAAGTCCTGTTCTTAACCTTCGGCACTGCTTGGGCCTATCAAGCCAAGAACAGTCAAATGTTAGTGGCCAATTGTCACAAGCAACCCCAGAAGCACTTTAACAAGTATCTCCTTGGCTATGAAGAGATCTTGACAGCTTTTATGGGAATGAAAGAGAGTTTGCAAGAGATTAATCCAGATTTACAAATAGTCCTGACCGTTAGTCCTGTTCGGCATACCAAAGAAACACTCAGCCTCAATGCCGCTAGTAAATCAGTACTAAAATTGGCCTGTCACTACCTGTCAGATATGGCAGAGAACGTGAACTACTTCCCTTCTTATGAGATCATGCTAGACGATCTCCGAGATTATCGCTTCTATGAAAAAGATTTAATTCACCCCAACGAACAAGCTATTGATTACATCTGGGATGTTTTCACTAAAACTTTCTGTACAGGAAACACTAGAAAAACACTCAATGAATGGGACAAAGTAAGCCGATCGCTCAGCCACAAACCCTTTAATACGAAGGTCGAAAAACACCAAAGATTTCTTCACCAAACTTTAGAAAAGCTTCTAAACTTAAAAGACCGCTTGGATGTTGAACAAGAAATCAATCAGGTCAAAGCTCAAATAAATTAGAATGTCCAATAACAAATTCACAAATAGGCTCGCAAAAGCATCTTCTCCTTACCTCCAACAACATGCGCATAATCCTGTGGATTGGTTTCCTTGGGGGAAGGAAGCATTAGAAAAAGCAAAAAAAGAAGACAAGCCTATTATCGTGAGCATCGGCTATTCTGCCTGCCACTGGTGCCATGTAATGGAGCGCGAGAGCTTCGAAAATGAAGACATGGCAGCTATTATGAATGAGCACTTTGTCTGCATAAAAGTAGACAGAGAAGAAAGGCCAGATGTAGATCAAGTGTACATGGATGCCGTACATGCGATGGGGCTTCAGGGTGGCTGGCCGTTAAACGCATTCTTATTACCAGACCAGCGTCCTTTTTATGGGGGAACTTACTTTCCACCACAAGGCTGGGCTCAGCTATGCAACCAAATCGGTAAGGTTTTTAAAGAGCAAAGGAAAGAGCTAGAAAAATCAGCTGAAGGTTTTATGCAAACTATAGGGCGAAGTGAAGTTGAAAAATATGGACTAGAATCAACTAGCAGTCAATTCACGAAAGAGAAGCTTCATGAAATGGCGAAGAAGTTTGCCGAAAACTTCGACTTGAACAAAGGAGGAAATAACAGAGCCCCGAAGTTTCCTATGCCTGTTACTTACGGGTTTCTACTAAGAGAGGGCGTCATCAACCAAAACCAGGAATCTCTTGATCATGTAGAAAGAACCCTCAACCATATGGCTTGGGGTGGTCTTTATGATCAAGTCGGGGGCGGATTCACTCGCTATTCTACAGACATGGATTGGTTTGTTCCGCACTTCGAGAAGATGCTCTATGACAATGGCCAATTAGTGAGCCTATATTCCGAAGCTTATCAAGTATTCAAGCACCCATTGTACCAACAGACAGTTTATCAAACCATTGATTGGTTAGCGCGTGAAATGAAGAGTCCAGAAAACGGGTTCTATTCAGCCCTTGACGCAGACAGCGAAGGTGAAGAAGGCAAGTTCTACTTGTGGACTGAATCCGAATTCAAAACCATTCTTGGACCAGATGCTGACCTGATGATGGACTTTTACAACATTACATCTGGTAACTGGGAACCACAGAAGAATATCCCCTTTAAGAGCGACAACAACAGTGATTTTGCAGAGCGCCATAACCTTGAGTTAGACGAATTAGAGGGCATCATCAAATCAACCAACATCAAACTGCTTCAAGAAAGGGCCAAACGCATTAGACCAGGACTTGACGATAAGATATTGACCGGCTGGAACGGACTTATGCTAAAAGGACTTTGCGATGCCTTTACCGTTTTTGGAGAAGAGAAATTTCTGACACTTGCCTTAAAAAATGCCCAGTTCATCCTTGACCATGTCCATGAGAACGGTCACCTAAAAAGGAACTATAAAGACAATAAAGCGACAATAGATGCCTATTTAGAAGATTATGCTGCTGTTATAAAGGCATTCATTGCCTTGTACGAAGTCACATTTGACGAAGTGTGGCTTGACCATGCCAAGGCTTTAACAGAAACCACGTTAAGTGAATTCTTCGATAAAGATGAAGAGCTCTTTTACTTTACCTCAAACACTGCTGAGGCCTTGATCGCGAGAAAGAAAGAAATCTTTGATAATGTGATTCCTTCTTCTAATGCAATGATGGCTACGAATCTATACCACTTAGGTATGTTACTGGATATTGAAGAGTATACAGCAAAGGCAAACGTGATGCTTCAAAGAATTGACAGAGTTGTTACAATGGCTCCACAGGATTTAGGGCATTGGGCTTCCTTTTATAGTCAAAGAACTTATCCTACTGCCGAAATTGCCATAGTCAGTAATGAACCCATTGATGACATGCATAAAATCAATGAACAATTCATCCCAAATAAAGTGCTTGTCGGTAAAAAGAGTAGTGATTCATCAGGCCTAGCTTTATTAGAAGGTCGTCTGCTCATTAATAAGGAATCAACTTTCTATTTATGCTATAACAAGGCCTGTCAGTTACCTGTCAACAATGCCAATGACATTTTTAAACAGTTAGGGAAAAGCTAGGAGTCTTTTGTTCTAGAATTATTTCATCTTCCTGTTCACTTTCAGTCGAATTACGCTTACTTTCAAACTCTATAGCACAAAGACTTTTTGGGGGAACTACAACTTAATATTGAAGCAGCAGACGGTGCCGAAGTTTACTTCGCAGATGTAGCATTGCCCCTACCTATTCCTCAATTGTTTACCTATCGGATCCCCGAAGAGTTCATCGAACTTCTTCAGCCAGGAATACGAGTGATCGTGCAGTTTGGTCGACAAAAAGTTGTCACAGGTATTATTGATAACATTCATCAAAAGGCTCCAGAAATTTACGTAGCCAAACCTATTCTAGATGTATTGGATGCAGAACCCGTAGTCACTCCTCAACAGACTGAATTAATGAAATGGATGGCCGCCTACTACATGTGTACGCTGGGGGAAGTTTTGAATGCTGCCTTACCCTCTGGTTTAAAGCTCAGTAGTGAATCAAAGATTCAATTGCACCCAGAACGTGACTGGAATGAAACCCAATACCCCTTAGATGACAGAGAGCTAATTTTACTGACTGCCTTAGAAAAAAGTGATTCACTTACGTATAGAGAAGCTGCAGATTCCATTGGCCTAAAAAGCGCCTACAAATACATCAAGTCTTTGGTGCAAAAGGAGTTAATCATCATTTATGAAGAGGTAAAAGAGCGCTACAAACCAAAAAAGGTTAAAAGAGTTCGTTTAAATCCAGACTTCTTAGAGTCGGAAGAGCATATTCAGAACCTCTTCAAAGAACTTGAAAAGAAACCAAAGCAGTCTGATATCCTTCTTCGATACTTACAGGAAGTTCCGATTTATCAGTTTCCAGAAAAAAATGAACAGGGAGTTAATAAAGCCTTGTTTTCGGAAGGAGACCTTTCACCTTCATCTCTGAATACACTGATTAAAAATCAAGTATTCCAGAGTTTTGAAGTAATTATCTCGCGCTTCGGAGAATCTGACGAACAAACACTCAAAGAAGTAAACCTAACGGACATTCAAGAAGCTGCCAAAGACGAAATCTTAACCCATTTTCAAACAAAGCCAACCACACTACTCCATGGCATAACAGGTAGTGGCAAAACAGAAGTCTATGTAAGCTTGATTCAAGATGCACTTGACACAGGAAGTCAAGTGCTTTAT
>Ga0209308_10003602_pt1 | contig 12638 bp, 7 predicted proteins | sample COGITO_mtgs_1204_3_FD_184806 | JGI IMG/M metagenome (GOLD analysis project Ga0209308, IMG submission 184806) | Pelagic marine microbial communities from North Sea - COGITO_mtgs_120405 (SPAdes) (version 2) | ecosystem: Environmental > Aquatic > Marine > Epipelagic ...
AGTAATAGAGGAGAACATAAATGGCCGAAAGAATTGTTAGTCCAGGTGTATTTACACAGGAAAACGACTTATCATTTTTACCAGTAGGTATTGGCGAAATCGGAGCAGTGATTATAGGAAACACTGAGTCTGGTCCAGCATTCGTACCAACAATAGTTCGTTCAATGAACGAATTTGAACTTAAATTTGGTAGCAGCACAAAAGGTACGTATGTACCATTTACAGTAAAAGAATATATTAAAAATGCAGGAGTTGTCACAATTGTTAGAACTCTTGGATTAGATGGATACACGGTTAATAACCAAGTATATTTAATAGCCTCTGGTTCGACAGTTGGTCCTTCAGGATCTACAGTTGCTGCAGGAGATCCATTTATATTAGGTGTTCTTCATTCATCAACTATTGGAGACACATCTACAAAAAATGGTACAATGACAGAAGATTCAATCTTAAACGGATCTATAACGGCTGGTAATAAAGCAACAGGTTCATTTACTTTTGTTGTCGGCGATGGAGAAAACAACAACGTAGAATTCCAAGTAGGTACTTCTGATTCAGATGAATTTAGATTTATTGGTGTTGGTTCTGGTACTGTCCCAGCAGATGGTACAGCTACATTTGGTCCTTATTACTTTGCTACTGGTTCTTCTGCAACCGCTACAGTAACGAATCTTGTTTCAGAAGTTAACACTCACGCAACAAACGTTACTGCAACGGCTAATGGAGCAGTAATAGAATTTACTTCATCAGCTACGGGTCTTAGTGGAAACAGCATTAGAGTTCAAACAGGTTCTGCTTCAACGTTCTCTACTCAATTAACACTAGCAGGTGGTACAGCAGATACTTTAGCTTCTACTGCTTTCCAAGGAGCACTAAATGGTAATGGTGTATTAACACTTAACAAATTTTTTGGAAATAGTAATCATTTAGCTTCTACATCAAACACAGCATCTTTAGATAAAACAAATGCAAATTATCTTCCTAACTTAATAGGAACAGATTCAGGTAAATTTTTACCAACGGCTGCACACAGTGATGGAAATTCTCCATCGTATGTTTATTCATTATTTAATTCACAGTCTTATGGCGCTACAAGTGCAAATCAAGGTGGTGGATATGGATTTACAAACTTAAGCGCTTCTTTTGGAACAATAGGTTTTACTTCGGCAAATTCTGTAACTGGAACAAACTCTAAAACTTCAGGTAAAGCTTTTAGAGCAGCAGCTACTCCATGGATAATATCTCAAACAACTAATGGAAACAATTTCCCATTATTTAGATTACATACTATGGCTCACGGTGATAGTTCAAATCAATACTATAAAGTTAGTATAGTAGCTATTAAAAAGGCTGGAAGTGTAAGCGGACAAGATTATGGAAATTTCTCTGTAACACTTAGAAAAATAGATGATACAGATAACAAAGTTGTTTCTGTAGAATCTTACGCAAACTGTAACCTAGATCCAAACTCACCAAATTATATTGCAAGATTAATAGGTGATAGAGAAGTTAGCTCAAATGCAAGCGGAAAAGTAATAACTACAGGAGATTATCCTAATATTTCTAGACACGTTAGAGTAGAAGTTCACGAAAACGTACGAAACGCTGTTTATTCAGATCAATTAGTACCATTTGGACATGAGGCTTATATCTCTCCATTCAAATTGGCTAATCAAAGTGCAACTGATAATCAAGATGCATTCTATCCAGAAGCTGCTTTAGTAACATCAAGAAGTTTAGCTACAGATACAACAACATACTTTGGATTGAACTTTGCTGAAGGTATATTAAACAATGGTATGAAAAACTATTTAGCTCCAATATCTGACACAGGTGCAACTGGTAAAAATAGAACATTCTTGCTATCAAATTGTACAAACGGAGCTGCTGGTGGAGAAATTACATTAGATAGCGATCTTAACAATAAAAGATTTACTGTTGGATTCCAAGGAGGATTTGATGGAGTTAATCCAGCTAAACAAGTAACTATTGGTAAAGATTTAGCTTCTGGAAATAGCTTTGGGTTTAGCTTTGCTAGTACTAGTGAAGAAGGATATAGGGTATATAAAAGAGCTTTAGATACAATATCTAATCCTGATGAAATTGATATTAATCTTATAGTTACACCAGGTATATTAACTGCCAATGCTTCTAATATAGTTAGTAAAGTTATTGAAGTTTGTGAATCTAGAGGAGACGCATTCTATGTAGTTGATGGTGTTAATTCACTTACTGGAGATTCAGTAACTGCAGCAGTAACTCAAGCCGCTAATTATGATACAAACTACGCTTCAATGTACTACCCATGGGTTAGAATATTTGATGCAAGTGTAAATAAATTCTTATTTGTACCACCATCAGTAGTTGTACCAGGCGTATACTCTTTTAACGATAAAGTTGCATTCCCTTGGTTTGCACCAGCCGGTTTAAATAGAGGAAGTTTAACTACTGTAACTGAACCATATTCTAGATTAACACACGCAGAAAGAGATGAATTATATGAAGGTAAAGTTAATCCAATTGCAATATTCCCTCAAGTAGGTGTATGTGTTTGGGGTCAAAAAACTTTACAAACAAAACCATCTGCACTAGACAGAATTAACGTTAGAAGATTATTAATTAAGCTTAAAAAGTTTATTGCATCTTCTACAAGATATTTAGTATTCGAACAAAACACAACTGCAACAAGAAATAGATTTTTAAACATAGTTAATCCATATCTTGAAACAGTACAACAGCAACAAGGTCTTTATGCATTTAAAGTTGTAATGGATGAGTCCAATAACACTCCAGATGTAATTGATAGAAATCAAATGAAAGGTGAAATATTCCTACAACCTGCAAAAGCTGCAGAATTCATTATTGTTGATTTCAACATCTTGAGAACTGGTGCTTCTTTCGAAGAATAAAATTAAGTAAAGATGATATTTATATATAGAGGAGAAAATAAATGGCAAATTTAGTCGACCCAAATGAAATAATGTTTACGGCCTTTGAGCCTAAACAGCAAAATAGATTTATATTCTATATTGATGGAATACCAGCGTATCTCATCAAAACTGCTGCAAGGCCAGTTCTTACAACTGAAACAGTTGAACTTCAACACATCAATGTTTCTAGGTACGTAAAAGGTAAAAGTACTTGGGGCCCAATAAGCTTAACACTTTACGATCCAATCGTTCCTTCAGGCGCGCAAGCAGTTATGGAATGGGTACGTTTACACCACGAGTCTGTAACAGGTAGAGACGGTTATGCTGATTTCTATAAGAAAGACGTAACAATTAATGTACTTGGACCAGTAGGTGATAAGGTTGAAGAGTGGACAGGTAAAGGTGCATATATTACAAGTGCTGATTTTGGAGCTATCGACTGGACTGCTACAAATGCTGTAAATGAAATTACAATGGAAATACAGTGTGACTATTGGATATTACAATTCTAATAGATATATAATCATATTAAAATTAAAGGCCCTATAACTTAGGGTCTTTTTTTGACTTATTTTTGCGGAAATATATATTTATATATGTTATACAAAATAGAGGAGAAAAGTTATGTCAGGAAAAGTAATAGACCCAGATTATCCAGGACAGGATAGATTATCAGATCAAGAAATTAAAAATTTAGCAATACAAGATGCTGGTTCAGCTGTTACAGCTGCAACTAAAAATTATCCGTTTCCAACTGAAACAATAGAATTACCTAGTAAAGGATTACTATATGCAAAATCTAATCCATTATCTTCTGGTACAGTAGAAATTAAATATATGACGGCAAAAGAAGAAGATATTCTTACTTCTCAAAATCTTATTAAAAACGGTACTGTTATTGATGTACTACTTAGATCTTTAATTGTTAGTCCTATAAACTATAATGATTTATTGGTTGGCGATAAAAATGCAATAATGATAGCTGCAAGAGTATTGGCATACGGTAAAGATTACGAGGTTGAATTAACTAATCCTAAAACTGGACATATACAAAAGGAAAATATAGACTTAACATTATTTTCAAATACAAAATTTGACGAATCAAACTTTGAAGAAGGATCTAATAAATTTTCATTTGAATTACCAGCATCTAAAAGAATGCTTGAATTTAAGCTTTTAACACACGGTGATGATAAAAAGATAGCTGATTCTATAAAGGCAGCTAAAAAAGCATCAAACAGAATATCCGGTGTGACTCCTGAGCTAAGCACTAGACTAAAGCATATGATATTATCTGTAGATGGCGAAACAGATAGAATAAAAATATCTAAGTTTGTAGATAACGAATTTTTATCTAGAGACTCTATTGAATTTAGATCAAAGGTAAAATTAGTATCTCCAGATATAGACCTTACATATTCTTATTATGGGGAAGATGACGGAGAAGAGCATGAAGTTGCTCTCCCAATGACCGTTAAGTTTTTTTGGCCTGGGTCCTAACTATAGGGCCATTCTACACAAGCTATTATTTGATATGGCATATTACTCACAAGGGGGATTCACTTGGTCTGACCTTTACACAATGCCTGTACACCTTAGAAGGTTTTACCTTGATAAATTAACAGAAGTTAAAAAGAAAGAGCGCGAAGAGGCAGAAAAACAAAACAAAAAATCTACTCCACGAATGCCTCGAAAGAGATAATAACTCTAACTTTCTGATATTTATATATGATAAACTATGAAAATCAGGAGACAATAAATGACTGAAAAAGAACTTCGAAACCAAATTAGAAAAGAAGTACGCGAAACCTTATCGGAAGAAAATATTATTACTAAAGTTTTAGGTAAACTTTTTGACGGTATGACTGTTGCTGCTCAAAAAAGAGCTTTAAAAAAATTAGCAAAAAGCGATTTTTACAAAGATATACAATCAATAAAAGGTTCAACTGCAACTAAAAATCAATTAGATATACTAAAAAATCTTTAATAATATTCTATGGCAAAATTCGACGAAATAAAAAAGGCTAATGATGAGCAAAAAAGACTTAACAAGTCTTTAGATGCAGCTGTTCTTCGTGTCGAAACCATGGAAAAAAATTATGCTAAATTTTCTGATAAAAGAGCAAAAGAAGCAAAAGAGTATAAAAAACAGCTGGACGCAGCAATCAAAGCTCTTACAACAATCAACGAAAAAGTTGAAACTCAAAAAGAAAATTTAGACGAAACAGTTGAGCTATACAAAAAAACGCTAAAAACATCTAATAATATATTAGATTCAGAAACAAAACGAGCAAAGTTTCAAAAAGAAAATAAAATAATAGCTGAAACTTTGTCTGGAATAGACAATTCTGCTATAATGGCTTCAAAAGCAAAAGAAGCTTTAGATAAAGGACAGCTGTCAACTGCACAAATAAGGTTAGACGTAGCTGACCAACAATCTGCTATACTTCAAGGTATTGCAACCGGTGAAATGACTGTAACTGATGCGTTAGGTCAGCATGAAGATTTATCTAAACAAATTTTAGAAAATGATGAATTATCATCTGCTGAAAAAGAAAAATTAATAGAGTACTCTTTATCTACTGTAGATCAAGCATCACAATTAAACGATAAACTATCTAAAACTAATTCTCTTGGCATAAGTCAACGAGATATAATGTTAGAGCAACAAACAGCATTATCTGAACAAGAAGAAATGCTAAAGGGTTTAAAAGATAAGGCTGCAAAATATATTGGAGTATTTAGTAACGGATTTTTAGCTTTCGGTGCAGTATCTAAATTCTTGGCAGATCAAGTTATAAGTACTAGAGACTTAGCAAAAAACTTAGGTATAAGTCAAGGTACTGCCTTTAAACTTGGAAAACAAACCAAGCTATTAAATGCTGAATTTGCTGGAATGGGTATGGACTTTGTTCAAGCCCAAGAAGCAATGATTGACTCAGCGTCAGACCTTAGCGAAGTAACGTATGGAAATGTTAGAGCAGTTGGTATCATGTCAGAACGATATGGAGTATCGGTTACGGAAGCAGCAAACTTAAGAAAAATACAGCTAGATATTACAGGAGGAAGTGAAGACGCAGCAGATGCACTTACTGCCGGCGCAATAGCATTAGCAGAAGCAAACAACGTTGCCCCTGGAGACGTATTGCAAGATATGGCATCTAATAGTGAAGAGTTTGCCAGATTTGGAGCTGAAGGCGCAAAAAGAATGGCATTAACTGCTATTGCAACTAAAAAAGTAGGTATTGAAATGTCTTCACTAGTTAGTGCAAGTAAAGGATTACTAGATATAGAAAACTCCTTAAACGCAGAAATGGAAGCAGAAGTTATGTTAGGTAGAGAACTTAACTTAGAAACAGCTAGACGAGCTGCACTAGAAGGAGACCATTTAACCGTTCTTAAAGAGCTAGCTAAAGAATTTGGTAGTGTAGAAGAATTCCAATCATTATCTGTCTTACAACAGGAAGCAGCTGCTGCCGCTGCAGGTTTAACTGTTGAAGAAATGACTAAAATGCTTGCAAACCAAAATAAAATAACCAGTTTAAAAGGCGAAGAATTAGAGCACTTTAAGAAAACTGGCGAATTAGCTGCTGAAGCAGTTCCAATTAGCCAAAGACTAGCAGGTTTTGCTGCTGAAAATGTAAATTCAATTATTGCTGCCGTTGGTGCATATGGATCTATGAAACAAGGTATTAACGATGCAGCAAAAGCAGCTTCAAGTGGAATGGGAATACTGAAAAAGTTTTTAGGTTTTGGAAAAGAAGAAAGTCCAGCTGGCCCACTTACTAAACTTGGTAAACCGGATATGAGATTTGCTGCTAACAAATTAAAGTTTGGTGGTGATAAACCATTGGGTAAAGACTTAGTTTCAAAAGTAACCGATAAAGCTACGGGCAAGGGTAAAGACTTAGTAAGTGAAGCCATGCCTAGCCCAACCAAAGCAGCTGATGCTGCCGCAGGTACATCTGGAAAAGGAAGTACTAGTTTTATGGATAAGCTAGGAAAAGTTGATATGAAAAAAGTTCTTATGGGAGCAGCGGCAATGGTCGTTGTTGCAGGAGCAGTATTTGTATTTGGTAAAGCTGTACAAGAATTTGCAGAAGTTGGTTGGTCAGATGTTGGTAAAGCCGTAGTTGGTATGCTGGCATTAGTTGGAGCAGTAGCTTTACTTGGATCAATAATGTCTTCAGGAGTTGGAGCAATCGCAATAATAGCAGGTGCAGCTGCAATGTTAATAGTAGCTGCGGCGGTTTATGTGCTAGGAAAAGCAATACAAGAAATGGCTATAGGATTTTCAATGATGGGAGAAATAGGAAATGCAATAACTGAATTGTCAGGACTAGGGCCAGCATTTATAATGATTGCTGCCGGCTTTGCAGCTATGGGTGCAGGCCTAATACCTTTTGCATTTGGTTTAGCTGCAATTACTCCATTCCTTCCAACGTTAATTGCACTTGCTGCAATGGGAACAGCCTTAGGTTATGTTACTGGAGCACTTGGAGGTGGCGGTGAAAGCGGATCAGATGGAGAGGCAGGAATAGACGGAGCAAATGGCAATGACGGTAATGGAAAACTAATAGAAAAAATAGATGATTTAATTGCAGCAGTTAAACAAAGTGGAAACGTAATATTAGACGGTAGAAAAGTAGGAGAAGTTCAATTCTTGAATTCATCTCCTGCAGGAGCATAAAATGGCAAATGGACCAGAAATAAATAAATTTGAAACAACAGATTTAGCATCTTTCTATAAAAAGAATGGTAGCCAGTTTTCGACAATTCAACCTGTTGTAGGTAGATCTAATTCTCCTGCTCCAGAAATATTATCTAGCAACAATAAAACTCCATTAACTGATTTAGCTAAAAATTCAACTATTGAAGTATTTCCTTTACCAGCCTCACCAAGTAAAATAGGAATAGAGCCAAAAGGATTTTTATTTAGTCCTGCATTTACTGCCCCTGAAGTTTCTGCGTTTGGATTTTTACCAGGATTTACAACTCCTAGTTTAAAGGTAAGTAATGGTATACCAAACATAGATGCTGTTGGTTTTTCAAAAAATATGTCTTATCCAAATAGTGACTTTAAAGGAATCAAAGGAAAACCTGGATCTTTTAAATTTAATAGTGAAAAATTATCTACTCAATTAAAGGTACATAATGGTATATCTGATATTGATATGAACGGATTTGTCACTGGAAAAAAACATTTAGGATCAAGCGATTTTAAAGGAATAAAAGGCAACATGCCAAACTTAACCTTTAAAATGTCTACTATTAATCCAGGAAATAGTTCAACATGGACAAGACAGCAATATAATGATAAAATTACTACAGGCTTAAATAATATACCTAATATTGCTCAAAACGGATTTGTCACTGGAAAAAAACATTTAGGACCAAGCGATTTTATTGGTATAGCCGAAGAAAAGTATACTTATCCTGCGCTAGACGGATACTCTAATAGCTATAGGTTTGGCACCCAAAATTATGATACAGTTTTTACTAAAGTTACTCCTTCATCTGTGCCAGGAAAAACTGATAGTGTTGGCCAACAATTTAAGATTACCGGTTATACAAGTCCATACGGAGATTTTAATATACAAGCTAGAAAATCTCAATACTCAGACACAGCGGACGACCAATTTTCTCCATTCAAAGGGGCAAATGCATCTCAAATAACAAAACAATACTTAGAAATACCAGGTGTAGGTGAAACAGATTTAAGAAAAGAATCTAGAAACGATTTTTCTTTTGGAAATGCAACAGATCAACCATTCATAACAAGAGATATTGGAAGTAATTGGAGTTTATTTAGCAATGGACCTGGACCAAAATTTGGTATAGACTTAATAAGAGGTGGAGTTGGAACAGCAATAAACCGCTCACTGATAGACGCCCTTAGAATAGGTAAATTTTTAATTAGTCCAAAAGGATTATTGTTTATTGCGAAAAATGTTGGAATGCAATTAACTAATCCTAAAATGCAAATTGATAATATTTTAGGAATTGGTGCAAATAGAATATACGCATTAGGTTTACCAACGGTAGCTCAATCTTTAACAAACGCTGTAGGTATACACTTAGTAAGGCATGGATTAGGACCGTTAAATGGAACTTTGCCTAAAAATGCTAGATATGAAGATAATATTTTTAATATGGAATCAAGGGCAGCTAGTGCAGGAGGAGGAAGTGCGGCTAAAAAAGCTCTTAGTGAAGCTGGATTTGAATCACCAGATACTGGCCAATTAACAGATAAATCAGACGTAGACTTAAGTCCTTCTTCAGGTACACCGTCTCCTCTTGGAAAAGGAAACCCTAGGACAAAATCTAGACTAGCATTTCTACAAACAGACTTAAAATCAGGCCTTTTAGCAGTGTCTGATGCAGGAGGAAAAGGAGCAGGACAAGCAGATTTACTAACAGGCGCTCTAGCTTCTGGTATAGATTCTCTTACTGGAGGAATGACAAAAGCTAAAATAACTCGTTTGTCAGATAAAAGCTTTTTTGGACCAAATTCTGTTTATGGTATAGGAGGAACTACAATATTTAGATCTAGGGTTGGTATTGGTGTAAGTGCGCACGAGGAAACAGGCGGTACGTATGCTGATTCTAAATTTTTATCAGGATTGCAAAATGCAATAAGTCCACTAGATAAAACTGCAATAAGTAATCCTAGTGTTGCAAGACAATACGATACTCCAGATGACGGCAATAAATATAGTGATAAGAATGGTACAAATATCTTTGATGATATGACTAGTGGAGATGGCGGCAATCAATCTCAACTAGCAACTAGACTAGATGCAATTATAGCTACTGACGGAGAAGATGCTGCTCCAGACAACAGTAGTTACCTTACATCTGATGGCCACTCCCCATTCCCAACAGTAGGAGAAGATAACCTTTATTATTCTCAAAATCAAAGATTAAGAAGATATGAAACATTAGCCTATGGCCAAATACCTAAAAACGCAGATAGAAACGGCAATAAGTTAATGGATTTTAGAGAATTATTACCAAATAATAATAAAAACTTTCAACAACCAAATGAAGGCGATATAGATGCGGCTCCTTGGGGCGGTAAAGACATGGTAACTAGATTTGGAGCTGACTATGGTAAACTAACAACTGCCGATGGAGGAGCAACTGCAGACAGAAGTAATAGACTTTTTGATTTAGGGTATGACGATACTGTAGTAAATAATGAAGGCAGAACCTTTCAACAAATAAATGCAGAATCAGCTGAATATGCTGATCAATTTGAAGATTTCATAAATTTTAGATTTAGTAGTAAAAGGCCTGGCCAAGAAGAAGAATTTTTGCAATTTAGAGCTTTTCTTTCTGGAATAACTGACGCATATAATATAGGATTTCAAGATATTGGTTACGTTGGTAGAACAACACCAACATACTTATTTCAACAAATAGAAAGAGATGCATCGTTTAGCTTTAAATTATACTCTATGTCTAGATCAGAAATGGAAGCAAATTATAAAAGACTAAATAGATTTATTCAAATTATTTCTCCAGAAATTAAAAGCGGACTACCTGTAGGACCTTTAATAAAACTAACTATTGGAGACTGGTGGGTAGATAATCCATTTATAGTTGAAAATTTTTCAATGACGCCTGTAGAAAATGGCCCATGGGATATTGATGAAGGAAGACAACTTCCATTTTATGTAGATTGTTCTGTTTCAGGTAAAGTATTATTTAGCAAGGCTAATGTTGGAGGAGAAACTACAGATAGGGTTCATAGTAGCGCAACAGATACATTTGCAGCAATAACAAATAATAGTTGGAGACTTGGTAATGGATAGATACAATAACAATAAAAAAATAAAAGATAAAAATACTTCTATTACTTTTTACTCGTCAATAATATATCCTAAAATTGAAAGATCAGTTGACGACATTTATATTAGAGCAAGATTAGGCGACAGATTAGATCAATTGGCTTATGAATACTATAACGATGTATCTTTATGGTGGATAATAGCTGAAGCAAATGGAATAGGAAAAGGAACTTTAGCAGTACCAACTGGAAAGCAAATAAGAATACCAATGGATACTGATAAAGCAATAAATGAATTTAATGAGAAAATACAGAATAGGGTTATATAATGGCAGGTAGTTTTTTGGCAAGAAAATGGCCAGATTCTTTGGCAAAAGCTTTAGGTGAAAGAATCAAAGTAATACCTAATGGTTATCAAGCGTGGACTCACGGAAGACAGCCATTTATACGGGTTACGTCAAATGTAAAAATAAACGGAAATTCAACATTAAGAGAAAAATTTCAATTATTTAGTGGAAACTTAAGAGGATTGAAAAGTTCTTATGATTTAAACAATAGAAACGAACCTTTTCCAGGAATTACTTCTTTAACAATAAAGGACACAGGATCTCAAGGAGCTCTTAGAAAAATACAATATAATTTTCAATGTTGGTCATTAGAACAATTAAAAGCCCATGAAGCTCTTTATATGAGTTTAGGAACATTTCAATGTGTTGAATGGGGTTGGACAACAAAACCAAATGGTTCAAGGGTTTCTGAAAAAATGCCATTAGGAAAAGGCGGAATGCTTGGATCTATGTCAGATTTTTATAAAAAAGTTAGACAACTTAGTAAGTCTGCAAGTTTTTGTTATGACGCTGCAAAAGGTAAAGTTTCTAATTTTAGTTGGTCAGTTAATGAGGTTGGTGGGTTTGATTGTATGGTTGAACTTACTTCAATGGGTAATATTTTATTAGAATCTCCAACTAAAACATCTTCTGTTTCAAACGGATGTTTAGACGCAGATGATAAAGAAAACGAAAATGGAATTGCCGATACAAAAAGACCAAATCCAAAAACAATTTTTTCTTTTTTATATGAAACTCTTGAAACAGGAGAAGCATATAAAGTTAACGGAATAAACGGCAGCCCAGTATTTGCAGGAACAGCTATAAAGTTTGATAAAGATGTTTCAGACGAAGAAGAAGATAAAGAATCAGATGAGCAAGCATTTAATGCGGACGAAGATTATTATATAACTTTTGACTTTTTTGAAGAAAAAGTTATAAATAATTTACTATTTCCAAAACTTAACCCAAATACTGGAACAAAGGAAAAAGATGCCGACCCAGCTATAACTTCTGATATAGAAGATAATAAAAAACATTGGATAAATAAAATATGGCCATCATTTAAAAATTCTACTCAAGCTAAGTTTTTAGTTGCTAGAAGTAATAACGGTATAGGTGTATTGGATAGTAGAGGAACATTAATACCAAACTTTGCAAATGATTTAATATCTTCTGATCCAGGAGTTTGTCTTTTACCAGGGCAAGAACATTGGAGAGATTATGAAGATGGATCCCATGAATATCGAGATGCATTTGCCGCTGCCGCTGCAGGTTTAGCAACAACCTCAGCTGTAGCCGGTGTTACTGGAATAGGAGCACCTGTAGCAATAGTTACTGGAGGATTAGCGTTAATTGCTGGAGGAATAGCTTGGGCGATGTCAGATAATAATGTGAACGCAGGATCGTTAAAGGCGTTAGACGAAGCCGTTGAAGGAGGATTAAAGTTTAAATATGGTGAAGATTCATTAACTGGAGTACTAAGTTCCGTATTACTAAACGTAAGGCATCTTGAAAAATCTTTAGATGAAGCAGATACTGTAGCAGAATATATTCAAAAAATATTAGATGATGTTTCTTCGGCGTGCG
>Ga0209308_10003606_pt1 | contig 12632 bp, 14 predicted proteins | sample COGITO_mtgs_1204_3_FD_184806 | JGI IMG/M metagenome (GOLD analysis project Ga0209308, IMG submission 184806) | Pelagic marine microbial communities from North Sea - COGITO_mtgs_120405 (SPAdes) (version 2) | ecosystem: Environmental > Aquatic > Marine > Epipelagic ...
CCCTGATAAAGGCGTACCTCACTCGGACTGATTGGCGAAGTACACCGCGGCTTTTTTTAGGAGATCACGCTCCTCTGTGGTGCGTTTGCGTTCCTTCTTCAGTCGTCGAATCTCGACCTGATCGTCAGACTTCGCTATCTGCTCCCTGGAATCGGGGCCGAACTTTCTTATCCAAGCATACAGACTGTGGGTTGTCATACCGAGCCCGCCAGCCACATCGGCAACGCTGTGGCCGGCATCTACTACTTGTTTAACAGCTTCTATTTTAAGCTCGTCTGGATATCGCTTCTTGCTCATGTTCATTTCTTATAGTCACTTTGTATGACTGAAAGGTGTCTAGCAAAATGGGGGCGATTCAGTTCTTGTTTTTTTCGCGTCGTAGTCTAGCGCTAGTGTCTGGTGTAGGCGGGTTCGAAACTCCGCCTCTACTGCGATTGGTATCGATGCGCGACTCAGACATGGTACCCACATCTGCTTCGCTGACGTTATTGACATCACAAGAGCGCTTGCAAATCTCCTAAAAGAAGTAAATACTTCTCTTTAATTGCATCCGAGCTATTTTCAATGAATGAACTGGAAATTAGACGGCGGCCTGTTCAGGAGCGGTCAGCCAAAACCTTTGACCATATTCTCGAGACAGCAGGCATCGTGTTAGAAGAAACCGGCTGGGATGGTTTTTCTACCAACCTGCTTGCAGAGCGGGCTGGCATCGGTATTCAGACGCTGTATCGCTACTTCCCCAATAAATTGTCCGTCGTCGCAACCCTGGCCAAACGTTTGATTGAAGAATGGGACAGCTGGTTTCTTGAATTGGGACCAAATTGGCTGGGGCGCTCCGGCATTGACCTTTTTGTAGAGCGCTTGAAGAATCAGCCCGGCGGTGTCGCCATACGCCGAGCCATGGCGGCATCACCTATCCTCAGGGCCCTAGACCGTGAGGACAATCAACGTTTGGCGGAACAGTTTGCCGGCGATCTGATCGTTAGGGACAACACCCTTGACTATGATGACATGGTCCTGACTATCCTCGTTGCGTTAGAGGCAGTGGTCGCGGTGGTTGATCTGACTTATGACTTACCGAGCTCGAAAGCAGACCGTATGATCGAACTGTGTGTCGAAATGCAAGGTGCGTACTTGGCGCGCCACGTTCCAGTCCGTATCAAGGAGGTTCAATGAGGAGATTCCCGTACTCATCCGCATGTGGCCCACTACCTTATCAATGTGCAGCCACGCTAAATTCTCCCCGGACTTCGCTACCACCGAGATGTTACCAAAGCATGCCGGCCAGCATTGGCCAAAGACTAACCAGTAGCCTAACAAATTGTTCGTCTGCAGGAATTTATAAAAAGGGTCCTAAGGTTAAAAGATAGCTGGAGGCAATATGAAAATCCTAGCCATTGGAGGCAGCGGCGGCATGGGTCGATTCGCAGTCAATGCTGTTCAGCATTTTGAGAAGGTCGAGAAAATCATCGTCGCAGACCTTCACCTAGAGAGCGCTCGCGGGTTCGCCGACGAGATGAATGACAAAGTCAGTGCTATAGCGCTAGACGTCAACGACACCCTGGCACTGCAAGCCGCGCTATCGGGTGTTGACATCGTAATGAATACTTGCGGCCCATTTTTTCGTTTCGGGGTCCCGATACTCAAAGCCTGCATTGATGCGGGTTGTCACTACTTCGATATCTGCGATGATTGGGAGCCAACGATTGAAATGCTTCAGTTAGATCAGGCCGCTAAGCAAGCAGGAATATGCGCAACCATCGGACTGGGCGCTAGTCCAGGCGTGTCTAACCTGTTGGCGCTGGTCGCGGTGCAAGCGCTTGATACCGTCGATACTGTCTATACAGGCTGGGATATCGGAGACGCCAAACCCGAGAAATCCTCGTCCCAGCAAGGGACCAATGCAGCCATGTTGCACGCGATTGAACAAATGACCGGTCGCGTGCAGATCTTCCGGGATAACCGCTTTGAGATGGCTCGGCCGCTGGCGCCGATTACGGTCCGCTATCCAGGCCTACCTTCTTTTGAGGGCTGTATCTTTGGTCATCCTGAAGCCGTTACGTTTCCGCACAACTACCCAAAATTGCGAGCCTCCCTGAACCTCGCCCATGGCGGTGGGATCGATTCTTGGTTGCTTAAAACGATCATGCGACTTGTAGACTGGCGCCTCATCAGCAAGGTGCGCGCAGCGAACTTTTTGACTTGGTTTGAGAAAACCATCGATGTCAGCGCCCAAGTTAACGGTCTAGAGGCGCCACCGGTCATGTACGGATTGGCGATCGGCGCCAAAGATGGCAGGCCAGCTTCTGTTGGGGTGTCCTTTATAGATCCAGCCACGCAAGTGGCAGAAGCCAATGAAATCAGCATGGGCGCAATTACCGGTATTCCCCTGGCCTGTGGCGTGAAGTTTCTGATCGACGGCCAGCTAAAAGAGACAGGTGTCTTTTCTCCAGAGGCGGGACACATCAACCCGAAACTGTTTTTAGAAGAGGTCCTGGTCCAACTGGGACACTTAACCCATCTCTCTTCCATCGCGTTCGAAGATAACATCAAGATTTCGTGCTCGTGGTGATCAACACCCGTTTACGCATCATCTCGGCAGTTGCCGATCAAAAAAACGTTAGGAGTAAGTAGCATGACGACTCACCCACTCAGCCCACTGACAACCGAAGAAATCGAACAAGGCGCAGCGTTGGTTGCCGCACAACTTGGTGAACAAGCCTCATTCTCCTCGGTCAATTTAATCGAGCCAAAAAAAGCTGACGTCTTGCGCCATCAGCCGGGCGATGCTGTGCAGCGTGAATTGCGCTTTGTTGGCTACGACTACCCCGCAGAAGGTAAGCGCGACGGAGGCTTTGAGGGACTCGTCAACCTGACCACCCAGACCGTCGTCATCAACCGAATTGAGTCGGGTCAGGCATCCATTGGGCTCGCGGATTTTGTCGCCGCGATTCAAATCACGAAAGCCGACCCCGAATGGCAGGCGGCAATGCGCCTGCGCGGCGTGACTGACTTTGACCTCGTGCAGATCGATCCATGGCCAACTGGCGGTTACGTCCACCCCAGCGTGCCGGAGGGGCACCGGGTTCACCGCGCCATCAGCTTTGTCAAAGAAGATCCAACAGACAATGCCTACGCACGACCCGTGCAGGGCTTAATTGCCCATGTCGATCTCACCGCAGGTAAGGTCGCACACCTTGAAGATCACGGCGTTGTGCCACTGCCACCTGAAGGCGCCCGCTATGATGCAGCCAGTCAACCTGAGTTTCGTGACAGCTTAAGACCAATCGACATCGTCCAACCAGAAGGCGCTTCGTTTCAGGTGGACGGCCACGCGGTCCAATGGGAAGGTTTTAACTTCCGCGTCTCCATTCACCCAACCAACGGTTTAGTGCTCCATCAATTGAGCTATCAAGACGGGGATGAGAACCGGTCTATTTTGTATCGAGCCGCCCTCTCAGAAATGGTCGTGCCCTATGGCGATACCGACCCCATGCACAACTGGAAGCATGTCTTTGATGCAGGCGAGGCAAACATTGGATCACTGACCAATTCCTTAACTTTGGGTTGCGACTGTTTGGGCGAAATCTATTACTTCGATCATAATGTCGTGAACTGGAACGGCACCGCCCGCAGGATTGAAAATGCCATCTGCATGCACGAGGAAGACTATGGCATTTTGTGGAAACACCGAGATTCCCTCACCCAGTCCACTGAAGTGCGGCGATCTCGCCGGCTTGTGATCAGTGCGGTTCACACAGTGGGGAATTATGAATACGGCTTCTTCTGGTACCTCTATCTCGATGGCACCATTCAAATGGAAGTGAAACTGACCGGCATCATTGGGGTGAGTGCGATCGAAGATGGCGACGAACGACCGGACGTTGCGCCGCTGGTGGCGCCCAACGTGACCTCGCCGATCCATCAGCATCTGTTCTGCTTCAGGCTCGACTTCAATATCGATGGTCTCGAAAACAGTGTTTATGAGGTAGAGGCCGAAACTGTCCCTATCAGCGATGACAATCCAGAGGGCACTGCGTTTCGCGCAAAAACCACACTCCTTGCAACCGAGCAACAGGCTCAGCGGGACTGTTACCCCCAACGGTCACGCTATTGGAAAGTGGTCAACCCCGAGCGAAAGAACCGTCTTGGCAAGCCAGTAGCATGGAAGCTCCTACCCTCTGCTTCGCCAACGCTCCTCGCTGACGACCATTCGATCATGGCCAAAAGAGCCGGTTTTGCAAAACACAATCTTTGGGTCACCCAATTTGAGGAAGGTGCCTTCAATGCGGCGGGTGACTACCCCAATCTTCTGAACAAAGGCGGCGATGGGCTCCCCAAATGGATCGAAGCCGATCGACAACTCGAGTCAAAGGACTTGGTGGTATGGCATACCACCGGCGTAACCCATATGCCGCGACCCGAGGACTGGCCGGTAATGCCGGTTGAATACTGCGGATTCTCACTGATGCCCGTGGGATTCTTTGATCGCAATCCAACCCTCAACGTGCCGCCGTCAAATGCCTGTACGAAGGACTGAAACAGCGAATCATCAACGGCATTTTTAGACTGGGCGCCTTTGATGCCGCCTGGTGCGCGCTACGAATTGGGCACAGAGATCGTTTACGCTTGTAACAAGCGCGGCTTGTACCTATCACTCAGGGGAGAATGAGGGCACTTGGTTTTTATCCTGTCAAACTCTCAGAGCGCACTGGCCAGTGTCGATTTCCTTTGATTTAAAAAACACTGGCGGTGCTCAGCCATCGGACTGAGCACCAGTGAAAGTGGGGGATAGACGGCCCTTGCTACGAATCGGCGAGATTCATCATCCAGGATTGAGAAGCGCCCCCCCAACAACGTCAGCTAGAGGCCTGCTAGCCAAAAATATCGAAGGCGGTCGGATAGTGCTCAAACGCTTCATAGTTAATTTTATTGGGGCACCCTCTCTGCTATGTAAGCCTCAACTTCATCGGCCGTATCCCGTTCAGCACCACTTCCAATAGCACCAGAGATCAATGAATCGCCAGAGAATTCAAACAAGTAACGGATCAACAACAGGCCGTCTGTAAGCGGCTTAGACTCGCCATCACCGTCTATGTCTAACTGAGAATCAGCGTCTGTTAGGTAGCTCGCAATGGTATCTGAGGAGTCTCTACTTGCATCGCTTGATACTGCACCAGAGGTTAAGGAGTCGCCGCTGAAACCGAACAAATGACGAATAACTAATAGGCCGTCAGTAAGTGGTTGAGCCTTCAAACTTTCATCAACATCAAAGCTGAAGCATCCAGATTTGCAGGAGAAACGGCTCAAGGGGTTTGTACCGTCGAGCGCTTCTTGCTCATCGCTTTCGCCATCGGCATCGTCATCTAAATCAATAGAATTGGCTAATCCGTCGCCATCGGCGTCAAAATCACCTGCGAGTTTGATTGGAAAGGTCAGCTCGCTTTTGCTTGAGGAGGCTTAATCAGAGATTCTGCGGGAATACCCAGTTCTTCATGTAACTTCCAGATCATCTTCAGAGTGAGCGAGCGTTTGTGATTCAGTATTTCATACACACGATTACTCTTCCCAATCATCGGCTCAAGATCCTTGACGGTCAGGCCGCGGCGTTCCATCTCAAATTTGATCGCTTCGACCGGGTCCGGTAATTCCATGGGAAAGTGCTTGGCCTCAAAGGCCTCAACGAGCGTAGTGAGCACATCCAGTCTTTCACCCTCGGGGGAATCGAGTTCTGCATCCATCAGTGATTCTATGTCCCGTAGAACAGCTCGATAGTCTGCTTTGGTTCTAATCGGTTTGATATCCATGGTTTGAGTCTCTTGCTAAATAGTTTGTGCATCAATTTCGTCGTAGTGCTTGTGGGTGCCAATAAAACGGACATAGACCACTCTGTAGTCATAGTTGATCCACACCACCAACCGGTACTTGTTGCCTGCAATGTTGAACACTACGCGCCCGTCTTTGAGAATGCTTGCATTGCCAAAATCCTGCTTTACCTCCGTGGGGGCTGCCCAATCTGCTTTCAGTGTATGTCGGTACCAGGCCAACGTAGGATCTTTCGCGTCTATGTATGGATTTTCTGCCCAGAATGCTTTGAGTGTTGACAAGGCAATGATTCTCATCTGGCAATTATAGTCCCATTTTGGGACTAGCGTCCACCATGTGTTGTGTGATCGAAAATTTTGGCTCAACGATTGAAAACTTGGTGATTTGCCCCTGAGAATATGCTGTTGCACAAACCCCGATTCGGTAGCCTCGCGAAACCTTCTGCCTTACCAGGCTCACCCAGACCAATTGCCACTGGGTCCAGAGCATGAAACTCAGCCATTGCATCTATCAGGGCATAACTGACCCGGGCTTCGATATTGTTCAGTGGCTGAAACGCTGCGGGAATAGCTGACCGAACACCTGCCTGACGCTCCATCACAATAAAAGGTGCGCCAATCACCGACTCATCTTCACAATACGCATAAGCCCTGGGTGCCCGATCAAAAACCGGATGGATGTGGGATAAAGCCCGGTACTCCCGCGTCAGAGCACATGTGTAACCTTTACTACCCTCCAAAACCGTGATAAGTTCTCGTTACATTTTATGGTGTGATCCCTGTTACACATATCAATTGGAAATAATTATGGAAATTTTAATACCACTCTTTGGCATCTCTGTTGGAATCATTGTTCCGTTGGCAGTCTTCTACTGGCAGTATCATGAAACAAAAAATAAAAATGAAACGATCATAGAGATATCTAAGAACATAGATGATCCATCCAAATTAGAAGATATGCTCAGCATGCTTGACGAAAGGAAAAAAGAACCAATTGATTATAGAAGAAGTGGCGTGGTTACGTTATTCACTGGTGTTGGTCTTTTCCTAATGGGAGTATTTTTTCTTGGTTCAGTACTCAAAGGGATTGGAGCATTGGTTGCCGCCATTGGTTTAGGACAAATAATTGCTGGCTACCTTTACCCAAACACAAGTGAAGAGTTAACAAATGCTGTTGAAGAGTTTGAAAAGAAATAGTTTTGGGCAAGAATCATAAAAAACTTTTAAACAACCTTGGGGAACTTAGGAAATCTGCTGGCTTGACTCAACAAGATCTGTCAGAGAGTGCAGAGGTCTCAAGGAAAAGTATTAATGCAATTGAAAACGGAATTTATGTTCCGTCTACAGTTCTTGCATTGAAAATTGCTAAAACCTTGAACTGCTCTGTCGAAGAACTATTCAAGCTACCATGAACTTATCGCTCTCAATCGCAGTGAGCGTTTGCGATATGTTTGTTTTTAATGGTCCCAAGCCCTACCAAAACTCGCCCCTAGCTGCTCTCTGTGACCTGCCTGCTTTCTTCGGACCACTCGCATCTAGAGTATGGTCTGTTGTGATGCCGTTTTCGGCAAACTGGACTTCCCAGGGTTTGCTAGACACCTAATAGCGTTAAACTGCAACTCTATCGGAGACGTTTTTACCCTGCTCAATCAGGAGCATGACACGAGGGTATTGCTCGTCGAACAGAAACTCGCGTTTGCACGCCGCGTAGGCAAGGATTTTCATCTAACGGAGAAAGGACAGATGGCGTCGGGTGAATTGGAACAATTAACAGACAAGCTTATTTAGACGCACCTTGCAGTTTAGTCTGATCGGTTAACAACCAGACATGAATTACGTATACTCTTGTCTCACTGGTAAAAGCCTCCTCAATCTATAGCCCGACAGGCATTAGCCCAACAAACGTGAATCAAATGATCCCACACCAACCCACCTGGTCTGCTAGGCTCTCGGTCCATTTGGCGCAGATCAACGATCAGACGAAGCTGACTTTTCAGAAACATTCTGGTCCTCTTCGCGTTCAAAAACATTTCCCGCAGGCAGACGGTAGTTGCCACATCTACATCTTGCATCCACCGGGCGGGCTCGTAGGCGGCGACTCACTTTTCGTCGAAATTTTAGCCGCTGCTAATACTCATACGGTAATCACCTCTCCTTCTGCCGGTAAAGCTTATCGCTGTGCAGAGAACGCGCTGGATCAAAGCGTCACACAAGTAATTGATATCGGCGAGAACGCCCACCTTGAATGGTTGCCCCAGGAAACGATTTTTTTCGATGGCGCAAAAGCAAAAATCGACAATCGAGTCGCCCTGCATCCCAGCAGCAGTTATCTGGGTTGGGAAATCCAGACGCTCGGTCGGCGTGCGTCTGGAGAAAGTTTTTCACACGGGTCAATTACCCAGACATCACAGATCTGGCGGTCCGAAAAACGCTGCCATCGAGAGCGGCTGCAGGTGTCCGATGCGAATCGGCACTCTGCCTGGGGCCTAAACGGCGCGAGCGTCCTTGGCACGTTAGTTGCGATCCCCAAGGAGGATCAGCAAATAAGGACAGAAAGTGCAATTCAGGCGCTACGAGAACTGCTGCCTGAACCTTGTTGGGGCGTGACGTTGCGCGGTCGCACCGTATTAGCGCGATATCTAGGAGATTGCGCTGAAGATTGCAGAGGTGGATTTGAACAAGCACGACTCCTTCTTATCAACAGCGCTATTTTTAACGGTTCAACAGACGGCTATGCGCCAAGAATCTGGAAAACATAAGGTACCGACATGGAATTGAGCCCCAGAGATAAAGACAAACTGCTTATCTTCACCGCAGCCTTACTCGCCGAAAGAAGAAAGATGCGAGGCGTGAAACTCAATTATCCCGAAGCAATAGCGTTGATCTCTGCTGAGGTCATGGAGGGTGCTCGAGATGGTCGTTCAGTCGCTGAACTTATGTCCTACGGGAAAACCATTCTCCGTGCCGAAGATGTTATGGAAGGTATCCCTGAAATGCTCCCCGAAATCCAGGTTGAAGCCACATTCCCTGATGGCACCAAACTGGTCACCGTCCACAATCCGATCGTCTAGTAAAAGGAAGCAATATCATGTTACCGGGTGAATACATTCTGGATGACAAAGACATTGAGATAAACGCAGGGCGCGAAAGGTTAACTCTCGAAGTTAGCAATTGCGGCGACCGGCCCATCCAAGTGGGATCACACTATCATTTTGCTGAGACAAATATGTCCCTTGAGTTTGATAGAACTAAGGCGAGAGGTTTTCGTCTCAATATTCCCGCAGGGACAGCTGTCCGATTTGAACCGGGCGCCTCCCGAACCGTTGAATTGGTGACCGTGGCCGGAAACCGATCAATCTACGGCTTTCGCGGCGAAGTAATGGGTCCACTGGAGAATTAGGATGACGACAATCTCACGCAAAGCCTATGCGGACATGTTTGGCCCTACGACCGGCGATAAGGTGCGGCTGGGAGACACTGAACTGTTCATCGAAGTCGAGCAGGATTTCACCAGCTATGGTGATGAGGTCAAATTCGGCGGAGGCAAGGTCATCCGAGACGGCATGGGGCAAAGTCAGGCTCTAGGGGCGCAGTCAGCCGATACCGTTATTACCAATGCATTGATTCTGGATCACTGGGGAATTGTTAAGGCAGATGTGGGCTTAAAGAACGGCCGCATTCTGAAGATCGGCAAGGCAGGAAATCCTGATACGCAACCAAACGTCGACATCATCATTGGTCCAGGTACTGAAATTATTGCCGGTGAAGGTCAAATCCTCACAGCAGGCGGCATTGACGCCCACATTCACTTTATTTGCCCCCAACAAATCGAAGAAGCGTTAATGAGCGGCATTACGACCATGTTGGGAGGCGGGACGGGTCCTGCCACAGGAACCAACGCAACAACCTGCACACCCGGTATCTGGCACTTGGGGAAAATGCTTCAGTCTGCGGATGCATTTCCTATGAACCTTGGTTTTATGGGAAAAGGTAACGCTAGCCTGCCTGGTCCGCTTGATGAACAAGTCATCGCCGGCGCAATGGGGCTAAAGCTTCACGAAGACTGGGGCACAACGCCGCAGTCGATAGATAACTGCTTGTCCGTTGCAGATCGTTTCGATGTTCAAGTCGCAATACATACGGACACGCTTAACGAATCAGGTTTTGTTGAAGACACCATCAGAGCCTTCAAAGACCGCACGATCCATACGTTCCACACCGAAGGCGCAGGCGGTGGTCATGCACCAGATATTATAAAGGCCTGCGGCCGTCCCAATGTGCTGCCGTCGTCCACTAATCCGACAAGACCCTACACAATAAACACCGTGGACGAGCATCTAGACATGCTGATGGTGTGCCATCACCTTGATTCAAACATTCCGGAGGACGTCGCCTTCGCTGACTCACGTATCCGCAAGGAAACCATTGCAGCCGAGGATATCCTGCACGATCTGGGGGCATTTTCCATGATCGCGTCTGATTCTCAGGCCATGGGCCGTGTCGGTGAAGTAATTTGTCGAACCTGGCAAACAGCCCACAAAATGAAAGTACAACGTGGCCAGTTGGCTGAAGACACTCATGCCGACAATTTCCGCGCAAGACGCTATATCGCCAAATACACCATCAATCCGGCTATCGCTCATGGGATCAGTCATGAGGTCGGATCCATCGAAGCCGGCAAACTCGCAGACCTGGTGCTTTGGAAACCAGCTTTTTTCGGTATTAAGCCTGCGCTGATTATTAAGGGGGGAATGATTGCGGCGGCACCCATGGGTGATCCGAATGCCTCCATTCCTACGCCCCAACCCGTTCACTACCGTCCAATGTTTGGTGCTTTCGGTCGCGCGCGCGAAGCAACCTCGGTGACCTTCGTCAGCCAGGCGTTCACTGAAACCAAATTGGCCGAACATCTCAGATTAGCCAAGCGCTTGGTTCCTGTGAGCGGTACCCGTAATGTCACCAAACATGACATGGTGCTCAATAGTTATCTCCCGGAAATGGAGGTTGACCCCGAAACTTATGAGGTTCGGGCAGATGGCCAGCTACTGACTTGCGAACCCGCTGAAGTACTTCCGCTGGCGCAGCGATACGCCCTCTTTTAGCCGATGCCTTTAACGCAACCATTTAGCCCGATCATTTCAGGAAATCACGATGCGAATTGAATGCTTTGAAAAAATTGATGATATCCAGGATCAGGCGTATCTCGATACTGTCAGCATTTCCTTTGCTGATCGCTCCAAAAGTCGTGGTCGTGCATCGACCCAGTCCGGTCGTGAGGTGGCATGGTTTCTTGAGCGGGGCGAACATCTCCACCATGGCAATGTACTCAAGGACCCTGACGGTGGCTTATATTTAGTCGAAGCCGCTCCGGAGCCAGTGTCCGTGGTCACTGCAAAATCGGCTCATCTGTTGACTCGTGTCGCTTACCACTTGGGCAATCGTCATTTATCTCTACAGGTTCTACCGGACCGTTTAATGTTTCAGCCGGATCATGTGCTCGATGCTATGGTCAGTGGCCTAGGCGCACAGGTTAGCCATGATGTTGTTGCCTTCCAGCCGGAGCAAGGTGCCTATCACGGCAGAGGTCACGGACATACGCACGAGCACGAGCACGAGCATGAATAATCTACCGAAGTTGCTGCAACTTTGCTCCCAGGCGGTTGGTGCCTATGCCTATTCCCAAGGACTCGAGTCAGCTATCCATGAACGACACGTTATTGATGCCGCATCGGCCCAACACTGGATTGGCGGGGTGTTTGAGCAAGGGGTCAGTGAACTGGATCTACCCGCTTTGTTAATCGCTTATGACGCTTTTGACCGCTTCGATGACGTTACCGTGCAAGAACTGAATGTCTACCTGGCCGCGAGTCGCGAAACACAAGAACTACTATTAGAAGACGTTGGCATGGGGCGAGCACTTGATCGTCTGCTTCGCACGCTTAATCTCGATGGGGTAGAAATACAGCAACCCAGCTTCGTTATTCAGTTCGCAATGGCAGGCCGGCATTGGGATATTCCGGCGCTGGACCTCGCGGCCGGTTTTTCTTTTAGTTGGATCGAGAACCAAATTGCCGTATGCGCAAAATCCATCCCTTTAGGACAATCAGAGGCACAAATAGTGCTGAGTGAATTGATTGAAAAAATTGATACGCTGGTTACCAAAGCACAGCAGATAGCGCTTTGCGCAGGTGGACCGCTTGATTGGCAATTTGGTCAATCAATGCCATCGCTTGCCATCATGTCTTCGCAGCACGAAGTGCTGGAAGCAAGAATGTACCGTTCATAATTGAGGACAACATGACATCAACCAAAAGCAAACCACCTCTTAGACTCGGTATCGGTGGCCCGGTCGGTTCCGGTAAGACGGCCCTCGTTCGTTCTTTATGTATGGCGTTGAAGGATCGTTTCGATATCGCGGTGATCACCAACGATATCTACACACGTGAGGATGCAGAGTTTCTTCTTAAACACGAAGCACTGACTCCGGACAGAATTGTCGGGGTAGAAACTGGCGGCTGTCCGCACACCGCGATTCGCGAGGATGCCTCCATGAACCTCAACGCCGTGGACGATCTGCAGAAAAAGTTCCCGAATTTAGACATGATCATGATTGAAAGTGGCGGTGACAATCTGGCGGCAACATTCAGTCCGGAGTTGTCGGACCTTACCCTCTACGTAATAGATGTTTCCGCCGGGGATAAGATTCCTAGAAAAGGTGGTCCTGGCATCACTAAATCAGATCTCTTGATAATCAATAAAACCGATCTGGCACCGTTAGTGGGCGCCGACCTTGGTATTATGGATCGA
>Ga0209308_10003607_pt1 | contig 12627 bp, 3 predicted proteins | sample COGITO_mtgs_1204_3_FD_184806 | JGI IMG/M metagenome (GOLD analysis project Ga0209308, IMG submission 184806) | Pelagic marine microbial communities from North Sea - COGITO_mtgs_120405 (SPAdes) (version 2) | ecosystem: Environmental > Aquatic > Marine > Epipelagic ...
CCTGAACCGCATAACTACCCCCACTCGTCGCACTCAAGGTAGCACCCGTAGCGCCCGCTAAAGCCGTACCGTCCTTGTACCACTGGTAACCCGAAGCGCCCGTGGGTGCATCCAAACTTAATGAACTACCATCACAAAAATCAAAGTCCCCGGTAGCACTACTTACTATCGCCGTTGGTAATGGATTAACATCAACATTCAACGAGGTCGATCCGATACAACCATTTGAACTCGTAACGGTAAGCGTGTATGTATTGCTATCCGTAACTAAAATAGAACTTGTGGTTGCACCATTGTTCCATGAATACGATTGATAACCAGCAGTTGTGTTTAATGTTAACGATTGACCCTGGCAAAGAAGCGTTGAGCCGTTAGGTGTAATTACAGGAGATGGTAAGGCCTCTACCACCAAACCGGTCGTCTTTGTAGTAGTCACCGCGTCTGAACTACTCGCTGTAAGTTTAATGGTATAAGTACCTGCCGAAGCCATCGTAAAGGTTGGGTTGGCATCAGTCGATGTATGCACCAAGCTGCCTGAGCTGTTACGAATTTGCCATACATAGCTCAATGTCCCCGTTGAGATTGTGCTTTGGTTCGTGATACCCAAAACATCCCCTGCACACAACGTGCTGTCGTAATTGAACGTTAATGATGGTATTTCCAATGTTCTGAAAATCAAAGTATCGCTGTTCGTCTTGCCATCGCCATTTTCTGCTTTAAGTAGAATCTTATATTCTTGATTTTGCTGTAAACCATTAAAGTTTCGACTGACATTTTGATAGCTCATGTCAATAAGCGGTAATGACTGTTGGGTTGTATTAATTGACGAACCCGTTGGGTCAATTAACTCCCAAGAATACCAAGACGATAAATCTTTTGCTGAAATCTTAGCTGAAATTTGCGCACTGTTTGTTGTAGCAACATCTAACTGCAAATCCTTTATAGACGGTCTAGAAGTCAATGTCATTGCAGATGCAATTCCAGATGCATCAGTATAGTCTAAAGACGTTTTTATTGCCTTGAAGAAATAAAAATATTCAATTCCCCCGAGAACATTATTATCCATGTAATTGGTATCAATAAGCGGAGTTGAATTCAGTTTTATTGTATCAATTACAGAGGAAATAGTATCATACCTGAATAAGTCATATCCTATAATCGTTGCTTCACCTTGAGGCGTTCTCCAATCGAGCCTAATAGAAGATGTGTCTCCGATTGCATTAAAGCCAAAAGATAGAGCGCCATACGTACTTATGTTAAATTTGAAACGATCTGTCTCTCGTGGACCAGAAAAACCTTCGTTGTCTAAATAATCGGTAACACTTAATCCCATCGTTCCGTTAATAACGGTCGTTGGGTCTAAATCGAAGCGTGAATAAAAAACCATCGAATCCGAAGACCAATAAGTAGAGTCCAAAAGTGTGTAGGAATTGAACGGGAATACTGTTCCATATCGTACCAACGGATTTCGCGAAACATCCATAGCACGATTGAAGTATACCTTAATTGTGTGGCTTCCTCCGTTAATGAATGGTGGAGACACGTCATTGTATGAAGTCGAAAACGAATCTATTTCAACCTTCCAAACATGACCATGTGCATTCTGCGAAGGTTGAGTCATTGAACTATCTGATGCCTCAACTACTCCAAAAAACGGAAATTCACCATTGTCTAATACGCATGATTCAATGGAATCTGCATTACTAAATCCATAGAAATTTGGGCCAAGCGAAGTGGTCATGAAAATATTTTGACCACTGTATTCATGTGCGACTACCTGATATTTGTACTGTGAGCCATTCCAATCACACAACTGACGATTACCAAAGAATGAGTTACCTCTGATATTGTCATAATGTAATACACTTGTAGGGCTTACATATTGATCAACTCCCCCCAGCTCTATTGCGCCATGGTTTGACCCTCCATAAGTAGGGCATCCGCCTGTTAAATTATCCACAAAAATGTTGTCTATAAGCTCGCCTTTTACATTAGAAATTACGGCTCTTGAAGCGTTGTTGTTCATGAAAACAGATCGTATTACTTTCGAACTATCGTTCAACTGCCAGAACAAACCAAAATCTGTATCTTCGCAGTTTTCAACAATACAGTCTTCCATAATAAACCCGCCACCTGACCAAGAATCAGGAGTTTTAATTAATGCAGCATAACTACCAAACGGTTTCGCATATTCGAATCTACAATACTTGAATTCCGGGATATAATTATTCAAATTACTCCTAATAAAACCCCATTTACCGTATGCATTACCGTATTTGGTGAACGTTATAATAGAGTCTTTAGTCCCTTCGCACTGAATGTAATTAAATGACAACGATTTTGCAGGTGCAAATCTGACTATTGCTCCTGGTTTAATGATTAATGTATCAAAAACGACATTGCCGTCTATAATATTTAAATCGGTCGGATATAAGATCGTGGTACCAGAATATAGCCCCGCATTAAACTTACGACCGTTGGTTACCCGAATATTAAATTCTTGAGAGGTTACCTTGTTGTCACTTGTATTAAACTCTAGCTTTAAACGAAGATTTCGATAATTGGCAATATTGGAATCAATTTGGAATGTCCACGGATTAAATGAATTGTTAATTACTCCAAATTCAGAAAGCTGGCCCAGAAATACGCTATCGTTTATTACATCTATCAATGTTGAATCTTCAAAATCTCCAACGGAAATCTTCGCCCAAACAGAGTCTGCATGTCCACCGACATTTTTAATATTTCCAAATAGTGAGATTATCTCTCCGCCATCAGGGTTGCCATCTGAATTACCTTGTAATGTGTCAACTAAATCAAAATTCACCATGAATGGAGTCGCAGGCTGATCACCATAATATGCTTCTACTAAGTCTACATGATTATATGGATATCCTCCATATTTAGAATAAACAGAATCTGGATAATACCAGCTATTAATAAACTTTACGAAAATCTCCTCGTTAGATGCCGATGGAAAGCTTGTTTTATACAATGAGATCATTCCAGCAACTACAGGTGCTGCCATAGATGTTCCGTTCCAACTTCTGTATCTATCATACTTCCCACTGTTTCCTGAGGCAAGCGCTCCAAATATTCCATAGCCAGGGGCATTAACTTCATAATTGAATTTGTCCGGATAATCACTCCAATATGGACCGGTCAAATCATAATTAGACCACCCAACTCTATAGCCCATGTAGTTCCAATTCTTCGTTGCTTGAACACCCATTACAAAACTATAAGCCGCCGGATAAGAAGGACTCGGAAACGCACCATCAGGACACATCTGACCATCAGCGCGAATACAAATACCATCATTTCCTGCACTCGCAACTAGAAAACTAAAGCCATAAGCGTATTGTAAGGCGTTTTCCAATGCCAAGGATCTTCCATAACCACCTAAACTCATACTAATAATATCTGAGCCACTCATAGCAGCAAGGGCAACCGCTTGGGCAATGTTTGAAGATGTTCCACCATTATTACTCTCTAAGACCTGATATGAGCGAATCATTGCGTCTTGTGCTATTCCGGCAATTCCAACACTATTATTGTTTTCCGCAGCAGCTATAGACGCACAATGCGTTCCATGACCAAGATTATCCAAGGGCTGATTATCGCCATTAACAAAATCCCACCCCCAGAAATCGTCGACAAATCCATTACCATCATCATCAACTCCTGGTTGTCCATTAATTTCGTAACTGGTCTTGTGGATTTTATTTCTAAGATCTAGATGTAAAGTATCTACCCCAGAGTCCAATATTGCAATTACGATTGCCGAGTCGCTCTTTGAACTTGCTTGAAATTCCCTTCTAATACTATCTGATTTTGTTGCACCAAATGCCCATTGCTGAGATAACAATGAATCGTTTGTTAATGGCGATGTACTTGTAGATTGATGTAAATAATTAGGCTCTGCGTATAGTACATATTCCTTGCCAAGATTTTCAAAAGCTGTAATCAATGGAAAAATTGATCCATATGAAGTGTCTTTGATACTAACCTTATAAATATTAGTCAACTTTGGATACTCGTAATAAACACCCATGTAGGTTGTAAACCCAGTAGCCCCTCCAGGTATTGGGTTTTGTACCGGAAATAGTTGCTCGAGTTTTATCCCTTGATAGTCCGCCAAGATTTGATCTACTGGATTAATTTTCGTTTCAGATTTATCCGCGTTGAGAGACGGAATCAATTGATCTGCAAAGCGAACCAAAACCTCGCCCCGTTCCCAGCTCACGAGAGAAAAATCAACGTCCGACATAGAGGCCGGAGGAATGTTTTGAGCCGCCAATTGGCCAGTAAAAACAACAGTTAGGGCAATGAATAGGGTTTTCAAACGATTCATAGGTGCATATTATTGGTAGTGTAGAAACTTACGAAAAAAAAGTTATATCCCGAACGAGTACTTATCATGGTGGAACTAAACTTATCGTAGCTGTTCAAAACCCTTAGTTCTCCACAATTTTTGGAAGTCTCATACGGGTGAGGGTAAGTTGATAAAGAATCAATTTTTAACCCTTAAATCCTTAAACATGAAAAAAGTTTGGATGGTGGCCGCGGCCACAACAGTAGCGTTCGGAATGAATACCAATATCACCGTCAATAAACCACGTCTCATATTTTAATCAATTTTATAACGAAAGACTCCTGTCCTAGCTGAACCTGCATGGTGTACGGACCCTGCGTCAAATGCTGCAAGTCACAAGTCAACGCATCTTCATTCATTACCCTATAAAAGACCTGCTTACCTAATGCATCATAAATAAGAATAGTGCTTCCGGATTTCGCCTCCACAACAAGAATCGCGGTAGTTGGATTAGGAAATGCCGTAACGGTCGGAGATAAGTTTTCTAGGACCCCTATAGTACCTGGAATGGGCTGATTAAAGCCATAAGTGAAGCTGCTCGAAGCTGCTTCATAGGTGTCAATAACAGCTTCTCCCACAGAATACACTACATATCCCGAAGTTCCAGTGGCGGCATTACCGGCACTGCTTGTCAGTATTTGAGCTGTGGAACTCCCCGATAAAAGGAGCGCCACAGTCGCAAAAACTAATCTCATTTCTGGAGTACTACAGGTTTCGTTATGGTAATACCGTCTTCCGTAAGAACGACCAATTGGTACATTCCATCCTCAAAATTACCCAACTCTAATCTACAGTTCGAAGGGCAACTGCTCAAGGACTCCAGCAGTCTTCCCCTCGCATCATAAATACGAACTGAAGCAACTTTAACTGCTCCCAGCTCAAGGGTCACAGCGCCGCTTGTAGGGTTCGGGAATAATCTGACCTGATTCGCTAATGCTTCTTCGAAACCTATGCTGTTATAGAACTGCATTGCACTCATATCACCTTCACAACCATTGGTGTCTATCACCCGTACGCTGTAATTACCTAGATTCAATGGACGCAACGTATCGTTCGTTTCGCCTTGCATGAGGGTACCGTTAAAGTACCATTGGTTTCCGCTTGCCGCATTTGAAACCATAACAGTATCATTAGCTGAATACGCGATGCTCGGCGTAACAGGGGTTGCGAATACAGTAACTGTTACCGTATCTGAATTCACAGCACAGCCATCCGTATTGCTTACTGTCACGAAATATGATCCACTTTGATTGGCCACAATTTGACTAAATCCTGTCCCGGTGTTCCAAGAGTACCCCGCATAGCCTTGCGGCACGCCTAAAGTCACACTTTCGCCCTGACAGAATTCTAGAGCCCCACTCGTCACAATCATCGGTGCTGTAATCTGACTTGTACTAATAGCCAATATCGTGCTCGTCGCACTACAACCACCGGCATTCGTTACCGTTACGCTGTAATTACCTGCGGCGGCTACCGTCAAACTCTGGCTCGTTGAACCGTCGCTCCATAAATAACTGCTCATACCCGATGGTGCTGATAATATCGTGCTATCACCTGCACATAACACGTTAGAACCACTATTCGTAATAGTAGCTGTTGGTGGTGCTGCATTTGTAATCACATAATTCGTACTGATGTCTGAACAGCCGTTCGCATCAACCACGCTTACGCTATAGTTTCCTGATGCATTCGCCGTATACGTTGCGCTGGTTGCTCCTGATATAGCTGTACCGTTTGCATACCACTGGTAACTGCTCATGCCTGAATTTGCGCTCAATGTTTCGCTTGCTCCAGCACAGATCGCTCCAGTACCAGTAGATGTAATGGTCGCAGTTGGAGGCGTATTTACCGTTACTGCTGTCGCTGTAGTCGTGGTTGAACAACCGTCCGCGTTCGTTACCGTGACAGTGTAATTACCCGAATTCGTCGGACTGATACTGTTCGTCGTCGAACCATCACTCCAGCTGTAACTCGCATAACCCGTAGGTACACTCAACGTCACACTCGATCCTGAACAGATACTCGTTGATCCACTCGCCGTAATATTTGGGGTACTGATATTACTTGTAGTAATCGCTATCGCTGAACTTGTCGCGCTACAACCATCCGCGTTCGTCACCGTCACTGCATAATTACCTGCCGTTGAGGCCGTGATGCTTTGCGTCGTTGAACCGTCGCTCCATAAATAACTGCTCATACCGGATGGGGCACTCAAGGTTGCCGATCCGCCGGTACATAGTATACTAGAGCCAGTATTCGTGATTGTCGCTACTGGTGCCGCTGCGTTTGTAATAGAGTAGTTCGTACTGATATCTGAACAACCGTTCGCATCAACCACACTTACGCTATAGTTTCCTGATGCATTCGCCGTATACGTTGCGCTGGTAGCTCCTGATATAGCTGTACCGTTTGCGTACCACTGGTAACTGCTCATTCCTGAAGTTGCGCTCAATGTTTCGCTTGCTCCAGCACAGATCGCCCCCGTACCTGTCGATGTAATGGTCGCAGTTGGAGGAGTATTTACCGTCACTGCTGTCGCTGTGGTCGTGGTTGAACAACCGTCTGCATTCGTTACCGTGACAGTGTAATTTCCAGAAGTCGTCGGACTGATACTGTTCGTCGTCGAACCGTCACTCCAGCTGTAACTCGCATAACCCGTAGGTACACTCAACGTCACACTCGATCCTGAACAGATACTCGTTGATCCACTCGACGTAATATTTGGGGTACTGATATTACTCGTGGTAATCGCTATCGCTGAACTTGTCGCGCTACAACCGTCTGCATTCGTTACCGTTACCGCATAATTTCCTGCACTCGAAGCCGTAACGCTTTGGCTCGTTGAGCCGTCACTCCATAAGTAACTGCTCATTCCGCTTGAAGCCGTTAATGTCGTATTGTCGCCTGAACAAAGAATGCTACTGCCAGAGTTCGTTACCGTTGCAACAGGATTCGGATTCACAACAACAGACTGCGCTACACTACTCGCCGTACAGCCGTCTGCCGTGGTTCCCGTTACCGTATAGTTGCCCGCTGTCGTCGCTATCAAGTTTTGATTCGTCGCACCATTGCTCCACGCATAGCTACTGAAGCCACCGCTCGACTGTAACGTTACACTCTGGCCTTGACAGATGCTCGTACTCGAAGCAGCACTTACCGTCATCGATGGTACACTGTATACATTCACCGTCACAGGAGAAGCCACAGAACTACAACCGTTGTTATCCGTAACCGTCAAGCCCACCTGGCCTGAACCACTCTGGGTAATACTCTGCGTCGTCGAACCATCACTCCATGCGTAACTCATGCCTGAAGGTGCACTTAACGTTACACTACCGCCGTCACAGAAGCTCAACGCACTACCATTGCTGATCGAAGCCGTCGGTAACGCATTCTTTGTAACCGCCTGTGCACTGCTCAAAGAACTACAGCCGTCACTGCTGGTCACCTGAACCGCATAACTACCCCCACTCGTCGCACTCAAGGTAGCACCCGTAGCGCCCGCTAAAGCCGTACCGTCCTTGTACCACTGGTAACCCGAAGCGCCCGTGGGTGCATCCAGACTTAATGAACTACCATCACAAAAATCAAAGTCACCGGAAGCAGTCGATACCGTTGCTGTTGGTAATGGATTAACATCAACATTTAAAGAGGTCGATCCAATACATCCATTTGAACTAGTAACAGTAAGTGTGTATGTATTACTATCCGTGACTAGGATAGAACTGGTGGCTGCACCTGTATTCCAAGAGTAAGACTGGTAGCCTGAATTTGAGTTTAACGTTAACGATTGACCCTGACAAAGAAGCGTTGAGCCATTGGGCGTAATTACGGGAGATGGCAATGCCTCTACCACTAATCCAGTAGTCTTAGTAGTGGTCACCGCATCTGAACTGCTAGCAGTGAGCTTAATGGTATAGGTACCTGCCGAAGCCATTGCAAAGGTTGGGTTGGCATCAGTCGATGTATGCACTAAACTACCCGAGCTGTTGCGGATTTCCCATACATAGCTCAATGTTCCCGTTGAAATGGTGCTTTGGTTCGTAATACTCAAAACATCCCCTACACACAAGGTACTATCGTAGCTGTACGCCAGATTAGGGAAGTCTTTTGTTGTGAACGTACTATCCTTACCATAAGAGGTGCCCTCAGCGTTCTTCGCTTCAATTCGGTAGTGGTAAGTCGTTCCTGGTGTTAGCCCACTTAGGTTGACCGATTGCGCCACGAAATCATCACCATTTCCAATGCTCTTCCACGTCGTGTTTGTTGAATACGTTGATGTCAACCCATAATTAAATCTCACGTCGGTAGCCAAATAATTTGGATTGACCTTACCATTAATAGTAACGGTGTTATGCGTCTTATTCGAAACACTCCTAGTCTCAACAGTAGGCTTGCCTTGCCATGGACGGGCCCAAACCGTGTCGCTTTCGTTCAACTCTGTTAAAGAGGTACGCACAATCTTGTAGTAATAGCCATACCTCTTCCCTGCCTGAACTGTCGTATCCGTCATCATGCTGTCTACCTGCATTTGGCTGTACACGTAACTTGGATTCGTCAAATCAGTTGAATCGATACGGTACATGTTCGTACCTAAATAATCATCAATAGCATCGTCTGGAATACCCCAATCCAAGTGAATCTTCCCAGTATCGCCCACCGCCGCGAAACCAGCAGATAAGGACCCGGTTGAACTGATTCTACATTCGAAACGCACATTCTCTGTAGGACATGGGAAACCTTCATTATCCTCCGCTAAGCGAACAGAAATTCTGTTGACTCCATCACTCTGGGTCAATGGATCAATAGTTACGTAAGCATTGAATTCCGTGCTGTCGGCACTCCAGTAACTAGAGTCAGCAACTAAGTTCTGGGTCCAGGGTTCTCTAATACCAAAGGTCAAAAATGGGGTAACTTCAACGTCCATCGCGCGATTGAACTGGACGGTGAATTTGTAGGTTCCGTTTCCAATGATACCCGTTCCTGTAGAAGTGTTGTAAGGGTTGTCCATCCAGTGGGTGGAAATGCCGTCAATTTTGATGTCGACTACGTAGCCATGGGCACTAGGGTTTGACAATATGTTTGGCATGCTATCGGTGGCAAAAAGCGACCATGTATTAACATCAAAATAATCTTTTACGGCATCTTGATAATAAGAAAGGCTGGTTGCTCCTAGAAACAGGTTTTTGGTTTGATTATGTTTAAGACTTGTCTGTCTTGACTCTGTCGTTAATGAATGTTCGGAAAGGCGAATGAATGGTATACCCGAGTTTCGATCTATTGTATTAAAAAAAACATCTCCATAATTGTCACCGTTATGTATGTAGGGTAGTGTTGATGTATTTCCGCTAGAATTCCAAGTACGATTGTTCACATATATATTATTTCCGTACTGGAAGTGATATTTACTTTCAATTAGGGAAGAATCTAATTTCTCTTTTGTAACAACTGTAGTGCCATTTGAAAGCGTAGAGCGAGACATTTCATAGTATTGCAACGAATTAGCAGGAATTTTAGCTTGTTGTAAAAATCTCCGGTTGTAAACAATTTCATTGTCCAAGTATACATTGCTTCGACAAATAAATGGATTGACATTACTAGAAGATGAAAAACCATCTACGGTATAAAATTTATATTCAATATTGTTTGATATGTAGGAAGTATCTAACGTTCTTGATTTTGAGACACCAGTATTTGGGCTTGAAAAATTATCATACGGTAAAATCGAATATTGAATAATATTGTTCTCCACATGAAAGAAGTTTCGCCAAGGACTTTCGCCGAATGTTGGTGATAAATTTTTCAAATAGCAATACTTCATCTCGCTTAAAGAATTTATTGAAACACCTGTGTTCATTGAGCCCGTGGTAATTTGCCATCCGTTAGTAATCGAAAGCCCCTTCCAGAGATTTCCTCTAACACCTTCAATTGAAATCAGCGAGTCAATCTTCCCAATTGCGATAATTTTACTGGCATTAATACTCTGGTTGGACTCTACATAAACCTCGGTTCCTGGTTTTATAATAAGGGTATCAAAAAGAGTTGTACCAGAAATCAAATAATACTTATTCGGATAAAACGTGGTAACACCAGGGTAATACGCAGAGTTAAATTCTATCCCATTCTGAACTACAATCTCAAAGTCATCTTCGTCAACGTATGTCGAATCACCGGTCCAAACTTTGATTTTGAATTTGATTCCACGCGCGTTTGCTATATCACTGTCTAACGTGAATTTAAATGGAAAAATAAGTGAGTCCGGAACATTGTTTTCGATAGTTGCGTACTCTGAAACGGAGCCAAAGAAGCGAACAGAATCGATAAAATCGACCAAAGAAGGATCTTCTAAGCCATCCAATTCTATAGAGGCCCACACGGAATCGTTATAACCGCCAGTATTTTTAAGCTTGACAACTAATTCTACAGTTTCCCCAGCATCTGCGCGATTATCATTATCGCCTCCAGCTAGCGTATCCACGATAGTGTTGGTGACATAGGTAATCTCTGTAGGAAGAATAAAGTCAATCGCCGTGTTCAGCTGAATATTATTCGTCTGCGTCTTGATCAAGTGTAAGAACACTTTTTCATGTGTAAACGTAGGCTGGAAAGACTTTAATAACGATACACCTCCAGCCACAGCAGGACAGGCCATAGAAGTACCTTGGCTAAATTTATACCTACCATTATCTCCCGTGCTTCCTGCGGGAAAGGCAGAGATTATTTGTGCTCCTGGAGCACGGACTTCATAATTCAATAACTCTGGCCAAGCACTCGCTATAGGACCGTCCTGATCCCAATTTGAAAAACCGGCTTTACCTCCCGAAGGTGATGACGCTTCAACACCAAGAACGTAACTAAACGCTCCTGGATAAATCTGAATTGGCCTTTTACCATTAGGACACTTGTATAACGGATTCGGTATTCCGATACACTTTCCATTGTTCCCAGCTGCGCCGACGAGGAAACTATAGGCATAGGCTACTGCGAGAGCGTCCTTCTGTACTTGGCTCTGTGCCGGTCCCCCAATAGACATTGAAATAACAGAAGCACCATTGTTGGCCGCGTATAAAATTCCTTGAGCGATATCAGCAGCTGCTCCGTACCCAGAACTCTGCATCACTTTCACACCCATGATCTTGGCACCAGGTGAGACACCGGCTATACCCTTGGAATTGTTCGTTTCGGCAGCGGCAGAACCTGCACAGTGTGTACCATGGCTGTTATCATCCATCGGGTTTCCATCATTGTTGATGAAGTCCCAGCCGTAGATATCGTCAATGAAGCCGTTTTGATCATCGTCGACGCCTGGAGAGCCGTTGAGCTCTGCAGTATTTACCCACATTTTGTTTTTCAGGTCCTCGTGATCCTTGTCTACACCGGTATCGATGATGGCAATGACTTGGTTCGTATCTGAGACCGTGGTATCTGCCGCCATACGTGCTTGCACGGTGTCTGCTTGGATGGCTTCGTTTGCCCATTGCTGGCTGTAAAGAGTATCGTTTGGCTCGTTAGCCGGTGTAACGCCCATGATGCCGCTATAGTAGTTGGGTTCGGCGTATTTAACGAAATCGGTTAATGCAGCGAGGTCTTCAATTACATCGAATAGGTTTCCACCTAAACTGTCCTTAAAATTGATGCGATAAATGTTATCTAATCGGGGATATTCAACGTACAAGCCATTGTAGGTGTAGAACCCGTCGGCCTTGTCAGGAATATTGATTGAGTACGGGAAGAGTTGCTCGACTTCCTTGATCTCGAGATCTTGAAGGATAGCATCTATGGGTCCAATTCCTGTTTCATTGTATTTGTTGAAGGTAATGGCAACGTGATCATCGAATCGGACCAAAACATCTCCATCCACCCAGGTAACATAGTCTAAATCTACCCCGGCAGGCTGAGTGGTACTTTGACCATAGGAGATCCCCGTAAAAAAGACGACTAATAGAGCAGACAATAACAGCTTACGCATCGCAAATAAGTATTAATTTAAAAGGAAGATACTTAGTGTGTTGCTCAAAAGCAAACCTATTCTTATCGTAGCATATTTTCAATGTATCAATAGTGTTCAAAAGATCTAGTTCTCCACAATTTTTGGAAGTCTCCTGAGGGTGAGGGTAAGTTGATATAGAATCAATTTTTAACCCTTAAATCCTAAAACATGAAAAAAGTTTGGATGGTGGCCGCGGCCACAACAGTAGCGTTCGGAATGAACGCGCAAGATGCCTCAGTAGAAACACAAGCCATTGGCGTGG
>Ga0209308_10003608_pt1 | contig 12627 bp, 7 predicted proteins | sample COGITO_mtgs_1204_3_FD_184806 | JGI IMG/M metagenome (GOLD analysis project Ga0209308, IMG submission 184806) | Pelagic marine microbial communities from North Sea - COGITO_mtgs_120405 (SPAdes) (version 2) | ecosystem: Environmental > Aquatic > Marine > Epipelagic ...
GTAGTAGTAATCGCAGACATTTTCTTTTCAGTTGTGTTGTTTATATTCTGACGACGTTTCGTTCGGGATTTTTGCAGTCGTCTGCCAAATCTGCCTCTTGATTTCATTCATTCATTTTTGTTGCCCAAACAACAAACAACAAAAAGTTTTGTTGGACTCTCGACTCTCTTTTTTACCTTCCCTCATCACACTTTTGTTCGCCGAAAAGTTTTGAAAGGGATGATGGAAGAAGAGTCTCTCGGTCCTCCTTCTCCTCCTCCTCCTCCTCCTCCTCCTGCTTCTTCTTCAGGGAAAGAAGAGGCGCGTGATGGAACGACGACGACGGTGAGAGTGGTGAGCGTTTGTGTGCGAGAAGAAGAAGAAGAAGAAGAAGAAGTGGAAAACGGAGATGATGTTGATGATGCCGGTGAAGAAGATGTGAACAACGAGAACAAAAACAACGAAGATGACAAAAGTGAAAAAAATTGGCTCGAGAAAGCGAAAGACGGATGGCGCGCGATGCGAGAGAAGAAGCGAGAGAAGCGAGAGGAGATTGAGAAAATGATCGCAGATGTAAGTGGCAGCGGCGCAAAGGAAGAAGAGGAGGAGGAGGAGGAGGAAGATGAAGATGAAGACGAAAAAGAAAACGATTCCATGATGGTGTCGATGTTGAATGCTGAGAATAATAGTAATAGCAATAAAAAGAGTAGCAATAAAAAGAGAGTCAAACTGCGAACACAAACGGCGGCGTACAAAGTGACGAGGAAAATCAGATCAGCGACGGAGCGAATACGAATGATTGGATCACTTTGCGAGAAATGGGAGAGAAGATTGTTGTCAGTAGTCGTCGGCGCTGGCGATGAAGAGAGCGAGAACGACGACGCCGGAAACAAAACAGTGGAGCTGGAGGAGTTGGAAGACTTGTGCGTATCTTTGGTGTCGATATTGAACGAAAGCGTGGGAAAGCTGCGAGCATACGTGAAGGAGAGCAGAGAGAAAGTGTTACCAAACGGAAGCGTGGGAAAGAAAGAAGATGAATTAGAAAAAGTAGAGCAAAAGGAGGCCAAAGAGCAGTTACGCGAGAAGGCAGGTTTCAAAATCATAGCGCGCTGCCTGGAGCGTTCGGAAACTTTGGAGAAGCGCGTGATACAGTCCATGGCAAAATTAAATGCGAAAAATAAAGAGCTCGTGCGCGTGAGAGGCGACGACTCGCGAATTCCATCGAGTGAAATCAAATCGAAGGCTGCGTTGGTCGTGGATGCGTTTACGCTTTACCTCAAAAGCGAAGAGCAACATTTGAAGAACGAGAACGAACGCGCGGCGAGGCTAAAAAGAGAACAGACGGTGGCAACGAAAAAAAAAGAGAACAAAACGAAAGAAGATCCAACGCCAGTGAACTTATCCAGCCTCGATGCTTCGACTGAAGTGTTCAAGTGCTTGAAGTGCGATTTAGCGTTCCAATCGTTCGCCTCACGCAACACGCACATGGAAGTCAAGCACTTCGACGGGGCGAAAATGTTCTTCTGCAATAAGTGCGATGGCACGTATACGAGTAGAACTTCTCTCCACAGGCACGTAAACAAACACCACTCGCAAAAGTGGGCGTGTAGATCGTGCAACCCGATTCGTTGCTTCAAATCTAGGTACGATTTGAGGAAACACGAAGAAAGTAAGCACTACGAAGAAATGAAGAAAAGAAGACGCGAGTTGGGAGAAGAAGAAGAAGAAGAAGAGGGAGACGACGATACGACTCCAAAGAAAAGTTCAAAAGATATGAAAACAGCAAAGAAGAGCAAAAAAGAGACGCTCGACGAAACGTTCTATACGTTTGTAAACGGGTTCTTCTTAGAAAGTAGCGACGAGGACGAGGACGAATAGAAAATAGAAGCAGATGAGAGAGAGAGGGACACGCGCGCTCGCATTGTATTTTAAAGTTAGGAGAGCATTGTAAAATGCTGGGTACTTTTAACAAAGTTATTTTTTTCAGAGTTTAAAGTGCTTGTTGTACGGCTCCACGAATTGAAAGTCGCATATGATCGATCTGCCCGCAAACCATCGATTGTTCAAGCCAAACTGAGCTTTCTTTGCCGCTTCGACGTCGTCGAATTTCAAATAGCAAAAACCGTACGGGTTCTCTTTATCAACGTGCGCGTGCACGCACTCCCCGTATTTCGAGACTTCACCTTTCACGTCTTCTTCGATGTCTAACCACCACTCCTCGTCTGTCTCTTCCGCGGGGTCGAACAAGTTCTTTAACAACACGCACTTCGTGGGGATCGGAGATGATGGACCGAAAAAGCCTTGCGTCATCATGATCAACTCTCTCTTCTCTTCCTCTTTGGTTTTGATTTTTACCGCGTTGTGCGTCAAGGTCGCCGTCGGGATAGCACCAATAGTTGTCGCGTCGCCGCCTGCTAATTTCTGCATAAGTTCGGCTCTTTTTGCTGCATCCATCTTCGCATACGTCGCGGTATCGTCCATTTGCCCACCCACGCGATCGTCATCGTCCTCCTCGCCGCCGCCACCGCCGCCGACGTCGCCACCGCCGCTTCTATCGTTGTTTCTATTTTTGTTATCATTCTTCGCACCACCTTGTCCTGCCGCGACGGATATTTTCAAAGCCTGTCCAACGAGTTCTAACCCATTTAATTGCGAGACGGCGAGCATGGCGTGCGACCACTCGCGATATTGCACGATTCCGTGTCCATTCGATTGCCCGTTTCCATCTCTGGAAATTTCAATCGCGTCCAACGCGCCAAACGGTTCAAACACCGCTTTTACGTCTTCTTCGGCTAAACCTTCGTGTAAACCGGCAACAAAAAGCGCACACGGTCCACTCTGTTGCGTTCCATCGCCATTTCCTCGTTTCCCTTTCCCTGTGACGCCTTTTGCCGCCTGCTCGGCTTCCCAAGCGATGTTTTTCTCAGCCTCGGAATGTTTCACCATTACTTTTTGTCCTCTCAACGTCTCCCCGGTCAGCTCCAACGCTTTCGGAATGGACGATTTATCTTGAAACTCGACGTACGCCATTCCTTTCGATATCGGCCTGTTTCTATCGTAAATAATTCGCACATCCGTGACCTCCCCGGCTTTCATGAAAAATTTGAAAATATCGCGTTCGTCGCTCTTCGTGCTCAAATTATACGCGAAACACGTCCGCGTATCTCTATCAATCTTCTCCAACGCGCGTTTCTCTTCCATAGCTCTTCTTTCTTCTTTCTTTCTCCTCCTGTTCGCTTCTCTTTCCGCGGACGTTTCTCGCGGTTTATTATTACTTCGATCTCTCGAGTCGTCGCGTTCGCGGTCCCGACCTCTTCCGCTCCCGCCGCCTCGTCTGCCGTTATCGCGATAATCTCTCGAGCGCGACCGGTGTCTCTGCCTTTTCTCCCCTCGGCTCCCTCCTCCACCACCACCACTACCGCGTTCGCGTTCTCGAGACCGATCTCGAGACGAACCTCTTCTGTCTAGTCGTTTCCCATCCTCCTCGCTTTCCCTTCCTCCTCGTCTCCCTCTCTTCTCGTCAGAAGCTGAAGTTGCTCTCTTTTTTCCTCCTCTCCCACGACCATCATCATCATCCTCATCGTCCCCGCTAAACTCTCGCTCGTTTATCGAAGACGTCGTTTTCTTCTCGTCTTCTCTGTCATCGGCGCGTCCTTTCCTCCTCCTTTCTTCTTTTTTCTTCAAGCCTTTTCCGCCGCCTTCGTCGTCGTCGGAAATCGTTTTCGACGATGATTTCAGATGATGATCAGTACCACGGGAAGAACGAGTGGTCGTCGTCGCAGCAATACTCGTACGCGTCGTCGTCGTCGTCGGATGATTCGAAGAAGAAGGATCGTCCAATCGACGCTCTAACGCGTCCCAGGCTTCCTCGTCCGAGTTCTCCGAGTTCACGCCGCCGCCACCCATTATTATTATTATTATGTGATGGTTGTGTGTGTTGTGTGTTAATTCGTTTTGTCTGCTTTTTTTGTTTGAAGCGAAATTTGAAGCAAAATGTTGAGGAAAAAAAGTTTTTTGAGGAAAAAAAAGCACTTGAAAAAGAACACGATGAGCTTTTTTAACGAAAACACTTTAGCAGAAAAGACACAGCAGACAAAAGATACACCAAGAAGAAGAAGGATAATGACGACGATGCGAAAATGATAGAAAAATGAACCCACCCACGCTTACTCCTACGACGAGTGGTGGTTTTGGTTTTGGTGGTAGAAATGAGGAGGAGGACAGAGTGCGAATGGTATTGGAACGGATGATGATGATGATGATGTTTTTTAAATCATCATCAAAATCACGTGGTGGTGGTTCTCATTCTTCTTCTTCGCAACTGTATTTTGTTGTTGATGAGGATGAGGATGAGGAAAATAAAGCGGGGAAGAAAAAGTGCGTTTGGAAACACTTGGACGAGGAAGAAGAGAGAGAAAGTACAGACGTCGTTTTTCGATGCGCGAAAGAAATCGCGGAAAAATCCTTTGCCGCGTTAGACGTGTACCGGTTACATTTTCTTTGTTTCACTCAAAATCATCGTCGTGTTTGTGATGAGACGGAAGAAGAAGAAGAAGAAGAAGAAGAAAAGCGCGAGCGAAGAAGAGCATCAAACAAAAGAAAAAAAAGAAGAAAAAGAAGACGAAGAGCAGAGTTGGTCCTCGCAAAACTCTTGTTTAATAACGGAGACTACTTGTGCGCTTTGGTCGTTTTAAGTTTGAGAGTAGACGAAGAAGACGACATCGTATCGTCGACGTCCGCGGTAGAGGTTGAGGAGGATGACGATATCGAAGAAGAGACAAAAACGCTCGAGGGCAAGTGCGCGGAAGAGATTTCAAAGAAACGACTGGAGAAAAAGAAGCGCGAGAAATCCTTTGCTAATGCGCATAAACAAGAACACGAGCAAGAAAAGTTTGAACAGGATTCAGTAGATGTAACAACAACAACAACACCATCGCCGACGCAGCAGAACGCAAACTTTTTTTACGACGATATTCCCGCCGTGCTCCTTCGAAATGGCGCGTACGAAACTTCCAAAGCAATTGGATTAGCACGACTCGCGTCTACGTCCACTTCTACCGATCGAACGAACAACATCATTAACGATGAACAAATAGCCGCGGCAAACGCTTACAACGTCGCTTTAGCGTGTTTAGGTGCGAACAACGACCTCGAATCGGCGCTCGAATTGCTCTCTCGAAGCGACGTGCTTCGAACGTATCGTTTCGACCAAAACTATTGGTTGCGAGTTTCCTCCTGCATGCTTCAATGGCACGATAAAACCAAAAGCAAGAAGACGAGCGATGAAAACAGACGACTTTTGAAACTCGTATCTTCGTGTATACGCTCGGCAAAGTTTGTAAAAGAGTTACGCCAAAGAGGCTGGAACATATTTTTGATCCTCCGTTCTCGCGGGAGGGATACTAATAAAGAAGAAGAAGAAAACGAAAATGATGATGATGAGAGCGTTTCTTCTTCTTCTGCGCTCCTCGACGAGATCTGCGATAGGTTTAAAGTCGCCGCGTTAGAGTGCAAATCTGGTAGTACTATTACGTAGTTTTTGGTTCGATCAAAATTCCTCATTATTTTATTTCAACACACCAAAAGCGAAAGGATAATTATTATTACTCGTAGTCTAGAATAGTAGTATTAAGATGGTGATGATGATGACGATGATGATGAATGCAGTATCATCATCATCACCATCACTTCATCCCCGTCCTCGTTTTCGTCGCAATCATCGCTTCCTGACCAGAGCGCAGTCCGAAGCGGACGCGAGCACGTCTGCTTCAACAAGCAGCAATTCCTCCAATTCAGAAAAAACGACGGCGACGGGGATGAATTTAGCAACAACAACTCCTGCGTTGTCCAACAAAGACCAGTTCGTGAACTTTTTCCGCACGGCTTTACCGTACATCACCATGCACAAATCATCCGTGTTTGTGATTCACATCCCCGGAAACGTGATGAGAGACAAAAAGTCGAACGTGTTTAAATCCGTCATGCAAGATATCATAATCTTGAGAGAATTAGGGGTGAAGTTAGTGTTAGTGTTAGGTTCGGACTCGCAAATATCGGATTTGACTGCACTGAAAGGAGAGAAGCCAAAGTTTTCGGTGAGCAAGTTTGGAGCGACGAGAAGAATTACGGACGAGTTTTCGTTGGAAGCGGCGATGGAGGCGTGCGGGAGAAACAACATCGCGGTCCAGGCGCAGTTAACGCGAGGACCGGATGTGAGATTGACGAGGAAACACGGCGACCATTATTCGGATACCGGTGGGTTTAGTGGGGATGGGAACAACAGTGGCGGCAGAAAAGAGAACATCAGAGATATCAAAAACAACGGACGAAACTTTCCAGTCGCGACGAGCGGGAATTACGTGTACGCTCGAAGACGCGGAGTCGTCGATGGCGTCGATTACGGGTTAACCGGGGAAGTCGTGAAAATTGACAAGACGTCAATTTTGGAAACTTTAGAGCAAGGCGACGTGGTGCTACTCTCGAGTTTAGGCTTTAACGCCGCGGGAGAGGTTTTTAATTGCGTGTCGAGAGATATCGCAGTCGCTGCGGCCATAGAACTCAACGCGGATAAATTAATCGTTTTACCTGAAGACGGGTATTTACCTCGAGATGAAACGACAAACGGGAAAGTGAAGAGTTATTTCACGCTCTCGGATGCGAAGAAGTGGATGAAAAATTTTGCCAAAGGTACTGAATACGAAGATCTGGTGGAAAACCATCGCGCGTATGCGTGGTTGCGAAGTGGATACGCGAGTAACGGGTCATCTGATGTCCCCGGAAACGGCGGCGCGTCTACGAATACAAAGAACCCGTTTACATCGAGCGGGGAAAATATTCAAGTAAACTCGTGGATGCGCGCGCAAGAGATGGACTACGAGTGGCGCGTGCCGTCGTGCCCGATTGAAATGTGTGCGGCGACGTTTGCGTGCCACTGCGGCGTGAAGCGAGTTCACATGGTGGATCCGAACAAGAGCGGAAGTCTCTTGATGGAATTGTTCACGTCCGACGGCGAAGGAACCATGGTTGCTGGTGATCGATACGAAGGCACGAGAAAAGCTACAATTTACGACTGCATTGGCATTCACGACATGTTACAACCTTTGGCGGATGCTGGCATTGTCGTGTATCGCACGGAAGAAGAATTGAGACGTTCGGTGATGAACGAAAGAGTTTCCTTCTTTGTGACCGAACGCGACGGCAACATCATCGCGTGCGCGTCCTTAACGGAATACGAAAACGGGAAAAGTTACGAAATTGGTTCCTTTGCCGTCGCGAGAGAATACAGACGAGAAGGCAGAGGCGACGCTTTGTTATCGTATTTGGAAGAGCACGCCTCGGAGAAAGGGTGCGAACGCTTGTTTTTATTGACGACGAGAACGGCGGAGTGGTTCACCTCTCGAGGCTTTGAATTCGACGGCGCCGCCGAAGACGAAAGTTCAACCTTACCGAAAGGTAAAGAGGTTGTCAAAGGACGAGGCTCGCTTTTGTTTTCGAAATACATGACTATTGACAGTTTTTTAGAAGAGAGTTAGTTTGAGTGACCGTGGTAAAGTCTATGCAGTTTGATGAAGTATTGAATATATTATTATTGTTAGTATCAAGAATTCTTTGCTATTTCAAGAAAACCTTTTCGCGTTCGGTATCATCACATCTGCGAACCGTTTATTCGCGTCTACTAACTTTGCATTTACCAAGTCGTTCGAATACGCTCTCAACTCTGCGGTTTCTTTCGTCTTTCCAGTTCGAACGTGTCTATCGATGACCCTTTTCGTCGCCTCGTCCACCGGACAGTTGACGTACCACGCCTCGTCGAAACACGTCTCGTCTAAAAGTCTCGACCACGGCTGCTCGGGAAGAAATAAATAGTTCCCTTCCACTAAAATAATCTTATGTCTCTTGTATTCCACGAGAATGTCGTTTTCCACCGGATCGCCTTTCCCGTGATCGAAACTGGGGAAAGAACCGCTCCCGGTTTTCCGTAAGTTCACGATATCGTTCACGAACCTTTCGCTGTCAAAAGTAAACGGCGCGCCTCGCTTCGCCAACGCGTGTTGCGGGTTGTCCATCTTTTCCAGTTGGCTTCGGTAATAGTGATAGCCGTCCATCGGGACAATCGCTATGTCATACGCCGCGCTCTCGTTGTTATTACTATTATTATTAGTATTCTGTTCGTTTTCATTCTCCTCGTTCTCGTCCTCTTCTAACTCCTCGTTTACTCCTCCTCCTCTGTCGCCGCCGCCGCCGCTGCTCGCGGTATTCGCACTCTTCCTTCTTTCGAGTTTTCGAAACTGTCTGCACACTTGTTTCGCGAGCGTGCTTTTCCCACCACCCGGTGGCCCGGCTATTCCGACTATAATTTGCGCGTCTTTACCGCTCGGGTGTAACTCTTTCGCCAAACGTAAGCGTCTCGCGCACGCTCTCGCCACGTCCAGAAACGTCGTCGTGTCGCTTATCGCGTTCGTATTGGCGAAACTTTCCGCAGACGATGGGAGGAACGTGAATTTACTCTCCACTCCGATGATGGCATTACTTTTTCTTCTTCCTCTTCTTCTGTTACTTCTTCTTCTCAACGACGACGACGATGGTGACGATGGCGCGCACCGGTAGCAGCATCCAAAAGTCGTCATCCTCGTCGCTTTTAAAAACTGTGATGACTCTCTCGTTGTGCTTTTACTCGTTCCTTTGTGCTTTGTTTGTTAGATGAAAGAAATGAGAATTTTGTGACGAAAAAACAGTTGCATGAAAAATAAAAATTCTTCTCTCTTCTGTTGCTTCTTCTTCTGTTCATTAAAAAATTTCAAGCATGCGCTGTGTTGTTGCATCAGCGGCGGCGATTGAAGGGCACTCCTCACAATCCGTCGTCGTCGTGGCTTCATCGTCGTCGTCATCTTCACGACCACCAAAATTAAAACCCTGTCTTTTGAAATTGTGTCGTCGGGGTTATTCTTCTTCGAGAAGAAGAAAATGCGAAGCGCTTCGAAACGCTCCTCCTCGGATAGAAGGTGAAGATGATGATGAAGAAGAAGCTAAAGAAGAAGTTGATGACGACTTGGACGCGACGAGAAGCACCAACAAAACCACCAAAACCATCAAAAGAAGGAGAAGAGACATCGTGCTGGCTTTACAATCATCTTCGATGTTGTTCACAAAGAAAAGCTTTGCTCGTAATGGAGAAGAAGAAGATATGTATTCAATATCGAGCAACAACAGTATTACTAATAATAATACGTATTACAAATACGAAATCAACGCGAGGAAGAGACTGTTGGAAACGCAAAGGTTATACGCGTTACAACCAGAAGTCGATGAAAGGAGTAATAATGATGTTGATGATACGAATAATAATAATAGTAATAATAGTAATAGTAATGAATCCGTAATAGAGATACCGATGACGTACGACGGCGCGTCTTTCGTGTTGGATTATTACATCGGCGACGCGAGCGTGAGAGGCGTGGTGGATACCGGGTCTCCGTTTATAACCATTCAAGGTGGGAATGGGAGCGAAAATTGGGGGTTTGTGACGCAAAATGATATTCGGCCGAGCCCGTACGGGGAGACGTACGAAGTGTACGGGTTACAAGTGGATTCGAGCACCGTGTGGTGCTTGGGTGATTTGCGGTTCACGACCGGTTTTAACGATGATTCGCGTTCGCGTTCGCGCGATTGGAATTTACGGGAGATGGTTTTAGGCGTCGTCAACGGGTCCATGGCAAACGTGGGCGGGTCTATAAACGGCGCGAACGCGTCGTTCGTTGGATTGACTAAATACCGACAAGACTGGATTCGACCGACGTTTTTAGAACAAACCGATGTGAGCTCTTTTTCCATGAATTTCGAGAAGGAAACGTTGACGCTCTCGAGGAAGAATTTAATCGATAGAAGAAACGATGCGAACGTTTTAGCGATGATTGATTTACGACCACTCGGATCACCGGTGTATCACTACGCGGTTCTGTTGGACGATTTGTACATCAACGGGGAAAAACATAAATTTAAAAACAAGAACGAAAAGACGTACGTCATTTTCGATAGCGGGACGACCGGATTGTTAGTGTCTCAAGATTTATACGAAAATTCAGCCTTTCGAGATGGCGCGTTTCAAGCCGCGATGACTTTTACAGACGTGAAAGGAAACAAAAGCTCCGTCGCCATCGGGTCGTCCATTCGCACGTGCACGAGGAAGTGTTTGTTTCTTTGTCTGCCGCTCAAAGTGCCTTGGGACGGCGTCCTCGAGGAAAAATCGAACGTCATTTTTGCCGGTTTAGCGGTTTTAATGAATCAAGGTGAGATCACCGTCGACGCGGACGAAGGCGTGCTCAGATTAAAGTCAGACCCTGGCGTGAGTAGAATGGAATTTGAAGCAGACGAAGAAGGGTTCATTCCAATCAGAACGAGAGGAAAATTAGCGAGCGATATCAAACTGTACAACGAAACGTAAAGAATTTTGGCTATAGATAGCGCGGCGCCGCGCGGCAACATACTGTAACATTAGCGTGTACTGTAAGTAAAGAAATAAAAAAGTGTACCTAGGTAGTACCAGGTACTCGTAGTAATATTATTAAAAACTCGTCGCGACGATATTAAACAAACAAACAAACATTAAATTTTTTTCTTGCAATCCGCGTGTGCTTTGTCACCCATCGCGTACGCTTCTCTGACATCGGTCTCACCATTCATCGCGTAGACGTCGTTGAACGAGTGCGGGTTGGTGGCCATTTTAATCTTGAACACTTTGCCGCCGCACTGCGATATCGTACTCGTCATCGTCAACTTCTCCTTGGACTTGGGCATGAACACGTTCGTGTACACTTGGCCGTCCGGTAAAATCAACCCGTCGTCGCTCTCGTCGACGACGTTATATATGATTGCGTTCGATGCTCTGATTTTTTTCGCGGTGACGTTGACCAACAAGCAGTTCTCGACCTGAATGTCGCCGCAGTTGACGTTACTCACGACGGAGGATTTCACCGACCCGCTCTTCGCCGTGGACGCGACGATGACTGACTTGTTCGATTCGTCGTCGATAGAGGCTTGAAAGTTTGCCAACTTCACGTCGCGACTCGGGATATTCAAATACAATCTCAACGCCTCTGCTTCGGCATCGTCTCCAGTCACCATCAAGTTGTTCTTTCTGTACAACTTCAACAAGCCGTAATCCCACCAATACGAGCCTTGGCCGACGTCCACCGCGCCGAACAACTTCTTCTCAGGAAACTGCTCCAACAAAGCTTGTTTGAACTTCGTCATGCGGTCGTGGTGCGCTTCCGCTTGCTCTCGCGTCTCCTCTTTCGTTTGCATAATCTTCGCGTAGTTTTCTTTCGTCATCGTCAACGGCATCCAAAAGTGCGGATCGGAATCAAACTTGGCGGTTTTCCCCGCCAACTCCTTCTCGAACTCGCTCAACATCAAACTTAACATTTCGTGGCCCAGTGAAAACGATCCTAAACTCGGACCGACTTGTTTCACCGATCCGAACGATTTCAACAGCTCCGACGCGGTCGCGTGGCTGACTTTTTCAACCTGCGTCGCCTCGTTCTCGCCGTTCACCGCGATTAACCCGTAGTTGGAGAAACCTTTCTCGTTCCACTCTGTTTCGTTCGGCATTGGGCCCATGACGGCTAAAATATCCGCGTGGTGTTCGCCAGATTTGTTGTGCCCTGCGGATGGAATGAAAATCTGGTCGCCCCAAAACACGGAGACTCTTCCCGGTCGCTCTTTGGCGTACCTGTTCGTCTGTCTCACCACCGCCTCGAGGATGGTCAAGTTTCTCGCTTCCCCGGCGACTTCCACCACCGCGGGTAACTTGACCCCAGGTTTGTTGTTATTCTCCGCCCCGGGTAACGGCGCTAACCTGGTCCCTTTCCCGGCCGTGTGGTACAAACCGATCGACCCGCCGTTGCTTAAAATCAAATCCAAATCCTTCGCGTCTTTCGCCTCCGCCAACTTTTTCGCTTTCGCGTACGCGTACAAAGTGCCCAATCCGTTCCCGGCGCCGTCTTTGTTCGTCCAGTCCTCGCACACGGCGTAAACTAAGGCGTCTTTTTTACACGCCGACCCTCGCGTTTGTACCAACCGTTCGCCCCAGTACGTCGCTTGGTGTTCGGTCGAGCAACAGACGATGACGGCGTCGAAACCGGTTTCGTTGGCGTTCATCTCACGTATCGATTCGAGCATAGATTTTTGCTTTTCCTCTTGGGAAGACTCCATTCCGTTGAAAGAAAACGCGTTGCCCATCTTGTTGGTCCGAAACGGCGCGCAGAGGAGGTTGAAGGACGAAATTTTTCCCGTTGGTTTTGTTGCGCTGCGTAGTAATACGCAGCTGTTCTGCGTTTTTCTTCTGCGGTATTATTCTTTTCTTACTCGTCGTAATTGTCTCTTTTTTTTCGTGTTACAACGAACTTTACAAGAAAATTAGGCAAAGAGCAAAGAAGGTTGTATTCTTTTCCATCGTCATCGTCGTCGCAGGAGCCACTTTTAGGTGCAAGCGGCTGCTGTGTATACTACTTGTACTATTATTATTATTATTATTATTATTATTACTACTACTACTACTACTACTACTACGGAGTAAGCTTTTCGAGGACATCTTTCCTCTCTCTCATCCACGCGTTGAGAGAAAATTGTTCTTCTTCTTCTTCTTCTTCT
>Ga0209308_10003615_pt1 | contig 12610 bp, 9 predicted proteins | sample COGITO_mtgs_1204_3_FD_184806 | JGI IMG/M metagenome (GOLD analysis project Ga0209308, IMG submission 184806) | Pelagic marine microbial communities from North Sea - COGITO_mtgs_120405 (SPAdes) (version 2) | ecosystem: Environmental > Aquatic > Marine > Epipelagic ...
CGGAATATCTAAAATGAGATGATAAACTGGCAGTATTTTCAGGAAAATCGTATACTCTTGAATCCTCCACTTCTCCTCTTGCAATTGAATAACCTCCTCGGATTCTCCAGAGATCAGAAACCCTGTAATCAATGGAAAGTTCCCCACCGTACGATTTTGCATCTTTTGCTTCGTAGGCATTCACCGAAGTCTGACTGGCAAGAACCGCATTCTTGGTGTCGTAGTAATAAGAAGAAATTTCTAAAAGTAAATTCTCATTGGGTCGGCTTCGCCAGCCGAGTTCAAAACTGTCAATTTCCTCACGATCAAGAGATTCATCTCCTTCAAATTGAATATTTGACCAAATTCCGCCTCCAGGCAGAAGCGGATTTGGAATCCAAACTTTTGCAGGCGTTAAAGTGGTGTATCTTTCGCGTAAAGAGGGTTGGCGGTGAGCCTTTGAGTAACCTGCCCACAAAACGTTTGAATCATTGGCAAGCCATGATGCACGAATACCTGGCTGAAAACCCGTTCCCGCCAAGTCGTTCTCTTCAAATTTCGTGCCAACTGAGACTTCGATTTTATCAGTTAGACTTATCGAGTCTTGGATATAAGCAGTGAAACGATCAATTTCGGTAAATTCCTGGTTGTAAGAAAGAACAGGAACGGATGACGATGAAGATGTTGGATCAAAAGGATTAGAACGGGGAACTAAGTAAGTTGGATTAATTAAGGATGAAAAAGCGAATGGCTCAATAACAGTAGACCTAACATCCAAATTAGTCCTCCGTGCCGCCAAGCCAAAAGAAAGTCGATGAAAATCACCCAAAGGTCGGTTGGCATCGAAACCCAAGTCAAATTGAGTCTGATCCCAGTCGAACCCAATGTGACCTAGAGAAATCTCTGTATGCTCGACTGCTCCTGTGAGTGACCATTCTAAGTCTGAGTCAGTAATTCCATCAAGTCTTGCAACGACATGACCAGAATCGTTTGTGAGCTCTCCGTATTGTTCAAATCTTGTGATTTGTGAATCTCCAAAGTTAATATTGCCAGAAGCAATTGAACTCCAAGAAGGCGGAGTTGAGGGTAAGTTGAGGGATACACCCTCAAGGAGGTTTTCACTACCATCTGATAAAAGAGGTGAAGCAAATAAAAATGGTTCGACACTCTGAATATAACTCAATGGGATGAATTCAGGATATTCGGGTAGTATTGAATTTTGATAAAGTAAGCGGGCTGATAGATCCAATGTATGCTCAAGTCGCCGGGTAGCCCCGCCACCAGCGATGTAAAAATTCAAATCTGAATTTAATTCCTTATCGAAACGAAATCCGGCTTTTCGCAAGTATCCATCATCCCGAGCGGGTAATCCCGAATCGAGAGTACCTTCCCCATATTCCTGATCTCGAACCCAGAACCTGTAATAGCTACCTTCAGAAACTTGTCCTCCATGGGCATAATCCCCCATGAATGTGCCATTGTCCTGAATTGCCATCCGTAGGGAGTCTCCCTGCGTATCAGCAGAGTGCTTGGTGACAAGGTTAAGTACTCCGTTAACCGCGTTTGTTCCCCAAATGGAAGCACCTGGACCTCGAACGATTTCAATTCGGTCAATAACTGCAACAGGATAGTCATCAACCGAGTAGTTGGCACTCCCAAGCATGAGTTGAGACACTTCACGCCCTCCAATTTTACCTAGAAACTTCTGGGGGGTAAATCCGCTAAAATTTCGCATCGATGCAAAATTATCATAGGCAAGTCCGCGGCTGACATGCATACCGGGAACTCCGCGAAGAGCCTCAACCGAATTCAAATATCCATTGAGCGTAATGTCCTCGGGACGGATAACATGAACTGATGCCGGGTTTCGCCAATATTCCTGCTCATAACCGAGAACTCCCTGAACTGGGACTTGGGACAGACCCGAAATCCCAAGGTCTAATAATCTTCTTAATTCCGCTTTTTCGAAAGAGCTTAGACTAGTAGATGAATTTGAATCCGAGCTAGCTCTCCCTGTTGCTCCCACCAAAATACAGAAGCAAAAAACGAATATTCGCAGGAGGAAAGTAGTCAATTTAAGGGATAATTTCTACCACACTTCGAAGTCTCGAAATTTGAGAATTCAACTTTGGTGACCTCCTTGTCAGGGCCAGTTTGCTGATTATGAGGCGGACACGATTCCTCGAGTAATTAAAAGCAATATCACCTTTCAATTCGGTAATAAACTTCCTACCATTTCCTACAAACAAGCTATGTTTTGATAGTTCTCTCATTTTCTTTGGATCATAATTAGAGGAGGAGAGGAAGAAAACAATCTGTGGTTTATTTTCTAGGGCTGCATTGGCTTTTATTTTATCCCCATTTCTAAAATGAAGAATCTCAATTTTGTTTCCTCCAATCCCAATTCCACTTTGCTCCAACAAGAATTCCAATGATTCTGTGAAACCATTTTCTTTATCCCCCAATATCACAATTTTTGGCGATTGGGAAGGGGTTGGCAAGTGATCTTTATTCCACTGGGTAAGATTAATGAGATGGGTAAGATAGGTTGCTTGAACACGACCGATTCTTCTTTTGTCATCCGATGTGGCATTCTTCGCCGCAATCGGGGTTAATCCAGAAAGTAACACAAAGAAACCTAGCAAAACGAACGAACGCCTTACTTGTAGGAAAACTTTGAATCTGGATTTAATAAAAGACACTGGTAATTAAAATTTCTTGGTAATGCTAAGGAGAAATGTCCGCTCGACACGACCGGGTTCAACATCAAGGTCGTTGTACATATTTTCTGCATGCCCTGGGTCTAAGAGATCACGCCCGAACAAGCCAATTTCCCAATTGTCTTTAGCCTGCCAAACAAAACCCAAATCCAAGCGTAAATATTCGTCGATCGGAATTGGGTTGTAGGCCGAAGGGATTGTCCTATCTCCGGTGTAATAAAGGCTCTGTATAAAAGTTAAATCGTCCCTGAGATTAAGGTGAGATGACAAATTAGCCATCGATTCAGGAAAATCATCCTGCTTCACCCCGTCTTTTTTCCCCTTCGAATAGGAATACCCACCCTGTAAATGCCATGAATGGGAGGCCCGATAATCAAAAGTTAATTCTCCTCCAGTAGTCTTGACATCACTTGTCGTGTAAACTGGAGGACCAGAGAATATTGCGTTTTTTGTAGAATAATGATATAGAGATATTTCGATCAGCAATTTATCAGAAGGTCTCGTTCGCCAACCAAGCTCAAAGGCATCCATCTTCTCGTCATCGAGGGTGGGATCTGACTCGAAGTCCATTGGTAACCATCGTCCAGGCAACAAGGGATGATTCCAAATACGCCCGTAAGAAACCTTAGTAAATTTCTCGACCAAGGACGCCTGCCTGTAGGCTCTTGAATAAGCTCCCCATAGAATATTTCTTTGATCCAACGCGTAGGACAAACGGGCACCTGGCTGAATACTGGAGCCAGTTAGATCGCTATCCTCGAACTTGGATCCCAAGGACAATACGGTGCGATCATTTAGATCAATGGAATTCTGAAAAAAACCGGCATAACGGTCGAAGCTTGTAGGGCTGGTGCCATAATCTAAAATCGGAATATCACTCCTCAAGGTTCCTGTCGAAGGATCAAATACCGGGAACCTCCATGGTGGCGTTGCAATTTCATCGACGTCCAATGACATATGCCGCAAAGAAAAACCAAATGCTAAATGATTCCGGTCACCGATCGGCCTATTCGCTTTGAAGTCGAGGTCGAATTCTTCGCGTTCCCAACTGTGTCCGACATGGCCGAGATTGGTGTCGTAAAGCTCGGCGTAACCGGATAAGGACCATTCCAAGTCGTTTTCCGTTATGCCTGACAACTTGGCTCGCAGATGAGATGCATCCTGAGGCATTTCCTCGTAATTTTGGTAGCGAGGAAGCCCGAGTGCCGAAAGTGTCTGCCCGGGAACGGCCGAACCCTGCCAAGAAGATGGAATGAGCGGGGAAGGCAGGTTGGGAAGACTCAACCCATCCGCCAAGTGAATGGGAATTGGACTAGAAGGATCCGCAGCGTTATAGTAGAACAAGCGGGCAGTAAGATCTAATACATGTTCCACCCGCCGAGTAGCAAATGCACCAGCAATAGTCAGATCTAGGTCAGCATTCAATTCCTTATCGAATCGGAAGCCCGCTTTTCTTGCATAGCCGTCATCTCTTGCATCCATTCCGGAAATCAGTTTGCCTTCGGAGTATTCCTGATCTCGAACCCAGAAACGGTAGAATGTATCATCGCTTATTTGTCCACCATGTACATATTCTCCAAGAAATGTTCCGTCGTCCTCGATAATTAATCGAACGCTATCCCCCTGAGTTTGTGCGGCATGCTTGGTGACAACATTGACCACACCACTGACCGAATTAGTTCCCCAAATGGAAGCACCTGGACCACGAATAATTTCCACGCGGTCAAGAATGGCAAGGGGAACATCTTCTGTGGTCCAATTAATCGTTCCACCCATCAACTGAAGAACTTCTCTTCCATCCACCATGGTTAAGAATTTCTCAGTAGCCGAACCACTAAAGTTACGCATGGTAACAAAGTCATCGTACCCTACCCCCCTTGTTGTGTGCATACCCGCAACATTACGGAAAGAATCAACCATCAATACATGGCCATTCAGGCTAATATCTTCAGGACGGATTACATGAACAGATGCGGGATTTTTCCAATGTTCCTGTTCGTATCCTAATACACCACGGATGGGAGTGCGGGAAAGATCGAGGAAGTCTAAATCTAAAAGTCTTCTTAGCTCCGCTTTTTCAAAGGGGGATAAACCTGAAGAATTTGAATCGCCCAGAGATTGACCGTTCAGCAAATTTGCAAATAAACAAATTAGAACTGAAAAAGTACGGACAATTATTTTCAAAGGGTGAAGCAAGGGATTTTAATACCGCATAATTTACAGCATTATGACAACAAAAAAATCAGAAGACAGAGTTAAATCGAAACAAGGGGAGGGTTATTTATGCCCCCACTACCCCAATCATGGCTTTTAAAATCGCGTTCCAAGTCGCAGGATTTTCGAGCGTTGAATTGGGGAACATGCATCCATCCCAGCAGATGTGTTTGATTCCACGATCCTGAAAATCCTTAAGCCAATACTGTGAACACCTGGTAATATCTAGCTTTCCGTTGGAGTCATCTGCAGGGCAATGCTTACCGGTTTTATCATGATCCCCGGCTCCATGCACTTCACCATCGTTTTGCGCGACATGAAAATCAATTGTCCATGGACGGAGCTTATCAGTCATTTGTTCATAAGCCGCGTAAAATTCGTCCTCGGTGTAGCCCTCTTGTAAGAGAGCATGCTCAGATGCATTATACCCCATAAGGTATAAATAAGTATGGGCTAAATCGGCTTGAAACCCTAGTGTTTCAGGCATTCCGACACCTTCGAGCAGATCGAGCATATCTTTCCAACTGTGCATGCCTGCCCAACAAATTTCTCCTTCCGCGGCAAGTCGTTCACCATGATCGGCGGCAATTTTCGCAGCCTTGGTAAAAGTATCGACAATTCGAGCCGTTCCCTTGCCTGGATTTGCCTTCCATTGCTCCACTCCAAATTCAGCAGAATCGATCCTGATAACGCCTCCTTTTCTTGCTCCATGCTCGTTGAAGACCTTGGCAATCCGACAAGCCATCTTGACTGCGTCTAAAAACTTCTCCTGTTGTTCATCCGTTCCCATCGCGGAATCACCCACAGTGCCTGGCCAAACGGGTGCGACCAAGGAACCGATATCAAAACCCTTGCTGACAATGAGGTCGGCGATACTTTTTAATTCGTCATCACTTGCTTCAGGATTGGTGTGGGGAAGAAAAAGAAAATAATCAATCCCATCAAACTTTCTGCCATCAACATCTGCCGCAGCGGAGAAATCCAACATTTTTTCCAAACTAATTGGAGGTTCTTGCCCTTCGTCATCGCCTTTGCCTACTAGACCTGGCCACATTGCATTGTGAAGTTTTAAAGATGATAAGCTCATAAGTTGTTAAGTTTTTTGATAATGGAAAAGCAAGAATCCAATAAATTCCGAAAAGATGAGCAACAATAAAAAGAAAACTTTTATGTTTCTCCTATTGCGACAGAAATAAAAAAAAGCTAATGTAATAAAAATTATAACCAAAACAGATCATGAAATTATTAAAATTATTCCCCATCTTATTACTTTCAACTATTCTTTTAGGCGATTCCTATGCTGCAAAAAAGAAGTTAAGTCCCGAACTGGAAGATCTCTTCCAGGGTCCCTTACTTGACTCCAAGGGAAAAGAAGTTTCAAAAGATGTACTGGCCGGAAAAACAATCGGATTATATTTTTCTGCCCATTGGTGCCCTCCATGTCGTGGTTTTACTCCCAAACTGGTTGAATTTAGAGATTCCAATAAAAAAGACTTTGAAGTCGTATTTGTAAGTTCAGACAGAAGCCCCAAAGCACATATGGACTACATGTCAGGTTCGAAAATGAAATGGTATACCATGCCCCATGGTTCGGATGCAGCAAATGCATTAAAGAAGAAATATGAAGTACGAGGTATTCCTTACTTGGTAATTGTTTCACCCAGTGGAAAAACAATTTCCAAAAATGGTCGTAATGATGTGAGTTCAAATGCCAAAGGAGCGATCAAAGACTGGAAAAAGAAGTCTTAATTCTTATTTAATAGAACAAATTAGCCTGCCTGTCATGGGCAGGTTTTTTTAATGCAAAATACAAATACAACTCTCAAGATTTCAGCAAGGGACAATCTTCTAGTAGCTCTAAGCGACCTGGCACCCTCTCAACAAATAACTACCGACAGAGAGCCGATTACCTTGTGTGAAAAAATTCCAGCCAAGCATAAGTTTGCCGCGACAAACCTTGCTGTTGGTGATTTGGCCTTTATGTACGGCGTGTTAGTGGGAGAGGCGATCAAGCCAATTATGGCGGGCGAACGAATCAGCACAGAGAATCTCGTGCACCGATCCGAAGATTTTAAATTAACTGAAGAAAAAAGTGACTGGACCCCACCTTCTACAAAGATTTGGGAAAATAAAACCTTTCTTGGCTACGAAAGAGCGGACGGGAATGTAGGAACAGCCAATTATTGGTTGGTCGTACCGATGGTCTTTTGCGAAAATGGGAATATTGAGATTTTAAAGAACTCAATGACCAAGGCACTGGGCTTTGACAAAAGATCTCAATATGAGAGTTTCGCACAAGATTTGGCATCCGCATATCAACGCAATGATTCTCCACAATCGGTGACATTGGGAAATGAGGAACTTAATCGCCCCTCCCCTATTTTCCCTAATGTAGATGGCATTAAGTTCATTACCCATGGACTTGGTTGCGGAGAAACGAGAGATGTTTCCCATGAGCTTTGTGGATTACTAGCGGGGTATGCATGCAACCCGAATGTCGCCGGGATTACCGTTTTAAGTTTGGGATGCCAACACGCCCAGGTTTCTATTATGGAGGAGGAAATATCAAAGCGATGTGCCGATTTTGATAAGCCTTTTCTTGTATTCGAACAGCAAAAGTACCCATCTGAAAGGGAAATGTTGGAAAGAGCAATTCGTCAAACTTTTGAGAAACTGGCCGAAGTAAACCTTCAAGAACGGGTGGCCATGCCTTTATCAAAATTACGATTGGGAATGGAGTGCGGTGCTTCCGATGGATTTTCCGGAATTTCTGCCAACCCATGTATTGGTCATGTGGCTGACTTGACCGTGGCGTTAGGAGGGCAGGTAATTCTTTCTGAATTCCCGGAACTCTGCGGAGTAGAGCAGGAAATTGTAAATCGTTGTAAAACGCGCGAGATCGGAAGTCGGTTTATTGAAATCATGAGAAATTATGAAGAAAGAGTAAAAGAAGCAGGATCAGGTTTTCACATGAATCCTTCGCCCGGTAATGTTAAAGATGGCTTAATTACTGATGCAATCAAATCTGCAGGTGCGGCAAGAAAAGGAGGAACATCGCCAATAATCGATGTGCTGGATTACCCAGGATGGGTAAATAAAAATGGACTCTCCCTCTTGTGCACAGCTGGAAATGATGTCGAATCAACCACTGCAATGGCAGGTGCGGGTGCCAATTTAATTCTGTTCTCAACCGGTTTGGGGACTCCCACGGGAAATCCGGTTTGTCCCGTCATCAAAATCTCAAGTAATACCAAAACCGCAAATTCATTTAAGGAATACATCGATTTTGACACCGGCTCCATTATCGACGGGTCGGAGAGTGTTGAGTCGCTTGGTGAAAAGCTTTTGAATGAAGTGATCGCGTATGCATCCGGAAAGAAAAAAACGAAAGCAGTCTTACAGGGGCGCGATGATTTCTTGCCGTGGAAGCGAGGAATGTCTTTATAGACGGTAGTTTATGACAAAATTAAAAAACAAGACGGCGATTATCACCGGAGCAGGGAAAGGAATTGGACGGGCAATCGCTCTTCGCTTCGCTAAGGAAGGTGCAAGAGTTGCCATTTGGGAAAAAGATCAGGTTGCCGGTAATCAAACTGCAGAGGAAATCACAAAAAAGGGGGGAACTGCAATTTTTGTTTCCTGCGAGATTAACAATGCACAATCAGTTACCAAGGCACTGGAAGAAACTGTAGATTCCCTTGGTAATCCGACCCATCTTGTTAATAATGCGGGCATCGCTCATGTCGGAACCGCAACCTCGACGACGGAGGAGGATTTTGACCGGGTTATGGAAGTAAATACAAAGGGATTATTTATCTGCCTGAACAAGGTCATTCCATTACTGGTTAAAAACGGAGGTGGAGTCATACTCAATTTAGCCTCCATCGCATCTCGCCTTGGAATCGCAGAACGATTTGCCTATTCCGCAAGCAAAGGTGCCGCCTTAGCGATGACCCTAAGCGTAGCCAAAGACTATGTGGATCAAGGAATTCGTTGTAATTGCCTCTGCCCGGGTCGGGTCCACACTCCTTTTGTAGATGGCTTTTTGGAAAAATATTATCCGGATGAAAACGAGCGTTCGGAAAAATTCACTGAACTCTCAAAATACCAGCCAATTGGACGGATGGGAGAACCTGAAGAAATTGCCTCACTTGCCACTTTTTTATGCTCAGAGGAAGCCTCCTTCATCACCGGATCTGCCTATGATGTGGATGGTGGAACCATGACTTTACGCTAACAAACTCAAATTTATCATGAAACTTATTCGAAAAGGTGAACCTCAAGAAGAATCTCCCGGGCTTTTACTCCCGGACGGCCGGGAGGTCGATGTATCCTCCTTTGGTGAAGATTATGATGAAGTATTTTTTGAAACCGACGGCATGGAAAGATTGAAAGAATGGGTAAAAGAAAATGGAGATAATTTGCCGCCATTTCCTGAGGGCGAACGATATGGCTCCCCGGTTGCCCGTCCCAGTAAAATTGTATGTATTGGTTTAAACTATGATGACCATGCCAGAGAATCAGGTATGGAAATCCCACCGGAACCCGTTCTCTTTTTCAAGGCCACCAGTTCATTTTGCGGGCCCAATGACGATTTAATTCTTCCGCGTGGAGGTGATAAAACGGATTGGGAAGTAGAACTCGCCTTTGTGGTGGGAAAACGAGCCAGTTATGTCGAAGAAAAAGATGCACTCGATCACATTGCCGGATTTTCACTTCACAATGATTACAGTGAAAGAGGATTTCAGCTCGACCGTAGTGGGCAATGGGTTAAAGGGAAGAGTTGCGACCGCTTTGCCCCTTTCGGGCCATGGCTCGTCACTCAGGACGAGATAGAAGATCACAACAATTTGAAGATGTGGCTCAAGGTTAATGGAGAAACGATGCAATCCAGTAACTCTTCGAACCTGCACTACAAAATTCCTTTTCTGCTTAGTTATGTCAGTCAATTTATGACCCTACTACCTGGGGACATTATTTCCACGGGTACTCCTCCTGGAGTCGGAATGGGAATGGACCCACAGGTATATCTAAAAGCCGGGGATGTTGTGGAGTTGGGAATTGATCAGTTGGGAAGTTCAACACAGAAAGTTGTTCCCGCGGTATGAACCTTAACCTCGAGGGCAAAGTCGCTCTCGTAACGGGGGGAGCCAAGGGAATTGGTGCTGCAATCGTTCGCTCGTTTGCAAACGAAGGAGCTCTTGTATCTATCGTAGATCGTAATCCACAGGTAGCGAATGAACTCATTCAGGATATTGCTGGGGAAGAAGATCAGGTATTCTGTATTCCCACCGAATTAACGGATGAAGCTGCCTGCCAAAATGCAGTTGAGCAAACAATCCAAAAAAAAGGGCGTATTGATTTCTTGATACACAATGCCGGTACGAATGATGGCGTTGATCTAAAAGCGAAGCCATCCGACTTTTTCGAATCCCTGCGCAAAAACCTGCTTCATGTTTTTAGCCTGACCCATTTTGCCTTGGCCGAATTGGAAAAAAACCGAGGGAACATCATAAATATCGGCTCCAAAGTTGCCGAGACTGGTCAAGGAGGAACCTCAGGTTATGCCGCCTCCAAGGGTGCGGTGAATGCTCTTACTCGAGAGTGGGCTCTGGACTTGGCTGACCGCGGGATACGGGTCAATTCAGTTATTCCTGCAGAAGTAATGACGCCAATGTATCAGAAGTGGTTAGACTCCCTCAAAAATCCTGACAAAACCAGGCATTCAATCGAACAAAACATTCCACTTGGGAATCGAATGACAACAGATCGTGAAATTGCGGATGCCGTTGTTTTTCTTGCCTCTGATCGTTCCGCCCATACGACCGGACAAATTTTTCACCCCGACGGAGGGTATGTTCATTTAGATAGATCCTACGGCAAAGTAGAAATTGATTAATCGGTTATGGATACTGATGTCTGTATTATTGGCGGTGGAATTGTGGGATTAGCCACCGCTTACCAGATTTTAAAAAAACACCCTCGTAAGAAAATTGTTGTCTTAGAGAAAGAAAGTTCGCTCGCAAAACACCAAACCGGACACAATTCCGGTGTTTTACATTCCGGTATTTACTATAAACCCGGATCTCTCAAAGCCAGTAATTGTCGACTAGGCAAAAAAGCGATGGAAGTCTTTTGCAGGGAACAGGATATCGAGCACGAATTATGTGGAAAAGTAATTGTCGCCCTCAACGAAGAAGAACTCCCACGGATGGAGAAAATTTTCCAAAGAGGGCAAGAAAATGGAGTAAATTGTGAGATCATTCCCCGCGAACGACTCCTTGAAATTGAGCCCCATGCTGCCGGTGTACAAGCCATTCATGTTCCGGAATGTGGTATCGTAAATTACAAACAAGTGTGCCTACGGTTAGGCGAAATCATTCAGGAAAAAAATGGTCTAGTCCTCCTAGGCGAAGGGGTTAGCCGAATTGAATCATCTACGAATGAAGTTATCGTTCACACCCGAACCGAATCAATTCATGCCTCTTATTTAATCAACTGTGCCGGTTTACATTCAGACCGAATTACCCAAATGGGAGGAAATCGGGCACCGGCAAAAATCATTCCCTTTAAAGGGGAGTACTATGAGCTTACTGAAGACGCAAAGCATCTTTGCAAAAACCTGATTTATCCAGTACCCGATCCTCAATTCCCCTTCCTTGGCGTACACTTTACACGTATGATTGATGGTTCTGTCGAATGTGGCCCAAATGCAGTTCTTGCCTTTGGAAGGGAAGCCTATGGAAAATTTGATCTTAATGTAAAAGACCTGCTTGAATCCATATTTTACCCCGGCTTTCAAAAGATGGCCATGAAGCATTGGAGAATGGGTTGGGGAGAAATGTGGCGTTCCTACAACAAGGGTGCCTTTGTTAAAGCACTGCAGCGATTAATTCCTGAAATCGAATCCAAGCACATTCATTCTGTTCCCGCGGGAATTCGGGCACAAGCCGTTAGCCCGGATGGGGCAATGGTGGATGATTTTCTTATTCAGGAAAACAGCCGAGTCATCAATGTTTGCAATGCCCCCTCCCCTGCCGCAACGGCTTCGCTTACTATTGGAGCGACCATTGTTGAAAATTTAGCGGCCCGTTTTTAGAGTTTTTTGAGCCTTTAAAATTTCATCGACTGGCAGATAATTATTTTGCCTAATTACACAATCGCATTTATCAAGGAATCCACTGAAAATCATTATTTATTACCAGTAAAGATCCATGAAATTAATTCCAATTGTACTATTCCTTCTTTCACTCCCTTTATTTGCAAAAGACAAGTTTGAAAAGCCCAACATTCTCTTTGCAATTGCAGATGATTGGAGCTTTGGCCACGCTGGTGCCTACGGATGTGAATGGATAAAAACACCTGCTTTTGACCGGGTTGCCAGAGAAGGAATTCTGTTCAACCGAGCGTACACGCCCAATGCAAAGTGTGCACCATCCCGTGCCATTATACTGACCGGAAGAAATTCCTGGCAATTGGAGGAGGCGGCCAACCACCAGAATATCTTCCCCGCTAAATTCAAAGGGTGGATGGAAGTATTGACGGAAAATGGCTACTCGACCGGCTTTACCGGCAAAGGGTGGGGTCCAGGAATTGCAAAAAATCCCCGGGGTATTGACCGTTTATTAACTGGAACACGCTATTCCCGCGAAAAACTAATTCCTCCGGGTAAAGGAATATCCAACAATGACTACACC
>Ga0209308_10003626_pt1 | contig 12598 bp, 11 predicted proteins | sample COGITO_mtgs_1204_3_FD_184806 | JGI IMG/M metagenome (GOLD analysis project Ga0209308, IMG submission 184806) | Pelagic marine microbial communities from North Sea - COGITO_mtgs_120405 (SPAdes) (version 2) | ecosystem: Environmental > Aquatic > Marine > Epipelagic ...
GCGCTTTAGTCAACTGCGCTGTTTCTTGGGCGAAATCCGCGTCCATAATGCGTGAACGAGACGCCGTGAGGTTCTCAGACGTTGTCAGCGAGCTGGCGACGATCGAATCGAACCGCGATTGGTACGAACCCAAGGTTGCCCGAGTGCTGTTAATCGTATCCAACGCACCGTCGATTGCAAGAATTGCGTTCGACGCGCCAGAGGCCGTTTTGATATCAATTGCTGCGACAGTGTTCGACCCAACGGTCGTGGTTTGCGCACCTGCCGCGGTCGAAGTGGTCGAGGTAAAACCTGAGGCTGCGTTGCCAGCAACACCACCACCGACGGTATTACCGATTTGGATGCCGTCTCTGCTTGTAGAGGACAGAGACAACTTGGCTGATGCCGTACCCAACGCGCCAAGCCCAAAATCTGCCGCGGTGCCGCCCGCTACGGACGTACCTTCTGAAGTTACAATATTAGCGCCAGTAGTGTCGGTTAATTTAATACCAGCACCATCCGCTGCCGCCACAACTGTAGAACCAGCCGCTGTAAGGGCGTTGTTAATAATAACGAGGGTCGTCGCCTGATCATCAGCACCACCTCCGCCTGCGCTATTTTCTAAAAGTACAATAGCCGTACCGTTAACTGTTAACGTAATCCCTTGGCCAGCGGTGGCACTATACGCTGCTCCGCCTGTCGCTCCTTCGGTAGTACCTGCGGTCGCAGTAACGCCATGCGTTGCAGTCAACAGGTTGATGGCAGTCGCCTTATCCGCTGCAGAACCACTGGCCGATGCTCCAATCAGAGTATCATTTAGGACCAAGGCATCCGGATCAGCACTGGTCGCGACGAAGGCATTGCCATTAACCGCTGCATCGCCAGCGGCAGTCACTGCCCCGTACCCAAACTCGCCTAGCGATGCAGTTGCGGCGCTGGCGATCGATGTGATGCTCACCGTATCAGTGGTATCCGCACCGATTTGGAACGCTTTGTTGGTGAAGGTGCCGTCAAGCAGCGCCACACCGTTAAATTTGGTGTTTGCGGCTACACGTTGAATCTCAGCAACCAACTGCGTCACCTCTGACTGCAAAGCCGTGCGATCGCCCACGCTGTTCGTTGCGTTGGCTGCCTGGACGGACAACTCACGAATGCGCTGAAGATTGCTGGTGACTTCTTTCAAAGCGCCTTCAGCAGTCTGCGCCAAAGAAATACCGTCATTCGCATTTCGTACGCCCTGGTTTAAGCCTTTGATCTGCGCTGTGAAACGCTCAGAAATCGCAAGGCCCGCCGCATCGTCCTTTGAGCTGTTAATACGCAAACCAGATGACAGCCGTTGCAATGAGGTACTTAAATCGCCTTGTGAACTGGTTAGGTTCCGCTGCGCCGTGAGCGACGCGATGTTTGTATTTACTGTTAAAGCCATGATTGCCACCTTTTTTCGTTAATTCGTTTGTGAACCAGCCGGACCAGTTTGCTGGTTCGGTGAAGGCAGATTCGCCCTGGACAACTTAGTTAACGGCGACGCCTTAGAAACCTTTAGTCTTTTTTACCAAAAGGTGCTTGGGCTTTTTGTCTTGAAGGTGATGGTCAAGCATTTTCGGCCTTTTAGCGGTTCACAGCCGATCTGATGGGTACAATCGGCGCCTTTAACGGCCATTAGGACAAGCGGTTTGCGATCTACCGACCACGCGCTGGAAAACGAGCCGAGGCCGATAAAACTGGTTTAAGGTTGGAGTTGCCAACCCTGATCTGTGCGGCGGCAACACGCCACATCCCGAGCTAGGCTCGTGACAATAGCGCGGCTGATGACGAATAAAGGATATGCCGCGGCCACCGTGACCTTGAAGCCGGCAATTACCGGCAGTCATGGCCGTCATTCTGGCTGCAGACATCAAGGCATGGGGTTGAGCCCCGCGTTGCGCGCAAGCGCGGATCAGGATGGGCGCAACTTATCGCAGGTAATTAAAGAGCGATAACCCCTGGATCTTGATATAGGACTGCTGCGCGGCCTGCAGGGCGGTGGTTTGCAGATTCAGTCGAGAGACCGCTTCGGCAAAGTCCAGATCGTTTAATTCCGAAGTTTGACGCTCGAGCCTCACCAGGCCATCTGCGTTTTCGCTCGCGCGGGTATCCAGCGCCTGCAGCCGGTTACCGACAATGGTTCGCCTAGATTGCAAATGCTCCAAGGCTTGGTCCATGGTCGAGATCGATTGCCCCAGATCATTCGCCAGTTTTGAAGATTTAGCGCCGGTTTCAGTGCCCGCTAACAAGGCGTTCGCAATCGCCTGTACCGATTGAAACACATCCTGTCGCACCGAGCGATTGATCTGATAGCTATCCCCATTTTCAAGCGTGCCGTCGATCTCAATTGAAATACCATTAAAATTAATGGCTTCTCCGGCTGCAAACGTACCGGTTGCAACCGCGCCGACATCCTCTCCGGAAACAGAATACAGCAACGGGTCACCCGGATTGGCCTGAATAAACGTGATGGTGTAATTGTCGCTGATGGCGTCAATTGTTGATGACATTTTCACCAACCCGTCGCCGGTATTGCTTGCTGGGGTCTCTAAGAGAAACCGGCCATCGCCCGTTGACATGCCCTGAAACACGTCTGCGCCGTTATCACGCACCGCCAATTGGGTGTCTTCTGAAACCTGCAGCAGCCGCTGACCTTGATCGCCCTGATAGACAAAATCAGCACCGCTTTTCGCAAAGGCCGGTGTGCGGCTGTTATAACCGGCGAAGATATACTCCCCAGACGGACTTTTTGTATTGGCAAGTTGCAGTAATTCATTTGCTAAGTTCGAAATTTCATCTGCAATGGCCTCACGCGTCTGCGGGCTTTGTGTGGCGTTGTTCGCCTGAATGACCAACTCCCTAACCCGTTGCAATACATTACCACTACTGGCCAGTACGCTTTCTTGCAACTCCAGTTCGTTAAGGGCTGTGTTGATATTACGATCATATTGCAGATTGTTGGCTTTTAAGCTCGACAAATTCAGCAATTGGGTTGCCACCGCCGGATCATCGGACGGCTTTAATACCTTTTTACCGGTTGCCAGTTGCAACTGCGTCTGGTTGAGCTTGGCTTGCTGATTCAAAATAGAATCAATGCCTTGCTGGAATTGCTCGATGCTGGAGATTCTCATAGTGATCTACCTAAAGGCGCTGAGCAGGGTGTTGAACATTTCGTTCGCCGTCGCCACCATCTGGGCGGTGGCTTGATAGGCCTGCTGAAACTTGAGCAGATTGGCGGCTTCCTCATCTAAATTCACCCCCGCCAATGAATTCAACGATTGGTTGGCTTGAGCCTGCAAGGTTGACTGGGTTTCAGCACTGGTGGTTGCTTGCCGGGTTTGAATGCCAACAGCGCTCACGGTGCTGGCATACATAGCTTGGTAGCTGGCCGCGCTATTGAGCAACAACCCGGTGGATTGCAAACCTGACAGACGCAGTGCGTTGCGGTTGTCGCCGCCACCACTGGTGTTGTTTGCAATGGTCAACACATCGCCCTCGGCCGGCACCCCCGCCAGCTGCAAACTGCTGCCGCCTAAATTGGCCAGTGTGACAGTTTTACCGCCGGACTCATTGGCCGGATCGTAGGCAATCGTACCGGTCACGCCGCCGCTTAGGGTAAACCCAGGCTGGCCCGCACCCAGGGCACTCGCGCTATAGGTCAGCGTAACATCGGCCGCAACCGGGATCCCGGTCATATTCGCATTCTCGATACTGTTGATGGTGGCATCACCCTGATTCGTGATCGGGGCACTCGCAACCAACGGCGCTGCCGCTGCAATTTTACTGGTTTGCGTTATCTCAACTCTGAAAGCACTCGCTGCGCGGTAGGCGGGCCGAATCAAATAACTGTCACCAATATTGGCGCCAGCCGTAACACCGATCGTAAGGCCATCAATCGTGATCGGTCCTAGCCCAATATTATTGGTCTCGCCCGATGTTTGATTCGTGAGCTGCCAGGCCGTCCCGTTGTAATACAGTTTGTAATCGGTGGGCTGAACCTCTGCGATATTACTGATCGAAACAGTCGCTACGCTGGTACCCGTGTTTTGATAATCGGATGCGGCAACCGGCGCGATCGGCGCAAAAAAGTTGCCGCCCGCCGTGCCGCTTAGATCCAAGCCCAATTTGTGCTGGGCATTAAAGGTTTCGGTCACACCCGTTGCCAACAACCCTACCTCATGGCGGGCGCTACTGAGTGTTTCATCCCGAAATCGCAACAACCCCTGCATTGCGCCGCCACTAACAGCCTCGGTAATGGGAACGGAGTTGCCGGCGGCTTGTTCAATCTCAACTTCAAAGGCAACCGGATCATACCGGCCCGGGCCCAAGGAAAGCGATTCAAAGCGGGTGCCCACCACAAGGGGCTGACCGGTACCCACCAAGATATTCACCGCGCCATTGCTCTGCTCGGTCACCGTTACACCGATATATTCAGAAAGCTGCTGCAGCAAGAGATCGCGCTTGTCCAATAAATCATTCGGTGGTTGACCGCCCGCGGCTGCGCGGGCTGAGTCAATTTTATCGTTGATGAGCGCCACATTTTTGGCAATGGCATTAATCTCTTGCACCATACTCTCAAGCCGAACATTAATCTGATCGTTCATCGAAGCAAGCGCGGTGTCGAGCTGATTAAACTGCGTGACCAACGCGCGGGCCTCGCCGAGCAGCACTTGCCGCTCCGGCGTTGCGGATGGATTATTCGATACATCTTGAATTGAACTGAACAGGCGCTCGAATTGAGTGGCAACCCCGCCATCTTGCTCGGCTAACAGGTCATCCAGCTTGCCGGCCATTTGAGAAAACACTTCAAAATGCTTGGCGGCCGATGTGGTGTCGCGTAATTCTTTGCCCAGAAACGCATCATAAGCCCGAACAATCGTTGCAGTCCGGACCCCATTACCGACAAAGCCGCCTGAGCCTGCACCGGCCTCACGGGATTCGAAGGTGACGGTTTGTCGGCTGTAGCCTTCGGTTGAGACGTTGGCAATATTATGGCCGGTGGTTGCCAATGCTTTCTGCATGGTCAACAAGCCAGAGGTTGCAACATTTAATACATTTGGCATGGCATCAACTCAGTGCGGGCTTTAAGGGCCCGGAGGTCGTTAAAGGCTTGATCTCAAGGCCGGGGCGCTGCCCGGCTTCGAGCTGATACTGCTGCAGGCCATCATTTTTTTTCAGCTCGGACACACTTACCGGCGGGCGAAGCTGGCGAGCAATGACATCGGCCAACCCAATGCCGCCGCTTTCCGCCATATTGACGGCGATCTGCTGATCCGCCATCTCGGTGTAGGTGTCCATGTCGTTGCTCGAGAACAGACCGTCCTTGGGCAAGGCTTCGCGCATACTTTTCAGCATCATTTGAATGAACATCGACTCGAACTGCGTCGCAACTTCATCGATTGCCGCATCCGGATTATCTCGGGAGGTCCGCTTTAAGTCCGTTAAGCCGTTTAGATCGTGGTACTGCGAGCCACTGCTCGCAACCAGTGCCGTATTGGGGTTATTGGAAATCATATAATGACCAATTCGCCTTCGAGCGCGCCAGAGCGTTGCAGCGCCTCTAAAATGGCAATCAAATCACTTGGGGTTGCGCCCACTTCATTCACCGCGCGCACTAGCTGATTCAAGGTTACACCGGGGTCGAATACAAACATGGGGTTGACCTCTTGCTCGGCCTGCACCGCAGACTCAGGTGTTATCGCGGTTTCTCCGCCTTGCGCAAACGCGCCCGGCTGAGACACATTGACACTTTCACTGATGGACACCGTTAAGCTGCCGTGCGTCACGGCCGCGGGGGTAATCCGAACCCGGTCGCCGATCACAACGGTGCCCGTTCGCGCATTGACAATCACCTGCGCGGGCGCGGTGCCTGGGGTGAATTCTAAGTTTTCAAGGGTCGACATGAGCGCCACTTTTGAGCGGGTGTCGAGCGACGCCATGATGCGCACGGAAGCACCATCGATGGTGCGCGCCGTATCCGGCCCTAGGGCCTCATTAATGCGATCAGACAAACGCTGGGCCGTCGTAAAATCGGGCTTTTTAAGGTCCAGCTGTAGCGTATCGGACGTCACAAACGCGCTTTCAACCGCGCGCTCAACCTGACCACCATTGGGAATCGTGCCCGCACTCGGCGTATTGACGGTCACCGATGACCCATCGCCGCCGCTGGCCATAAAGCCGCCAACCACCAAATTACCTTGGGCGATCGCGTAAGTTTGGCCATCCACGCCTTTGAGCGGGGTAATCAGCAGCGTGCCACCGCGCAGATTTTCAGAGTTACCTAACGAGGACACCGTGACATCGATCATCTGTCCGGGCTTGGCAAAGGGCGGCAGGTCGGCATGCACCGCCACCGCCGCGACATTTTTCAGCTGGGGATTTACATTCGCTGGAATGGTCACGCCCAACTGTTGCAACATATTCTTTAAGCTCTGAACCGTAAACGGTGCCTGGGTGGTTTTATCCCCGGTGCCGGGCAAGCCCACCACGAGGCCATAACCAATCAGGTGATTGGTGCGCACGCCGGCGATATCCGCAACATCCTTGATCCGCACCGCTTGGGCGGTTGATGCCGAAAACACCGCCGTAATCAGCAGTAATCTTGGCAAAACCCGTAACGCGCGACCCCTCAAAAAACTTTTCATAACAGATGTCCTAACCGCTTAGTACGGTTGTAGTGCTGAGTTAAAAAATCGAGACAACCAACCCATTTTGCTCGCATCCGCTGGGGCACCCGTGCCACCGTAACCAATGCGGGCATCGGCAATCTGAGTGGATAAGATGGTATTGGCGCTGGAGATATCGCTCTTTCGAACGATGCCCCGAATGCGGATGTATTCGCTGCCCTGGTTCAGGCTGATCCACTTCTCGCCTTGAATCATCAGGTTGCCCCGAGGCAACTCTTCAACAACGGTGACGGCGATGGTGCCGGTCAACTGATTGCTTTGATTGCTGGCGCCCGCGCCGGAGAAGGCTTGATCGCTCTCTAACCCGAAGCCCAGGTTGAAATCCCAACCCCGAAATGAGCCGAGGACATCGCGCTGCTCGCCCCCTAATAACGGATTACCGATGGTGGCTTCATTGGATTTGGTCACGCTCGAGTCATTGCTTTTTGACGCGTTGGTTCGCTCGGCAAGCAGCACGCTCACAATATCGCCCACTCGGGATGCTTTAACATCTTCAAACAACATGACTTCTGTGGCCGTTGAATACAGTGAACTGCCTCGGGTTGCTGGGCTCTCATTGACCACCGCCGGCACAATGGTTGGCGCGTAACGCGGGTGCTCGAGCGTTGGATGCCCGGCACAACCCACTAGGGCTGTAACAATTACGAAGATAGAAACGTGACGATTCATGATGCGCTCTCTTATTGGATCAATTACGTGTTGTTCGTGATGAACTGCAGCATCTGATCGCTGGTTGAGATGGCCCGGCTATTGATCTCGTAGGCCCGCTGGGTCTCGATCATGTTGACCAATTCTTCAACCACGTTCACGTTCGAGCTTTCGATAAAGCCCTGCATAATCGTACCCAACCCGTTAACCCCCGGGTTACCCGCCTGAGGCGTGCCGCTCGAGCCCGTTTCAACATACAAATTCTTACCCATCGGCATGAGACCCGCCGGGTTGATAAAGTCGGTAAGCTGAACATTGCCCACTTGCGTCGCGATCGCCGAGCCCGGTGTGACCACTGACACAGTGCCGTCAGAGCCGATGCTGACCGACTGCGCGCCTTCTGGCACCGTGATCGCGGGCTGCACGACATAGCCGCTGGAGGTCACCAGCTGACCCTGATTATCAATTTGGAAGGAGCCGTCCCGGGTATAGGCTTGCGAGCCATCCGGCATCAAGACTTCGATAAAGCCCCGGCCTTCAATCGCCACATCAAAGGCGTTGCCCGTTTCGACCAAGTTGCCCTGGCTGAACAGTTTTTCAGTTGCAACCGTGCGCACACCCAAACCGAGCATGAGACCAGACGGCAAGGTCGTATCCTGGGACGATTGCGCGCCCGATTGCCGGACGTTTTGATAAAGCAGATCTTCAAACACTGCCCGCGATCGCTTGAACCCCGCCGTACTGGCGTTTGCAAGGTTGTTCGAAATCGTCGTCAGCTTGGTTTGCTGCGCATCCAGGCCGGTTTTTGCGATCCATAGTGATTGGTTCATGTTGCTCTACTCCTAAAAAAGGTGCTTACGAGAAGCGTAATATTTGGTCGAGTGACTGCTGATTTTCCTCGGAGGACTGCATCAGCTTGACCTGGGTTTCAAATTTTCGGGCCAGATCAATCATCTGAACCAACGAATCAATCGGGTTGACGTTACTGGTCTCGAGCGCGCCAGAAACAACTCGGATTTGCGCGTTTGGAATGGCCTCATCACCGCCTTGCACTCGCAGCAACCCGTCCTCGCCCTTCACCATCGACTGGTCTTCATCCAGGCTCACCAAGCGCAATCGCTCGACTCGCTGCAACGCATTCGGCAACGCGCCCAGACGCTGAATCGAGATGGTGCCGTCGCCGCCAATTTCGATTTCGCTATAGGGCTGTATGGCAATTCGCCCGCCCTCACCTAAAACAAACTGCCCCGAGCCATTGACCAAGAAACCATCTGGGTCCAGCCGTAAATCACCGCGCCGAGAATACGCATCCGAGCCGTCGGGCGCCTCGATTACCAAATAACCTTCACCGCCCGCTGTTGAATCATCAATGGCGATATCGAGCTTATTACCGGTGGATTGCACCGTGCCCGGTGATAAGTCAACACCACTTTTGAGACCAGCAGAAGCATTCGTGCCTGCATACACCGCCAGGTCCTTTCGAAACCCGGGCGTGCTGGCGTTCGCAAGATTGTGAGAGTTCATTGCCTGCGCCAGCATGGTTTCCCGTGCCCCCATGGCTGACAATTCTAATAATTTACTCACGTTCTAGACTCCTGATCGATCAGTCTTATCGAAGGTTGATAACGGTTTGCGTCACCGCGTCTTCGGTTTGAATCATCTGCGCATTGGCTTGGAAGTTCCGCTGAGCAATAATCATCCGCACCAGCTGCGAGGTAATCTCAACGTTTGACGACTCCAGCGCACCGGACTGCAACAAACCCGTGCCACTCAACCCTGGGGTTGTAATGGTGGGCGAGCCCGCAGAAAAGGTTTCAACAAAGGAGGTGTCGCCTACGGGCTGCAGACCATTGGGGTTGGTGAAACTTGCAACCGCAATTTGACCTTGCTGTCTGGACTGACCGTTGGTGTACCGCGTAAACAACACCCCCGAGTCATCGATTTCAAGCCCGCGCAACTGACCGGTCGTGTACCCATCCTGCTGAACGGTACTCACAGCAAAGGACGCGCCAAACTGGGTAAAGCTACCTAAATCAACCGTAAAGGCCTGCGCTGCCGCGCCGTTGCCTACACCATTTGCGTTGAGCGGCTGCCAGCCTGCAATACTGATCAACAGCGGTTTGTCGGCTTCAGCAACCTGACCATTGGCCTCAAAGGGCACCTGGGTTGCGTCGCCGATTTCAACCCCGTCGATGGCTGTTCTAGCTTCCCAAGTGTTGTCCGCGGCAGTCTTCGCAAAATAAATGCTTAAAACGTGCGGGTTGCCCAAACCGTCATAAACCGTGAGCGAAGTTGAGGCATTAAACTGATCTGATTTGGGTAAGACCGGTGGCGTTGCAAACGCGTCCAGCGCGCCGGCACCACCGGGATTCCAGGCTTCTGCTGGTAAATCTCGCGAATCAAGGTTGGCGGTTACTGAGGCAGAGCCCGTGCCTTGTGGATCAACCAAAGCAGTTGATAATTGCAGCGGACCCAATTCGCCAATTAAGTTCCCTTCATTGTCGGTTGGATAACCCTGCAACTGCAAGCCTGATGCATTGACGATAAACCCATCTCGATCCAGCTGAAAGGCGCCGGCCCGACTATAAGTCGCAACACCGCCATCACTGAGGTTAAAAAAGCCTGAACCATTGATCGCCAAATCCAGCGAGTTATTGGTGAATTCAATATTACCCTGAGAAAAATCCTGCGTAACCGAGTTCAAAGACACACCCTGACCAATGGCGGTGCCCGGCGTACCCAACAAACTGGCCGCATAAATGTCGCTGAACTCAGCTTGCGAACCCTTGAAACCAGCGGTCGAACTGTTCGCAATGTTGTTACCGATAATACCGAGATCTGCTGATGCCGCTAGAATCCCCGAAACTGAAGTATCAAAAGCCATGTGTTAACTCCTTAAAATAAATTGAAATAAAATTACGGTTCACCGCTTAACGGTATTCTCGAACCTCGTCCAAGCTCGCTGTGCGACCATTGGCTAAATTCAGCGTCACCTTCTGGGTCGTCTGATCGAGGCTCACACTTTCGATTCGATTCGCCATAGCAACGGGTACACTCCGAACCTGACCATTAGCAGCACCTGCCGCTGCAAAGAAATAATTTCCAGCTGCAACCGACTTGCCATTCTGATCAAGACCATCCCACTCAAAAGAAACTTCTTTCGCACTACTGGGGTCGATCGACATGGATCGCACCAAAGCGCCCTGAGCATCGCGGATCTGAAGCTCTAATTGGCTCATGGGTTCAGGCTGATCGATCAAACCCTGAACCGGCGCCACGCCATCAAAACCTGCGCTGTCCGTTTCGACAATCGCCTGACGGTCCAAAAGCGTTGCAGCTTGCAAGCCTTGGGAGCCCAAAACCGATTCCGACACCGAGCTAAAACTGCCGTTGAGGTCTTCAATGCCATTAACCATGCTGAACTGCGCCATCTGCGATAGAAACTCGTTGTTGTCCATGGGCTTGGTCGGGTCTTGGTTTTCAAGCTGGGCGACCATCAGCGCCAAGAAATCTTCTTGGCCCAACTCGCTCTTACCCCGACCTTTGAAGGTTTCTTGGGTTGGATCGCTCATTCCCAATAACTGGTGTACCGAACTAATCGTCATGCTTTGACTCCTTATTGACCGAGGGTCAGTGTCCGCATCAGCAATTGCTTTGCGGTATTCATCATTTCCACATTGGTCTGGTATGACCGCGTGGCCTGCATCATGTTGGCCATCTCCTGCACCGAGTTGACGTTGGACATGTACACAAAGCCCTCGTCATCGGCCAAGGGGTTGCCAGGCTCGTAAGAGCTTCTCGGCGCGCGAGTATCTTCAACGGTTCCCTCAAGCTTCACGCCCATGCCGGTGCCGTCACCTTGCTGCGCCTGCAGAACCGACCGAAACAATGGGTACTGACCCTTGTAGGCTGTTTCTGGATCACCTGACTGGACTTCGGCGTTGGCCAAGTTTTCAGCGATGAGGTTCAGTCGGTCCGATTGCGCTGTCAGCGCCGAGTGACTCACCCCAAAAACGTTCATTAAACTCACGATTACTCTCCTTTCAGCGCCAGTTTCATGCCCCGAATCTTGGAACTCAGAAACTGAATGCTGGCTTGATACTGAATTGCGTTTTTGGTGAAAGCCGCTTGCTCTGCCTCACCCTCCACTGTATTACCGTTTTCTTTAGAGCTCTGAGGCACTCGATACAAAATCTGCGAATTCATGCTTGTGTCCATGCCCAGATGCTTTGAGTTAGTGATGTTTAGCCCGCTCGTACTGCCACTCAAACGTCGTTCAAACTCCGTTTTAAAATCGATGTCCCGGGCCTTAAACCCTGGCGTATCAGAGTTCGCCAAGTTGCCTGCGAGCAGTTCCGCGCGGCCTGATTGCATCTTCAGCGCGGTAGTGTGGCCATTGAGTACATTATCGATCCAATTCACTGTGAACCCCTCTCGGGCTTTGTCTTCATTGCCTATCTCTAACGCAACCACCGTGCCAGAATTTTTTATTCAATCAAAACAATTGCTTAGCGATATTACGGCGCTGCGGCAATAAGCCTTAAGGCAATTCTTGCCGGTTTTTCCAGGGCATTTGCCGATAACCGTCAAAAATTTGGTGCTTGATCAAAGGCCCTAGAATTCGACCCGAGAAACCCGACAAAACGCACGCTTTTGGGGTCTTGAATGGCCTTAAAGATCGGTCGTTCTGTGTCAGAAACGAGATGGTCTACCGCCGCTTCTGTCTATGAAGCGGTCTTATGCCGCGCTCTTATAACGTGCGCTGCAATCGACGCCCAAACAGATCACGGCCAGGTCATCATCCAAGGATCGCTCTGGCTAACGGGCTCGTTGCCGAGCAGGATGCGCAAATGATGACCGCCTCAGATCGGGTCAACCAGATCGTCTTTTATCGACGGCGTTCTGCTGGATGACCGATAATGGGCTTGGGGCTATTTACACAACCACTACTTCTTACACAACGACCCCTTCGCGGCAACGCGGTCTCCCATCAAGGCTATGGCTTAACAGATTCTAAGCGCCCAAGCGCCGTAGCTACGACCTCCGGTATCAATACCGTGACCCACGTCAGCGCAGCAATGTAGGCGCAGGCGCGCCTTGACCGGTTCGCGCTTGAGTCCAGAGTTTGATGGTTGGCGCTTGAGCTTTATCGCGCTAGAACCAGTTTCAAATGCTTTAAACACCAATCACGACATCATGACTGGAACCGGCGAGCCTTGGCGCTCTGAGCCGTTAATAAGACGCTCGCGATCGGCGATAAC
>Ga0209308_10003642_pt1 | contig 12567 bp, 10 predicted proteins | sample COGITO_mtgs_1204_3_FD_184806 | JGI IMG/M metagenome (GOLD analysis project Ga0209308, IMG submission 184806) | Pelagic marine microbial communities from North Sea - COGITO_mtgs_120405 (SPAdes) (version 2) | ecosystem: Environmental > Aquatic > Marine > Epipelagic ...
AATCTGCGTGGGACCAGTGAAACTCTCGATACAGTAGCCGGCATTCATGTGTTCTCACCCTCAGGAGAGCTGCTCGAGCATATTCCAATTCCTGAGGATACTATTACTAACGCTGCCTTTGGTGGGCCGGACTTGCGAACCTTGTATATTACGGCTGGCAAGACTTTGTTTAGTGTTAGAACGGAGATTGTGGGGACTAGGCGCTAGGGTGCATACCTGAAAAGCATGGGCGCAGTAGCACGCTGCGCTGCGTGTGCCTTGATTAATCCCGGTTTGAGTTAATCGTAGAAAGCAGGAGCCAAATTCAGGCTTTGGGCAAGTTCCTTGCTGTGCTCGATCCAGAAAGTAGCCCCTGTGGTTTCAATAAGCTGCTCAACTTTATCCATCGAGTCCAATGTCTCCTCGGCGCTAGTGTTAAACACAGGAGTGCGGCGCAAGGTTCGACTGGCTTCGAAATGATACAAATCTCCAGATAAAATGAGCGGGCCATAATTGGCTAGTTCCAAATACAAGGCCTGATGTCCCGGGGTGTGCCCTGGGGCGGAAATAATTCTGACACTGCCATCCCCAAAAACATCGAGATCGCCGTTTAGGCTGCGGCGGTTGGCATTAATCAACTCACTATAGAGCGCTTCTCGAAACACAGGATTGTCTTCAGGGTGCTCAAATGCGGCGACGGCCTCGGTTTCTTGAATAAGTAGGGTAGAGTTGATGAAGGCGTTGGCGGCACCAACATGGTCATAATGCATGTGTGAGAACGCTACTAAATCGACATCTGAAGGAGCGACACCCATGCTGGCTAGCTGGTCGAGAAACGATTCTTCGTAGCGTGAATTGCCATCGGTCCTGCCAACATCGGCAAGTGGTAAGCCAGCATCCCAAACCATAAGATGCTCATTGTGCTGAATCAAATAACAAGGCACGAACAGCTCTCGTACAGTTGTCTCTTCGTTGCTCAGCCCGAACGCGCTGACATCATCAAAGCGTAGTTGGCCACAATCGAATACCGTTAGCTTTAAGTCGGCGTATGCGAAGCTCGGGACTAGTAATAGTAGCACTGTCAAAATTCTAAACATGATTTCCTTCCAAAGCTGAAATACATTAAACCTGAGGTAAGCGATAAACTCGCTTGGCCGTATCATGAAACATTGCCGCCCGTTCGTTCGCGGAATATCCCTTAGTTAACTTCTTAAATTGATTCCACAGTACCGTATACGAGCAAGATAATTTATCGACAGGGAAGTTGCTCTCAAACATACAGCGCTGCGGCCCAAATTGCTCAATGATGTAATCGTACCAGTCTTGATTCGCTGCAACGAGCTCGTCAGAACTCGGGGGTGCGGCACGTTCATGCCAGCCGTAGCCATTCACTACCATCTGGATTCCACCTACCTTAGCTACCACGTTAGGATATTGAGCGAGTTCGGCAATTGCAGGTTTCCACGCTGCAAAGACTTCATTTCTGCGACCCGCATAAGTGCCGATTCCAATAGGACCGCCAAGATGATTCAGTATGATAGTAGTATCGGGGAAGGTCTTGGCAAGATCAGAGAGGTCAGCGATGTGGGTGTGATACAACCAGCCTTCAAAGGAGAGGCCGTAGGTTCGCAGATGCGCATAGCCTTTGCGGAAATCGGGATCCAACAAAACATGTTCCAACGCATTGGGGGAGCGATTTGGAGTAACGGACAGATCGGCCCAGGCAGCACGATGGCGAATGCCCCTAAAGCGCTGCGGGCTGGCAGCCATGTGAGCCTCTAATACAGGGGCCACAGCATCACCGAGCCGTAGATTGGCAGAGCCAACTATGCCGGTGGCTACGCGCGTTTCACCGTAGTTGCCACTAGCACTTTTGGCGGCTACGCCTTGCACAAACTCTGTCTCACCGATTACTTTTAGTTCCTCGGGTCCATCGGCGCGGTACATAGACGTGCATTCGACGAAAACCGTCTGACGCACATTGTGCGCACTCGTGTCCTTTAGAAGATCTGCTAGCATGTAGGTATTGCCAGGCCGCTCCCAGAGATGATGGTGTGGATCTATTATCGGTAGTTCTGGCTCAACGGCTGCTTCGGCGGTCAAGGAAAGCCATTCTAAAGCTGGCTGAGCCATCGATTTCTTGCCGGCTAAGCCGGGCAGGGCACCCGATAGAGCAAGTCCGCCAGCGGTATACAGCCCCGCCTGATTGAAAAAATCCCGCCGCGTGATTTTAGCCATTGCAGTATCTCCGGTGATCGATGAGCAATGGTCGATTATTTATCTTTTAGCAACGACTAACAAGCTATCTCTTTTGTAGACCATTCATTCACTACTGCCACAATTCAGCCAGAGATAGTCTTCTACTTTATTGACGGGGTGCCAATGAAAGTTACCATGGCTCCAATATTTAGTTTGGCAGGTTAATTGTAATTCATGTACTTTGTTCCTTTAACGAAATAAAAATAAAAGGAAAAGCCATGTTCAGATCGAGAAAATTCCTCTATATCATTCTGTTGACCGGCTCCTTGTTTGTGCTGCATATAGGTCAAGAACTGCTAACTGTGCAGCTAAGCGCGGCAAGTAACGACCAGAGCGTCCCCCGCTTTGAGGTCGATCCTTTTTGGCCCCAACCGCTTCCTAATAAATGGATTCTCGGTCGAACCATAGGCGTCGATGTTGATGAGAGAGACCATGTCTTCATCGTACACCGTGATTCCGACGACATGTTCATGTCCCAGGAGATAGGTTTAGACTTAGGAAACTCTCAATGCTGCACAGCAGCTCCGCCCATATTGGAATTTGATGCCGAAGGAAATCTGGTCAGTTCCTGGGGTGGCCCCTCTGCAAGCGGTGAATTCGAATGGCCTGCGTCCAATCATGGAATCGAGGTTGCCGCCAATGGCGATATTTGGATAGGCGGAAATGGAAGCGGCGATTCCCATGTATTGGTGTTCACTCGCAATGGTGAATATATTCGTACCATCGGTGAGCCAGGTAATGGTCGCGACAGTAACAGCACTACCCATTTCGCCCGCGTTGCCGAGATTGCTATCGATAGAACGGGCACCGAGGCCTATCTGGCGGATGGCTACACCAACCGGCGAGTCGCAGTAGTCGATGTGGCAACCGGAGCCTTCAAACGCTATTGGGGAGCCTATGGCAATCGCCCGGATGATGACGCTGATAACAGCTATGTTCCGGGTCAGGCATTACCGCAGCAATTCAAGGGGCCGGTGCACTGTGCCGAGCCATCGAATGATGACCTGATCTATGTCTGTGATAGGGGCGGCGACAGAATTCAGGTGTTCAGGCCCGATGGAACCTTCATTAAGGAGGGGATGATTGCGCCGCAAACGCTAGCGATGGGCTCAACCTGGGATATCGCTTTTTCTCAAGACGAGAATCAGGAGTTTATCTATGTGGCTGACGGCTCCAATATGAAGGTTCACATACTCGAGCGGGCCTCTCTGGAAGTACTTTACACTTTTGGAGAAGGGGGCAGGCAGCCAGGTATGTTCTTCTCGCCGCATAGCATAGCTACCGACTCGGAAGGGAATATTTATACGACGGAAACCTATGAGGGTAAGCGGGTGCAGAAGTTTTTGTACACGGGCATGGTGCCGCTTCAGAATGTGCGGGAAGGTGCGGCTTGGCCAGCGCAGGAACGCAACTGAGATTGAAGCCAGCATCCAAGGATATCTAAGGGGTTCAGCTAGTTCTATTGAACCCTTCGATAGTTTTTTCTAAAAAACTCGCTGCCGCTAAGGCTGATTTTCCGCCTCGATCTTGCGTTCTTGCCGCTGCTGCTCTTCCTCTTTGACGGATTCTATTACCTCTAGAACGCCGTCAACGTCGGCGTCAGTCAGGTTCTCCGCGAAGGTGCCGGTCAGTTTGCTATCTGCCTGCAGCTCACCGTCTTCGAACAGCTTCCAGATTTCCTTGGCGTATTGTGTCTTCAGTAGTTGAGGAGCGAACTGGCCGTAGTAACTGCGAATTTTATTCACGTCACGCTCCAGCATGGCTTCGGCATTATTATTTGCGGCGGCATCCACGGCCTGTGGTAGGTCGATAATTACAGGGCCGTTCTCATCCACTAATATATTAAACTCCGACAGGTCGCCGTGAACCAGTCCTGCACAGAGCATGCGCACGACGAAGCGCATGACCGTGGCGTGATCGCGCACCGCATCCTCGGCTGACAGTATGACTTCGCTGAGGCGTGGTGCCACAAGGCCCTCGCTGTCGGTGACCAACTCCATCAATAGGACGCCATCGACACAGGTATAGGGCTGGGGAACCCGTACCCCAGCAGCGGCGAGCTTGTTCAGCGCATCTACCTCGGCATTGTGCCAGGTCTGTTCCTGCTGCTCACGGCCGAACTTCGAGCCTTTATCCATGGCACGGCTGCGGCGGCTGTTGCGCGACTTGCGACCCTCTCTATAGAGTACCGCCTGCTTAAAGCCACGGTTCGCAGCCTCCTTGTAGACCTTGGCGCAACGAATCTCGGCGTTGCAGCGCACTACATAGACATCGGCTTCCTTGCCGCTCATTAACCTGCTGACGACCTCATCTATAAGGCCTTCATCTATGAGGGGCTGGATTCGCTTGGGGATTTTCATGGCGTCTTTTTACAGTACTTGGGTTGGGGATGCTAGGGGAAGCTTAAACTATTGAAAGATGGAAGTGTGGGAGAGTCGAGTAGGGCAGCATAATAGCGCTGAGTTGGAGCTATGGGGTAGCCTCCTTTGTTTGTAGAGGACCCATAGTCACTTAGCCATCTATATCCCATTTGGGTGCCCTGGGTGATGTCTCACCTTCTGGTGCTTGAGTTCATAGCACCATCGCCAATGCCACCGCGCCGCACATGGCATATAGCCCCTTTGGCACCCACATCATTACGGTGTCTTGAAAACGTGCCAGCTGCTGTTCGGCTATGTGTCGCTGCTGCTCCAGAGTCTCTGCTAGTCGGCCGCTGGCTTCAGCAGAGATCAAAATAGAACGAAATGCAGGGTTCGGCAGGAGAGAGCAATCGGCTAGGGATTGACTTAATGGATGCCCGTTTTCCAGATCATTTGAGGCCGCTTTGATTGCCTTGCGATAGGAAGCTTGATTCAGTAGGTCGGCCATCTGACGCAATGCGGACACCAGGTCTACACCGGCTGCCACTTGTGTGCCCAGCAAGGCGTACCAGTGAGCTATTAGCGCCCATTGGTAAGCCTTGTGTTGCTGCATTCCAAATCGCCAGGCTTTGTCCAGCCACCACCAGCCATCCTTCAATACAATGCTTACAGTCTTGTGAATAATGGCATAGCAGATAAGACACCAGAGAGTGTTGCTGACGAATGCGGCGAGCAGCCCCTGTCCTTGCGCGGCTACCAGTGCCAGGCTGGCACCCCAGCCAACAAATAGCAGCAAATAGAGTAGATAAAATTTCGATTTCAGTTTGCGCTGATGTGCCTCTCGATTTTCGTAGTCCGCTGCAAGCTGCTGTAGCGCCGGGCAGAGTCTGCCGGCATTATTGGCGGCGCTGAGTGTGAGCTGCTGTGGTGCGCTAATCAGCTCAAGACACTTCATTGCCGCCGGCAGGCTGGAGCCCTTCTGCAGTTGTTGCAATATGACAGGTCCCGCTGGATGAGCCATGGTAGTAGCTTTGGCCCAGGCATCAGCAAGCGGTATTCCTGAAGTAATCAAGGTTGCCAACTCGCGTAGCGGCTGGGCTTGTAATGGTGGGTAGTTGAATCGTGATTTTCCGGGCATGTCGATTTCGGTAGTTGCTTGTGCGGTCATTCTACAGAATGCCACAGGCAATGCGAAAAATGCGGAGAATAGAGTAGTATTCTGTACTCGGTGATTAGGAGAAGCTTGCGCTTGGGAAATAGTAATCCGTTCGTCGTGATGTGATACTTCATCACACCTGTGCTACTAAACTTAATGGGAGGGGATGTTTGTGGAAGTTTTCGATGTTTTGATTTTGGGAGCAGAGCTGTCGATGGCGCTGGCGGGATTCGCGGGTATTATTGCGACATTTCAGTTTCGCGACACGGAGAAGATACGCCGGGCTGACGTAGTTGGTCTTAGCATAATCGTGGTTTATTCTCTTCTGGCCGCACTGCAATGTGGTGTGATTCTAATCTTGAATGTCATCGGGATTTCCTCGTCAGCACTTTGGGCAACCGGCAGCGTCCTCAGCGCGTCTGCCATGGGCTATAACCTTTACGCCTTCTCCAAAAATATGAAGGGAGCCGTCAGGAACAGGAAGTTGATCGCAATGATGTGGGTGCTGCAATGGGTGTCTGTGCTTGTGTTTGCTGCAAATATTCTTAATGTCCTAGATGTCGTCTTCCACAGAACGCCGGGCCCATTCCTTGTAGGCCTAGCGTGGGGGTTGGGGCTTGCGGGATGGATGTTTATTCGCCTGTTGCTCCTTCCCATCTGGCGAACTATACATAAGCAGGAGGCGCACGGAAAAGTGGTTAAAGAAAATGGATTGGCTTCCTAGAGCTAAGCCATAGTATGTTTGTTAGCAATGAGAAGCTTAGTCAGAACTTTTCCGCTAGAAAGAGAGGTTATAGAATCAGAAAACGCTCTTAATCATTGCTTTCGGTCAAGTTTGGATGTTGGCTGTGTAGCATACTTACATACAGCGACAACTCGCTTAAATTGTTAAGTTGTTAGTGAGCCCCTCACATCACTGCCTCAATTGCTCTGGTTCGCTCGGATGAAATCGATTTCTTCACGAGCCTGTGCTGCTAAACTTTCCTGCTGATTGACGGTCATGCAGGTAAAACGACTTATGTTGCTGGTAGTTGACCTTTCCCTGGAGCAAACGAGTTTTTCACCTTCGGAGCTGACTGTCGCATTATAAGCCTCTACCTGTCGCTGTGATGTAATTCTGGGGATGCCACTGTTGTCGTACAGGTTTGCACAACCGGCGAGTGATAGCGCGAGAGCCGCGTTTATTATTAGTATTTTCATTTTCATTGCTTCCATTCTTTGTGTCGGTTCGAGGACTACTCGTTCATGGCGAACTTACCCCTATTCAGGGTATTTGTCATGGAATATTTAGTCGAAACCTGGCCGTGCGAATTTGCTCCTATTGCTTGGTAACGGGGTGTAGCAGTGGAGTGTCAGCTTCGACTAGAAGTCGCTACTTGAACTAGGCGGCGGTAGGGTGAGTATTTAAATCTTACGCGCTGGTTCGACTGGGTGAATTCATTGGCATGGTTGCGTTTAGCGCTATTCGATTGGTTTCAGGATGCTCTCAGATATCGCCTGCATTTGACGCCACCTGTCTTTTTTTGTGCAGGTTGGGGTATTTTTGGACTTGGCCTATCTGGCAGCCACTTTGCATACCTTGAAGTTGGTAAGAAGAGAAGAGAAGAGAAGAGAAGAGAAGAGAAGAGAAGAGAAGAGGGTAAACGCCCAGTCCGCCCCAAGAGCTAGAGCCTCTTTTTGATAGCTCGAATCAAGAAGAGTACCTGCGTTAAATAATAGGGGGCGGCTATGCTTATCAGCGTGTGTATTGCACGATTATTGAAATACGCAGATATTTCAATATTTGATAAGCATTAGGCCTCAATAACGTCCATATCTGCGGTGATTTCCATACAAAGAGACGGTGCAATCGTACTATAATCGGCCCCTGTTGGATCGAGGGCCTGTGCAACGCACAGAATCTCCCTCAAGGATTATAGAGCTGCATTGAAGCTAGTCTATTGATCCGCGTCAATGAACACATATACGTAGCAAAATTTCAAGAATACTTACTTTGAGCTGAATTGGATTAGATTCGTCCATAGCTTTGGTGAGTCATAAGGAGAATTGGACAATGCAAAAATTTAACCCTATCAGCCTGCTAGGCCTGTTGCTGGCATTCGCCGCACCCGCCGCAGTATTTGCCCAGGCCGACCAAATTACTTTTCACAAGGACATTGAGCCAATCCTGCAGCGCAGCTGTCAGAGCTGCCACAGAGATGGCGGCGTTGGCCCAATGCCATTGGTAAGCTACGATCAGGTAGCGCCTTTCGCTGGCTTGATAGAATACAAGACTGCGATCAGAGATCGCGCCGGTGCCATGCCGCCTTGGTATGTTGAAAAAGGCATCGGTATTCAAGAATTTAAGAACGATGTCTCCCTGACTGACGACGAGATCGCAGCGATTTCTGCCTGGGCGCGAAGTGGTACGCCCAAGGGTAACGAAGCAGACGCGCCCGCTGCGCTTGTCTTCGATGACAGCGTTAAATGGACTGCCGGCGAGCCGGATCTGGTTCTAGTCAGCAACACAGTGACCAAGCTTGCTGGCACGGCGGACTGGTGGGGCGAGATCGACAGCATGCTCATCGATATTCCAGAAGACCGCTGGGTTAAGTCAGTTGAGGTTGTTGAAGTAAATGACGTCAACAATCAGGCAGACAAGGGACGCGACACAGTCGGTGGCGCTTACATCTTTCACCACATGATCTGGGGCACGGCTGATCTAGACGAGAACGGCAATCGCACTGGTCCTTCTCTTGCGTGGCCGGTTCATGAAGTGGGTCGTAACGCAGACATCTTCGATGAGGAAGCAGGCCGCCTTTTAAGGGCCGGTAGCTACCTAGTATCCGATTCCGTGCATTTGCATTCCAACGGTCGAGATACTGACGCTCACCTGGAAATCGGCTTTCGTTTTCATCCAGTAGGCTATGCACCGAAATTTAAGGATGCCTTCTTCAATGCCCAGGGCAATGGCGTAGATATTAGTATCCGTGGCAACGAGAAAGACCAAGAGCTTCACGCCTACACCACTCTGACCGAGCACACCAAGATCTCTACCTTCGAGCCGCATCTGCACGCTCCGGGTGAGCGCATGTGTCTGGAAGCGATCTGGGGCTACAACGTGGAAACGCTGTCATGCGTAGGCTACGACCACAACTGGGTTCGTGGCTATGCCTATGCAGATGATTTTGCACCTCTCTTACCTGCGGGTACGATCCTGCACATTGTGGGTTATATGAACAACACAGAAACCAACCCTAACGTGCCAGATGCCAGAAACTGGCAGGGTTCAGGCAATCGCTCTGTGACTAATATGTTTATCGATCTGGGAATTCGGGTAACTATGACTGACGAGCAGTTCTTCGCTGAAATGGAGAAGCGTCGCCAGAACCTAAATTTGGGTCCTAATGATCATGTGGTTGGCTGCCCTCTATGTCTATTGCCATTGGTTCAGCCACTAGGCAACGCATCGGCAAGCCAGGAGCCTGCTAACGATGTTGCACTTCAGGGAGCGGGCCAATAATGAACATAAGTAATCAGCTAATCCGCAAGGCAGCGGCCCTTGGCTTCGCTGCTCTAGCTTTCGCCTCGATAAACCTGGCGCAGGCTGAATCTTTCAATTTCGGTAAGAACATAGAAGTAGCCTACGAAGGCTGGCGCCCACTGGAAGACGGGACCTTCAACTTCATGTTCGGTTACATGAATGAGAATTGGGAAGAGGAGATCGATATAGAGGTAGGCGAGAATAACTTTCTCTCCCCGGGTCCGGCCGATCGCGGTCAACCCACTCATTTCCTCCCCAGACGCAATCGCTTTACTTTCGAGGTTAACGTCCCCTCCGACTGGGGTGATCGTGAATTGGTTTGGGAGTTAACCGTTCGTGGTGAGACGCGCCGTGCCTATGCGACGCTAAAGCCCGATTACCTGGTGGACAATATGGTAATCGCCTCTGAGACCGGCTCTTTGGGTGCTGGTACCTCAAGCCCGGAATCCAGAGCGAATGTCGCGCCGGTAGTCACACTTCAGGGTGACACTGTCGATGGCAAGCATATGCGTACAGTGCGGGTAGGTGAGCCGCTGAGCTTCGAGACAAACCTTGTTGATGATGGTGTTCCCAGAACGCGAAGCATGGTGGACACTGTGCGTGCTATCGCGGCAGGTAGTGGCGAAGGAACTACCGAGCAGATGGTGCAGAATCAGATGGCCCTGCGGATTCCATGGAAGCCCACGGTGCAGAAGATCAATGGATTGTTCCTGTCATGGAATGTCTATCGTGGCGCAGGCAAGGTGACTTTTGATCCACCTCAGCCGAAAGTATGGGAAGACACACGCCCCGGTTCTAACTCCGCATGGGGTTTATCCTGGTCTCCGCCGGAGATTCCTGCCAACGGCATGATCGGAACTACAGTCACATTCGAGGAGCCAGGCGAATACGTCTTATGGGGCCGTGGCGATGACGGCGGTCTCTATCACGATGCCTATATGACAGTGACGGTAACGCCTTAGAACGATTCCTGATTAAAGGCTCGAGAAATTCAATTCTCGAGCCTTTAATAATAAGTAACGCCCCCCACCTTTTCTTCGCTTATCCGCTTGTTCCTCTCGCTAGGAGCAATAGTGGGCACTGACAACGTGAGCCATTTGTTGCAGAATGAAGACGTTAACACACTGCTTGATCGGTAACTGCGCTTTTCATAAGTAGAATGAAACGCGAGATTAAGGCTGCGCAATTGAAGGAAAAGCTAGAACAAGAGCCAAGAGGAACAGCTGAATGAATCGAAGACGTTTTTTACAACAGTCTGTAACGGCGGGAACGGCGGCCCTTTTGCCTGCTACTCCATTATTCGCGGCAGATCAGAATAGTATCGATGCATTCATCGAGCAGAAGATGCGACGCGATCATATCCCGGGAGTGGCCGCCTGCATCTTCGATGCTGAAAGGGTGATCTGGTCCAAGGCCTATGGCTGGGCCAATATCGATCAGAGAATACCGATGAGTCTTGATGGCTTGCAGAACATCGCCTCGATCTCCAAGACATTCACCACTACCGCCATCATGCAGCTCTATGAGGCTGGCTTGCTGCAGCTCGATGAGGATTTAAATTCGATATTGCCCTTCGTCGTGCGTAATCCCAAGCGCCCGACAGATCGAATCACCGTACGCCAGTTAATGACACACAGTTCATTCGTTCGTGATGGCCTGTCCTATTCCAGGCAGTATGCCTGCGGCGATCCGCGATTCTCTCTGTCAGTCTGGCTGGAGCAATACTTCACCCCCGGTGGTGCCTTCTACAATGCCGAGGAAAACTTCCATGACTGGGAGCCAGATTCAAGATTCGAATACACAAATGTATCGTTCGGAATTCTCGGCTATATAGTCGAGCTGAAATCCGGCATTCCCTTTCCCGAATACTGCAGGCGCAATATCTTCTCGCGTCTGGGCATGGACAATACCGCCTGGATGTTAGCCGATGTCGATCTAACGCAGCACGTCGTGCCTTATGCCTGGATAGAGAATACTACCGCCAGGGGCCCAACCTGGGGCGGAATTCCGCTGGGAGTTATTCGTGAGGATGGTCCCACGCTAGACGCTTCGCTAGCGGATGGCTACCAGGAGAACTGTGTCTACAACCACCCGAATTATCCCGACGGTTTCTTACGAACCAGCGTGAACCAGCTTAGTGTGTATGCCAGAGCCTACCTCAACGGTGGCGAATTCGAGGGGCGTCGCATACTAAAAGATTCCAGCATCCAGGCCATGCTGACGAACCAGAATATTCCAGGCAATCGCAAGCAGGGGCTGACCTGGTACGCCGATCAGGAAATGACGGGCGAGCTTAAATGGGGGCACGGAGGCAGTGATCCGGGTTCAAACACCGATATGCGCTTGTTGCCGGCTCAGGGTGTAGGTGCCATCGTGTTCGCTAATACGAATGGCATTGTTCCTACTGAGATTAGCGATCAACTGCTGGAACTGGGCTTGGGGCTAATCTAGTTCTGTCCGCAAGCGGACGCAATAGAACGTATTCTTTACCTCTACTGTTTCATTCTTTAGTAGATAATTTTCAGTGCCGTCAGAGGATTTCCGGTGAGCATTTCCTTGAATCGAACAACACTACTCTTTGGGCTTTGTTGCTTGGGCTATTTGTTAGTAGCACCATCAACCCCGCCTGAGTTTTCCGCCTTACTGAAAATCATACCCATTATTCTATTAAGTTTTCTCGTCGTCAGGGCAGGGATTAACTCTGTAAGCCTTCATCTATTACTGGCACCTCTTTTCAGTATGGGCGGTGATGTGTTGCTGGAAATGAATCTATTCGTGCCGGGGCTGTCTTCGTTCCTGTTCGCCCAACTTCTCTACGGCAGCTTGTTTCTTAGATATCACAGCAGCTGGTCGGCCGACTATCAAATAAGCCTTCTATTTGTGGGCGCCAGTTTGGTGATGGCCGTTATCATGTGGAGTTACGCTGGCGACATGCGGCTTCCCGTTATCGCCTATCTTCTGGTAATCACTTTTATGGGCCTCAGTGCCAACACATCTACCATCAAGGGCGTCACCCTCGGCGCTGCCGTCTTTATTCTTTCGGATTCCATCATAGCCATCGATCGATTCGTGATGGCGGTTCCTGCTTCGGGCTGGTTGATAATGATCAGTTACTATGTCGCCCAGTTTTTGTTGGTGGGAGCGGTAATACAGGAAACGCGATCAAAAAAAAGGGAATAGATCTGCTAAAGACCTGCCCCCTTTGTGTGGTAGCAATGGGTACTACTTAATACCCTTCGTAACAGGTTATAAAAGGTATAAATTATAAATGGGGTCAGAGTAAATATACA
>Ga0209308_10003644_pt1 | contig 12566 bp, 11 predicted proteins | sample COGITO_mtgs_1204_3_FD_184806 | JGI IMG/M metagenome (GOLD analysis project Ga0209308, IMG submission 184806) | Pelagic marine microbial communities from North Sea - COGITO_mtgs_120405 (SPAdes) (version 2) | ecosystem: Environmental > Aquatic > Marine > Epipelagic ...
TATTGGTCATGCGTGGCATTGGGGCATGGGCATAGGATTCGCGCCGTCCATTGCCGGTGGCGTCAACGCCCATTAACCGCGCATTCTGCCGATCCTGCATGTAGCCTTTCAAGATGCCATCTTCGATCAAGACATTCCGGCGGCTTGGTGTGCCTTCATCATCAACCGTAATCGAGCCGCGGCGATCGGCAATCGTGCCATCGTCAATGACGGTAACGCCTTTGGCTGCCACTCGCTGGCCAACGCGGCCACTAAACACGGATGTGCCTTTCCGGTTGAAATCGCCTTCAAGCCCATGTCCAACCGCCTCATGAAGCATGACACCGGGCCAGCCAGCGCCAAGGACGACTTCCATTTCGCCAGCGGGTGTTGGCACGGATTGCAAATTCAAAATGGCAATCCGCAGCGCCTCATCGACCTGTGATTGCCAGCTTTCCGGGCTAAGCCACTGATCAAGCATCACCCGGCCGCCAGCTCCAGCGCCGCCGGATTCCATACGTCCATTCTGTTCAACCGCAACCCAGATATTGATTCGCACCAAAGGCCGGATATCGGCAACGCGAATGCCATCAGCACGCATGATCTGCACGGCCTGCCATGAACCGGACAGGCTGGCGCTAACCTGTTTCACCCGCGAGTCCGAATCTCGAGCATAGGCGTCCATTTCCTGCAAAAGTTTGATCTTGGTATCAAATGAGGTGGCGTTTAGTGGGTTTTGATCCGAATAAAGTGGGCTGTTCGCGCCGGCGCTTGGTGCCAATGCGGCATTGCCGCTATAGCCCTTGGTTACAGCAGACACGCTATCGGCAGCGCGTTGCAACGCCGCTTCGGATAATTCACCAGCATGAGCATAGCCATGCGCCTCGCCAGCGACTGCGCGAAGGCCAAACCCGCTTGATTGTTCATAACTTGCTGTTTTTAGGCGACCATCGTCAAATGCCAGCATTTCGGCATGGCGCATTTCGAGAAATAATTCACCATCATCCCCTCCAGCAAGCGCGTCGCGCACGATTTTGCTGGTTCGCTCAAGATCGAGGTTGGTACGGGTGAAAAAAAGTTCGTCGGTTTGCTGAAGCAGATCCATGATCCATCCTGACAAGACAGGTTAAAATTTAAGAATGCGCCGCGTAGCATTAACTCGACGCCCCATTGATGATGGGCGTGTTTGCCATGAAATTCAAGGCTTGTGGCCGCGCTCTTTTGGGGGTCGATCGGCGCCAAGCTGGATTTTCCTTCAAAAAAAAGGAAAAAAGTAAAAAATATAGCGACAGGCTGCCGCATGGGGCTTTTCTATTCAGCCCAAACAGTCTAAACAAATGCGGTTTGGTGGAATGGTCTGTCGCCTATGCCACCTAAAGAGATTATTTTGAACGGCAGATGACGAATTTTGGGAGAGAAATCCATGCCAATCTTGGCCAAATTCAATGCGCATTTCGCGCAGTTTCTTTCGGGACGCAAGGCAGCCAATTTTGCCGGTATTTTGATTGGTAGTGTTGTTCTGGTGCTGACCGCATCGGGGGTAGCCTCCGCCGCTGCGCCTGTGCCTTGGCAGATGGATCTGCAGCCGCCAGCCGGATCTCTGGCCGAAATGGCAACCGATCTGCATAATTTGCTTTTGGTGGTCATTACGCTCATCTCGCTTTTCGTCCTTGGATTGCTGATTTATGTTGGTGTCCGGTTCCGTGCAAGCCGAAACCCGAACCCGTCAAAGACATCGCATCATACAGTGATTGAAATTTTGTGGACGGTTATTCCGGTGCTGATTCTTGTTGGCATTGCGGTTCCGTCATTCCGACTTCTTTATTACATGGACCGCACCAACGAAACGGACATGGTGATCAAGGTCACTGGCAATCAGTGGTATTGGAACTACACCTACCCTGATGAAGGCATTACTTTCGACAGCTACATGGTTGATGCGGCCGATCTAAAGCCGGGTCAGCCTCGTTTGTTAACAGTGGATAACCCGATGGTCGTGCCTGAAGGTGCACGCATCAAATTGCTGATTACCGGTAATGATGTGATGCATTCATTCTTTGTGCCATCACTTGCCGTACAGCTATACGCCTTTATTGGCCGCACCAATGAGGCCTGGATTGATGTACCTGTTGGTGGCCAGACTTATTATGGTCAGTGCAACCAGATTTGCGGCGTAAACCACGCTTATATGCCAATTGAGGTAAAAGCGTTACCAAAAGCTGAATATGCAGCTTGGCTAGTTGAGGCGAAAAAGGAATTTGCATCGAACGATATCGTTCCCGTGCAACCAGAAGTTACTTTGGCTTCGGCCAAATAATTAAGCGAAGAGGATTTAACAATGAGTGCTCAAGCCCACGCTGATCACGGCGCCCCTTCAAGTTTTGTGCGTCGCTGGCTCTATTCAACAAACCACAAAGATATTGGTACCATGTATTTGGTCTTTGCCATTCTGGCAGCCTTTATTGGTGGTGGTCTGTCTATCTATATGCGCATGGAACTTATGAATCCTGGCGTTCAATATATGGAAAACGGTCATGTTTGGAATGTATTCACCACCGCTCACGGTTTGATCATGGTGTTCTTTGTGGTGATGCCGGGCCTCATTGGTGGATTTGGTAACTGGTTCGTGCCGATTATGATTGGTGCGCCAGATATGGCGTTTCCGCGGATGAATAACATCAGCTTTTGGCTATTGCCACCAGCCTTTATCCTGCTTCTTTTGTCAGCAGTCATGGATGGCGGTGCCGGTGTCGGCTGGACGATCTATCCGCCATTATCATCATCGGCCGGTACGCCCGGCATGTCGATGGATCTGGCGATCTTCTCACTTCACCTTGCTGGTGTTTCATCAATTCTTGGCGCCGCTAACTTTATCACCACGATCTTTAACATGCGCACCCCGGGCATGACGTTGCACAAAATGCCATTGTTTGCATGGGCCATGTTGATCACTGCGTTTTTGCTATTGCTTGCGGTTCCGGTTCTGGCTGGTGCAATCACCATGCTGTTGACCGACCGTAACTTTGGCACAACCTTTTTTATTCCAGAAGGTGGCGGTGACCCGATCTTGTTCTTGCATCTGTTCTGGTTCTTTGGCCATCCTGAAGTTTACATTATGATTCTGCCGGCTTTTGGTATTGTCAGCCACATCATTTCAACCTTCTCGAAAAAGCCGGTATTTGGGTATCTTGGGATGGCTTATGCGATGGTGGCAATTGGTGTCGTCGGCTTTGTGGTCTGGGCGCATCATATGTATACTGTTGGCCTTAGCGTCGATACGCGTGCCTATTTCACTGCAGCAACAATGGTTATTGCCGTACCAACTGGCGTGAAAATCTTTTCATGGATTGCCACCATGTGGGGCGGTTCAATCACCTTTCGCGTTCCAATGTTGTGGGCGATTGGCTTTATCTTCTTGTTTACCGTTGGTGGTGTGACCGGTGTGGTTTTGTCAAATGCTGGCTTGGATGTGGTTTTGCATAACACCTATTATGTGATCGCCCATTTCCATTATGTGCTGTCACTTGGTGCTGTGTTTGGCTTGTTTGCCGGTTTCTATTACTGGTTCTCAAAAATGACCGGTTACGAATATTCGGAAGGTCTTGCCAAGCTGCATTTCTACGTCACCTTTATCGGCGTGAATTTGACCTTCTTCCCGATGCATTTCCTTGGTCTTGCTGGTATGCCGCGTCGTTATATCGACTATCCGGATGCGTTTGCTGGCTGGAACATGGTTGCGTCAATCGGGTCTTATATCGGTGCTGCTGGTGCGATCTTGTTCTTGGTCGTGATTATCGAAGCCTTTGTTGCCAAGCGTCGTGCCGAAGCCAATCCATATGGTGAAGGCGCAACTACGCTGGAATGGCAGGTCGCATCTCCACCGCCTTACCACACCTTTGACGAATTGCCGAAGGTCAAGTAAGGCAGGGCAATAGCCCGCATTTGAAAGGCATTTTGATGGCAGTTACATCAAATCAGCAATTGATCATTGACACCGACGGCTTATTTGAGCCGTCGGTTGCCGATTTTTGGTCGCTGCTGAAACCACGGGTCATGAGCCTGGTTGTTTTTACAGGCTTTGCTGGCATGTATGTTGCGCCCGGTGCGCTGCATCCGTTGGTATTTGCGATCTCGCTTTTCGCCATTGCTGCTGGGGCTGGTGCCTCGGGAGCAATCAATCAATGGTATGACCGCGATATTGACGCGGTCATGACCCGCACCAAAACGCGCCCGATCCCTGCTGGTGTTATGGCACCTGCTGAAGCCTTGACAATGGGCTTGGTGATTTCGGCGCTTTCGGTTCTGCTTCTTGGTCTTGCGGCCAACTGGCTTGCTGCCGGTTTGCTTGCCTTTACCATTTTCTTTTATGCTGTTGTTTACACCGTCTGGTTAAAGCGCCGTACGCCGCAAAATATCGTGATCGGCGGGGCTGCTGGTGCGTTGCCGCCAGTCATAGGCTGGGCCGCGGTTACCGGCAGCCTGTCAATCGAGCCTTTGCTGCTGTTTGCGATCATCTTTATTTGGACGCCGCCGCATTTCTGGGCTTTGGCGTTGGTAAAGAATGACGATTACAAGGCCGCCAATATCCCAATGTTGCCAGTTGTTGCTGGGTCGCTTGAAACGCGCCGGCAGATTGTGATCTATGCTGTTTTGTTGGCACCGCTTGCGGTTGTGCCATCATTCATTGGCATGGCGTCGGTTGTTTATGGCGTGATTGCCGCGCTTGCTGGCTTGCTGTTTGTGGCGATGAGCCTACAGCTTTTCAAAACTGGCGATCATAAACATGCGATGCGGCTGTTTGCCTATTCAATCTTGTATTTATTCCTGCTGTTTTTAGGGCTGGTCATTGACCATGCCGTTCTTGGTTATTTGGCCGGGGCAGCCTAATGGAGCGTTGTCGCCAGCCAAAGACTGGAGCCGAAATGCAGCAGATGCGCAAGAAGCGTAATCTGGCGCTGGCTGGGGTGATTGCCGGACTGGTTGTATTGTTTTACGTCCTGACTTTGGTCAAGATTGGCGGGGCAACATGATTGCGTCTGGCAACAGTATTTCGCCGAACGGCAACCGCCGTACCTTGGCCATTCTTGGTGCCTTGGTGTTTGGCATGGTTGGATTGTCTTATGCATCGGTTCCGCTTTATGAATTGTTCTGCAAAGTCACCGGCTATGGTGGCACAACGCAGGTCGCCGACAGCGGATCTAGCCAGATTGTCATGGGTCATCCGGTTGATGTGCGGTTTGATGCCAATGTAAATCCGGCGTTAAATTGGAAGTTTGTTGCCGTTGACCGGAAAGTGACATTGAATCCGGGCGAGGAAGTGGTGATTAATTACCGTGCCACCAATCTTGGCGACACACCAAGCACAGGAACATCTACCTTTAATGTGACGCCTGTAAAGGCGGGCCCATTTTTTATGAAGCTGGACTGTTTTTGTTTTATTGAACAAACATTGCAGCCTGGTGAATCAGTCGACATGCCTGTACGGTTTTTTGTCGATCCAGAAATTGTGACGGACGAAAATGCGCGTGATATTCAGGAAATCACCCTGTCATACACATTTTTTCCGGTACTCGGGGGCAACTCGTCTAAGAGTGGCAGTCAATAATCGAGGAGAGGTGGTCTGGTAAAAACATTGCCAGCCAGATTTGAGGAGACGAACATGAGTGGTGCAAATAAACACCCCTATCATCTAGTAGAAGCAAGCCCATGGCCTGCAGTTGGGGCGGCCGCCGCCTTTACCGCAGCGATTGGTGGTGTCATGTATATGCATGAGGTTGCCTATGGTGTTGCCGTTTTGGGACTTGGATTTGCTCTGGTTCTAACAACGATGTTTATGTGGTGGCGCGACATTGTTCGCGAAGCTGAATATCAGGGGCATCACACGCCGATCGTTCAGATTGGTATGCGCTATGGCATGATGCTGTTTATCGCATCAGAGGTTATGTTTTTTGTGGCGTTTTTCTGGGCATTCTTTGACCGTGCCTTTTACCCGAATGAAGGTGTGTGGCCGCCAGAAGGAATTACCACTTTTGATCCGTTTGATCTGCCATTGATCAATACGCTGGTGCTGCTTTTGTCGGGCTGTACAGTGACATGGGCGCATCACGCTTTACAGCATGGAAACCGCAAGGATTTCATGACGGGGCTCGCATTGACCGTTGCCCTTGGCGCTATTTTTACTGTTTTGCAGGCGATCGAATATAGCCATGCGCCATTCGGTTTTACTGACGGCATCTATCCGTCAGTTTTTTACATGGCAACCGGTTTTCATGGCTTTCATGTTCTTGTTGGTACCCTGTTCCTAGCAGTTTGCTGGTTCCGGGGTCGGGCTGGCCATTTCACCGCTGAGCAGCATTTCGGTTTTGAAGCTGCGGCATGGTATTGGCATTTTGTTGACGTTGTCTGGTTGTTCCTGTTTGCTGCCGTTTACTGGTGGGGCGGTTGATCTTCAACCGCTGTTTCGGGCATGATGCTCGGCAGTTGATATTGTAAAAACTCGGGGTGCTGGCGCTGGCTTAAACAGGCGTTGGCACCCTTTTTGACATGGCGATGCCATGAGGTATGAAAATGCGATTTCGCCCATTTCTATGGTTAACGATTGTCTCTCTGCCGACCTTGTTGGTGTTGGTTGGGTTGGGGTCATGGCAGCTGCAGCGTTTGCAGTGGAAAAATGACCTGATCGCCAGTTTTGAATCGCGTGCGGCAGCGGCGCCAATTGCTGTTCCGGCGGCCGATGCCGGACTTGATGATGTCGAATTTCGCCGTTTGGCGCTTGTCGGCACCTTCCAGCATGACAAGGAAGTGTTCCTGACTGGTCGAACCTATGAAGGCAATGCCGGTTTTCATATCGTCACCCCTTTCCAGCTTGATGATGGACGCATCGTTCTTATCAATCGCGGTTGGGTATCTGAAGATTATCGTGATCCGGCCAAGCGTGCCTTTTCGCAGATCACTGGACCGGTGACGGTTGCTGGCATTTTGCGGCGGCCGGGCGTAAAAGGTTATTTTGTTCCTGAAAACGAGCCGGATAACGGGTTTTGGTTTACGCTGGTACCAAGCCAGATCAATGCGTATCTTGGATTGGGCGCGCAGGCGATTGGGCAGTTTTACGCCGATGCGGTTCGCACCTCGGATGTTGTAACCTTGCCGATTGCGGCAAAAACCAAATTGAATTTACGCAATGCGCATCTAAGCTATGCGATGACATGGTATGGCATTGCCTTGGCTTTGATCGGGGTTTATGTCGCCTTCCATTATCAGGCTGGCCGCTTGCAGTTCGGGCGTCGGCAAGAGGACTAGAGATGGATTATATCAGCACGCGTGGACAAGATGGTCCATTAGGGTTTGAACAGGCGCTGCTTAGCGGCTTGGCACGCGATGGCGGCCTGTATCTGCCGGTAGAATGGCCGCGTTTCAGCAAGGCCGAAATTGCCGCGATGAAGGGCCTGTCTTATGCCGAACTGGCGGGTCGCATCATGGCTCCATTTTGTGACGGCGAAATCAGCGAGGCCGAATTGACTACGATGGCGACGGAAGCCTATGCCGGCTTTGATGATCCGGCGATTGCCCCGCTGGTGAAATTAAATGACGATATCCATATTCTTGAGCTGTTTCACGGCCCAACAATCGCCTTTAAAGATTATGCCATGCAGTTTCTGGCACGCGCCTTTGACCGCGCTTTGGCAAAACAGCAAAAGCATGCGGTGATTTTAGGAGCGACAAGCGGTGATACGGGCTCGGCCGCGCTTGAGGCGTTTCAGGGGCGTGATGCGGTTGATGTGTTTATTCTGTTTCCTGATGGTCGTGTCTCGCCGGTGCAACAGCGGCAGATGACATCGGTGATTGATGATGGTGCTTTTGCAGTTTCGGTTAAGGGCGATTTTGACGATTGTCAGGCGCTTGTCAAAACCCTGTTCAATGATCACCAATTCCGCGATCAGGTTGGGCTGTCGGCGGTAAATTCGATCAATTGGGCACGTTTGATGCCGCAGATTGTCTATTATTTTTCATCGGCACTTGCTTTGGGCGCGCCTGATCAAAAAGTCGCCTTTTCAGTGCCAACAGGTAATTTTGGAAATGTGTTTGCGGGCTATGCAGCGGTGCAAATGGGTTTGCCTGTCGAACGGTTGATTGTGGCATCGAACCAGAATGATATTCTGCCCCGGTTTTTCGAGGCTGGCACAATGGCGCGTGAAACCGTGGTGCCGTCGCTTAGCCCGTCAATGGATATTCAGGTATCGAGTAATTTTGAGCGGTTGCTCTTTGAATTGCTTGGCCGTGATGGTGCCAAGACAGCGGCCGTGATGCAGGATTTTGCGGCAAGTGGTTATTTCACCCTCGACGCTGATGTGATGGAACGCGCCTATGCGTTATTTTCGGCCTATCGGCTTGATGATGCGGGAACGGTTGCTGAAATTGCGACAACAGCCAAGAATGACGGCATGGTTCTTGATCCGCATAGCGCGGTTGGCTTGTCAGCGGCGCGGCGTGCGCATGCCGATGGAACAGTGCCAAAAGATGTGCCGATTATCAGCCTTGCCTGCGCGCATCCGGCAAAGTTCGAATCGGCGGTGGAAACGGCAACTGGTCAAAAGCCTGTTTTGCCGCCGCATATGACCGATCTGATGACGCGCCCCGAGAAAATGCAGACAATTGATGCCAATGCCGATGCGGTTAAGTCATTGGTTCTGGCACGAAAGCGAAGCGTATGACAACAAGAGTAAGTGAGCTTGCCAACGGGCTGAAAATCGCAACAAGAGCGATGCCGCATGCTGCCACCTTGTCAGTTGGTATATGGGTTAATGCTGGGGCTCGCGATGAAGGCGATCATGAACAGGGCATCGCACATATGCTCGAACACATGGCTTTTAAAGGCACCAAGCGGCGTGACGCGCAGGCCATTGCCACCGAGGTGGAAAATGTTGGCGGCTTTATGAATGCCCATACAAGCCGCGAAGAAACCGCCTATTATTTGCGGTTATTGCCAGAACATATTGATCTTGGCGTTGATATTCTTGCTGATATTCTAACCGAATCAACTTTGCCTGAATTGGAAATAGAACGCGAACGCGGCGTCATTATTCAGGAAATCGGCCAATCGCTTGATACGCCAGATGATCTGGTCTTCGATCTGTTTTCAGCGGCCTGTTATGATGGTCATACGCTTGGGCGACCAATTTTAGGAACGGTCGACAGCGTTTCGGCATTTCGCCAACAAGATTTGGAAGCATTTTTGCGGCGTCACTATGGCGCGGGTCAGATGCTTGTTTGTGCTGCCGGATCGGTTGATCATGATGATCTGGTACAGCGCATTGGCGCGCGGCTTGGCCATATCGGCAATGCCACATCGGCGATACGCCATGCCGCATCATGGACAGGTGGCCGCAAAATGGTCAAGCGTGATCTTGAACAATCGCATATTGTTTTCGGGCTTCCTGCCAAAATTGACACAATGGCCGAACGGTTTTCTTTGATGGCGTTATCGACCCTTTATGGCGGCGGCATGTCATCACGATTATTCCAGCAGGTGCGCGAAAAACGCGGGCTTTGCTATTCGATTTTTTCATTTTCGTCGCTTCATTCCGATGGCGGCTGCTTTTCGGTCTATGCCGGTACATCTGCCAATCAGGTTGATGAAATGTTGGCGGTATGCGCGGAGGAATTGGCCTCGGTGGCAGGCGGCGTACAAGCTGATGAAGTGGCACGCGCCAAAGCCCAGATTCGTGCTCATCTATTGATGAGTCGTGAGTCGGTTTCAGGATGCGGCGATGCGTTGGCACGCCAGATCATGCTTTTTGGGCGGCCACAATCGGATGATGAATTGCTGGCTGCGATTGACGCGATTGACGGACAGAAGATTGCCGCAATGGCTGCCAGCCTGATTTCCGGCAATGCACCGGCAATGGCCTGTGTTGGGCCGTCTTTGGCGGTTATGTCGAATGATGATTTGGCGGCGCGGCTTGCGGCCTAGGCTGTGCCTGCATCGGCGACATAATGCGCTGGATCAATGCCAAGGGTTGCATAGGCCTTGGCCCAGATATCGTCACTTTCAAAGCCGAATAAAAGATCACTGCTTGCTGGTAGGTTAAGCCAGATATTGGCCGCCATTTCCTGTTCCAACTGGCCTGCATGCCATCCAGCATAGCCAAGCGAAACAATCGAATGAACCGGTCCGGTACCATTGGTGATATCGCGAAGGATATTCACGCTTGAGGTCAGGCCAATTTCATGCGTCACGGCAACGCTTTCGGGGCGCATATGATCTTGGGAATGCAGCACAAAGCCGCGCGTGCTCTCAACCGGCCCACCAATATAAACGGGCTGGTCGCCGTGAAACCGCGGCGCGCCCATTTCCAGTGTTTCACATAGATGCCGAAGGTCAAGCTGGGCTGATCGCTGATTGATCACTACGCCCATTGCCGCATTTTGGTCATGTTGGCACATCATGATGACGCTATGTTGAAACCGTCTGTCATCAATATGGGGGCTGGCAATCAAAAGCTGGCCTTGCAGGCTGGCCGCAACGCCAAAAGGCGTTACATGGTGCAAATGATTGTCTGTCTGACTTGTATCTTTTCTGACCGTCATTATTTACACTAGACAGCAAAGCCTTAACAGGTAAAGCAAAACCATTTTTGCAAACTGGCTGCAATCTATGCGTCGATGGATCAAATCATGTCAAAGCCATCCATATCCATGCGATCATTCACCATGGGTGATCTGCGCCAAATCAGGCCAGCTTGCCGCTTTTTGGCTGGGTGGCTTATGGCGTTGTTGCTTGTCATGCTTGGCAGTGCCGCGCCGCTGTATGCCGCCAGCCAATCAAATATCGCAACTGGTGCTTGGGTTGGTGATCCTGCCTATGGTGAGGTGCGGCTTGTTTCGGCAGTGTCGGCAATGGGCAATCTGGAAGAATTGCCGCTGGGTCTTGAATTTCGTTTGGCACCCGGCTGGAAAATCTATTGGCGTACCCCCGGTGAGGCTGGATTACCACCAACACTTGATCTGCAAATGGCGAATGGTGCGCCACTGCAAAGCCAGATTGAATGGCCAGTGCCAAAACGGTTTAACGCCTTTGGCTTTGATAATTTCGGCTATGCTGATGCGGTAATCCTGCCGGTTGCTGTTCGCGGTTATGATCGCGGCGCGGCACTGCAGATTCGCGGCCAGATTGAGGCGCTGGTCTGTTCGGATATTTGTGTCCCCTTGGCAGGGGCGTTGCGGCTTGATCTTGCCGATGGCCCTGCCGAACCGTCATCAATGGCAATGGCGATCGCGCAATTTGCCGCTAAGGTGCCGCGCATTAATGCGCCGTCACCAATCAAGATTGAAACCGCATGGCAATCCGGATCGCAACTCAAAATCGGTTTTGCCGCCACCAGCCAGCCAGTCACCGAAATTTTTGTCGAAGGGCCAGCCGGCATTGCCTTTAAACAGCCGGTTTTTGCCAATAATGTTGCGGTGATTGATTTAGAGGGCGATTTGAAAACGCCGCTTGCCGGCCAGACGGTAGATTTAACCGTCATTGCTGGTGATGATTTTACAACGCAAAGCATCATGGTGCAAAAAGACGCGCCGCTTGCCGGACCACTCGCGGCAGGCAAGTCGGTACCAGTTGATGCTGGCGCAATGGCGCAATTCTGGACAGTGATCGGCTTTGCCTTTCTTGGCGGGCTGATTTTAAATTTGATGCCTTGTGTCTTGCCCGTTCTTGCCATCAAGTTGACGGCGATTATTGAAGCCTCTGGTCAAAGCCGTGGTTTTGTGCGGTTGCGGTTCGGGGCGGGTGCGATGGGCATTTTGTCCAGCTTTGCCATCTTGGCGGCGGGGCTGGCCGTGCTAGGGCTTGCTGGTGAGCAGATTGGCTGGGGGATTCAATTCCAAAGTCCGGTATTTCTGGCAATCATGCTGCTGGTTCTGGGGCTGTTTACATTAAATATGCTCGACCGGTTTTTTTTGCCGATTCCGGCTTTTTTACAGGCCAGTTTTCACGGCAAAGGTCAAAATGCCAATGGCCAAAACACCATTGGCCAAAATACCAATGAACAGGCGCACCCGGCAATTCTGTTTGGTGACTTCATGGCTGGTATGCTGGCAACCTTGTTGGCAACGCCCTGTTCGGCGCCATTTGTCGGAAGTGCGGTCACTGTGGCGCTCACCGGCGATATGGCACAGCTGTTTGCCGTGTTCATGGCGATGGGGGTTGGTCTTGCTGCGCCGTGGGGGCTGGTTGTGCTATTTCCGGCACTGGTCGGGTTTTTGCCGCGACCCGGCCGTTGGATGGTCTGGTTAAAACGCGGTTTAGCGGGATTGTTAATCGCAACGATGATCTGGCTTGGCTGGCTGTTGCAAACAATTCAAGGCGGGCAGGCAGCGTTGTTGTTGCTTGGCCTGATCGGATTCGTGCTTTTGGCAGCTTTATTCCGTCAAAAAATCGGGATTTTGCTAGCTGGGGCTGGTCTTTTTGCGGGGTTGGCACTTTTGCCTGCGCCTGGAATCCTTGCACCGCAAGCCAATGGCCTAGTCTGGAAGGTTTGGTCAGATGACGCTAGTGCGGCTGCCCGCGCCAAAGGCAAACTGGTCTTTGT
>Ga0209308_10003660_pt1 | contig 12537 bp, 7 predicted proteins | sample COGITO_mtgs_1204_3_FD_184806 | JGI IMG/M metagenome (GOLD analysis project Ga0209308, IMG submission 184806) | Pelagic marine microbial communities from North Sea - COGITO_mtgs_120405 (SPAdes) (version 2) | ecosystem: Environmental > Aquatic > Marine > Epipelagic ...
TTTATTTCCTCTTTTGTTGGATTATCGTCATCTTTTACTATCCCAGTCAATGCAATTTGTGATTTTTGCTCTAAACCAAATTTAATGATTTCATCACATATTTTTGGGGGAATTGCTGATTTGAAATAATAATAATAATTTTGTAAATTCATTTCACCTTGATATTATATAATCTTTACTCTATAAGTACCCATCCTTTAGTTCTATCTTCTTGATAGAGGGCTTCATCCCATTCATAGTCGGTTTCTCCGCCTGGGTCAACTCCATCTATTACTGTTGGCGGATAAGGTATTGGACTTACCCATTGACATGTTTCTTCATCAAGTGTCCAACTTATAAATCTTTTAGGTGGAATAAACGCATCTAGTTTTTCATCATATCTATATCCTATCCCAGCATAATTTTTTCTAAATCCTTCTTCTCCAGTTTCTTCGCCTGTTGTTGGGTCATATCTTTTTCCACCACGACTGTTGTAAGATGTTTTTCTCCAATGGCCTCGTGTAGTCTTTAAATGAGGAGCAACCTTTATACAAAAATCAATGCCGACTTCTTCTGATTCGTTACCGTTTTCATCAAGACAATCAGAATCAGCAATTACATGAACAGCAATTACTTCTCCAGTATCGTCTAATAATGCATAGTGTGCCATAATTAAATCCTATGGGCTTTGGAATTGATATCTAAGAATAACTATACCAGAACCGCCGTTGCCTCCGTTACCGACTGGATTTCCACGACCTCCGCCTCCGCCACCACCAGTATTTGCTTGACCATTACCACCATGACCGTTTCTTGAGCCTGCACCGCCGCCGCCTGAACCACCAGAGCCTGCATTAGAGTTACCATAGTTTGAGCCTCCGCCCCCGCCACCACCAGCACGAGTTACAGAAGAACCTGTGATTGAACTTGCACGACCAGGACCACCATTTCCTCCACGACCAGAAGATGTTCCTTGTCCATTGCCTCCAGCGCCACCGCCGCCGCCACCGCCTAATCCTAATCCTTGACCGCCGCCGCCTCCAGCGTAACCTTGTACAAAGTTCGCTATTGAAGGATGATTGGAAGTAGAACGACCCCCTGTACCACCAGCTGGTAATGGATTAACACCAGAACCGCCACCGCCTGAACCACCAGGTTGTCCTCTAACTAAGTTGCCGTTTCCACATCCGCCGCCGCCTGAGCCGCCTCTTTGAACATCAACAATTCCAAAAACTGTAGACGCTACAGCACAACTAAATGCTTGACCATATACATGACCAGCGCCGCCTGCGCCTACTACGACTGGATAATCTTGAACACTTACAGGAATTGAAGCGGTTGCAAAACCACCAGCACCAGCGCCTCCACCAGCATTAGCACCGCCGCCTCCGCCGCCGCCTCCACCGCCAGAGATAATTAAAAATGTAACATCTTGTCCGGCAGAAGATACGCCAAAGGTTGCATTTGAAGTGAATGTGTGTACTTTATCGTTGCCATCAGTAGCAATACTTCCGCCAGTAGCAGTAGTAGCTACATAATTTGCAGTATCATAGAAATCTGATATATCTAAAGCGCCACTCTCTGGAATAGCATTACCATCGCCGTCAGCAGTTCCGTCTGGGACATTTTGTCCATCACCATAATATTCAGACATTGAGTCTGAGCCGCCAGCCGCATCTCCGTATTCTGTTACGATTTCTGATATTGCAAGAGCGCCTGAAGTTTTACTAATAGCCATATTAGTTTCCTTTTAATTCGTCTATTTCTGCTTTTAATTCTTTGATTGATTCGATTAGTACACCAACTAAGTTACCATAAGATACAGATAGTGTATTATCTTCGTCATCATTTTCTTTAACAACAACTGGGAATACTTCTTGCATTTCTTGTGCAATAACACCAGTACCAGGTTGGTCGTTGTTATCGTTTCTTGTAAATGTAACACCACGCATTGCACATACTTTTTCTAGTGCATTAGGAATTGTTTCTACATTGTCTTTCAGTCTAGCATCTGAGAACGCAGTTACATCATTGTTAAATGTAGCCGCACCAGCAGCAGACATATCTAATGTAAGTGCTGTGATACCTGAACCACCATCATTTCCTTGGAAAATCATATCTTTATTAGATACTAAAGATTTTAATGTGATATTACTACTTGCCATACTAATATGACCCATAGCAGTTGTAGCATCATGGAAAAGAACTTCCCCACCATCAGCATCTAATATAATATCTCCAGCAACATCTACTGTGAGGTCGCCTGAACTTAAATCAATCTCTGTACCATCAATCGTAATGTTGTCTACTACGACACCAGCGTCAGCAGTTACTACGCCGTTAAACGAAGCCGCACCAGCAGCTGACATATCTAATGTAAGTGCTGTGATGCCAGAACTACCATCTTCACCAGTAAAGATAATATCAGAATCATCAGTTTCACTATGAATATATAGACTACCAGTAGAGTTGACAATGTATGAATTAGTTCCGCCGTGATATAGATTTAAATCTCCTCCAGCACCAATAGTTAATCTACCTGATGAACTATCAGCAGTATTATCATCTGCATCGGCGTCTGTGTCTAAAGAAAGAAGTCCGCCTGTTGTTACATTGGAAGTGCCGTTATCGATTGCACCAAATCCAGTAGCAATAGAACCTGAACCTAATGCACCAGTCGTAACAATATTGCCACCACCAACATTATGTGATGAGAAATAAGTTGAAACAGTATCGACATTGGTCATACGCATTGTACCACCATCATTGATTAGAATACCATCACCAGAAGCGACAGCAGTCGTACCTCTTGCAGTACCACCGTCAATTAAGTTGAGTTCGGCAGGCGTTGAAGTAATTTGTGTAGCAGAAGCAGCCGCAAGAACAGGAAGTGTGCCTGATACATTCGGTAAGTTGATTGTTCTATCACCAGTAGCATCAATAGTTGATAAAGTTGTTTCGTGAGCATCTGCCGTAGAGCCTTCAAAGATAACGGCGTTTGAGGCATTCATTGTTACAGAATTTACAATTGTCTGTGTTCCTGTAACACTAATATTAGGAACATTCAATGTGCCTGTACTTGGGTTGTAGTTTAAATTGCCATCAGATTCAAGTCCAACATTACCGCCGTCTGCATCAGCGCCAGCAACAAATGTAAGAACATTGTTTTCATTTGTATCTTCGTTGTCTGTAACTGTAACTGTTGTCGCAACAGCAGCTGTTCCAGAGTAACCACTTGAAGTAATTGTGCCTAGTGAAGAACCAGCATCAGCAAATGTGATTGTTCCACCATCTGCATCTAGTGTGATTCCGCCAGATGAATCTAAAGTAACTGTAGTACCTGCTAACTCAGCAGTACCATCAGCAGTAATTTGTATGTTTGCAGCTGCGGCCGCAGCGTCTGTAGTAACAATACTTAATGTACCGTTAGTGCCAGCAGTAAAGACTGCCGTGTCAGATGATGAACCAGTCATTGTAATAACTTTGCCGTCTACAGCAACATCATCAACAGTCAATGCAGTTAATGTACCAAGTGAAGTGATTGCACTTTGAGCCGCTTGTGTAACTGTTAAGGCAGTACCAGAAGCGTTACCTGTAACATTACCTGTCAACCCACCAACAAAGGCGGTTGATGTAATACTTGTTGCGCCTGTAACCACACCTGCATCTATACTAATTGTGCCATCTAGTAGAATTGCTGAACCAGAAGCCGGCTCAATGTTTATCGCAGCGCCAGAATCTAAAGTTAATACACCAGCCGAATCAATATCAACAGTACCATCAGCAGTGATTTGTAAGTGTGCCGCTGCAGCTGCAGCGTCTGTTGTTACTAAACTTGTTGCGCCGTTAGCTGCAACAGTTGTAACGAAAGTATCGCCAGAAGAACCAGTCATTGTCATTACTTTACCATCGATAGCAACATCATCTACAGTTAGTGCAGTTAGAGTTCCTAGACTTGTAATGTTTGTTTGAGCAGCACCAGTAACCGTAGCAGCAGTACCAGAAGCATTACCTGTAAGATTACCAGTTATTGTGCCTGCGGCTGTAACATTTGCACCACTAAAAGTCAATGCAGTCGTTGTGCCTGATTTAATTATTAAGTTACCAGATGTGTTTACTGCACTACCAAATGTGGTACCGCCGTCTTTGAAGAATATATCTCCACCATCTGCATCTAGTGTGATATCACCAGCAACATCTACTGTCATATCTCCTGAAGATAGTGCAATAGTTGTTCCGTTAATATTAAAGTCATCTACATCTATGCCACCATCAAAGGTCTGTGTGCCTGTTTGTGTGAGTGTTCCAGTAACCGTTAAGTTACCAGCAACAGTAGCATTATCTGCAATCGTTACTTCAGAAGTTGAGTGACCAATCGTTACTGCAATGCCAGATGTTTCTGTTGCAATCTTTAAAGCACCTACAGCATTCGTTATATAGGAATTTGTACCGTCATGGTATATCAACATATCACTACCAGTACCAAATTTTGCATTAGCACTATCGGCAAATGTTGCGTGTGAGCCTGTTAAAACATTAAATGCGTTTGCTGTAAAAGTAAAATCATCAGCACCAGCAATTTTGAAATCTATTTGGTCATCTGTACTAGCAGTTATAGAAGTATCAGCATCAGCGTCTAAAATTAATTCAGAACCATTTAAGTCTTGTGGTAACGGAGCAATTGAAGTGAAACTTGTTCTGTCATTAATGACATAAATGGCATGGGTGTCAGTTGGAGCACTAGCGAATGTAATTCTTTTATAATCTCCGTTGCCGTCTTGTCCTAAAGTAAAGGCCTTGCCAGAGCCTGGTTCTTGTCTTACATTATTAACAAAAACTTCTAATGCGTTTTCAGAGCCAACGGGAACTGCAGCTGATAAATCAAACGCTGTGGTTGAGCCATCGCCAGTAAAGTTATCCTTTGTTGGTACTGAAGTAAATTCTTGAAACGGAGCTTGTCCTATATATGCCATTTTTAATTATCCTTCTTTTATATTATTATATTTATAACGAATTTAGCAGTAATATTTGCCCAATCTAGTTATTATCCTTATACATCTTCTAATATTGAAACGGTTACATCTAGAGCATTGCTAGCACTACAAAGCGCTTTTAATACATCTGCGTTTGAACCATCATTCATTAGTACTAATTTATTACCCGCCATCACTTCTAACGCAGTTCCTGGAGGAATAATAGCGTCTTTAACAAGGTAGACATCATTTGAACCATCTTCATTATCAATAAAAAGGTCAGCAAATATGCCGCTTGTAGTCTTATTTGCCATCGTAATACCAATAACAATTGTTTCTAATGCAGCTGAACTTGCGCCAGCTGGTACAGTATATATCGCAGCTAGAGATGTTCCTACATTTGGTGTGCATATTCTTTTAAAATCGTTAGCCATGTTGTTTTCCTTTTATTATATTAATCTTGTTCTTATATTTATAACTATTTATAACACTTATCCAAGTGCAGCTGCTAAAGCGACTGAAAATGCCTGAGTCGCCGCACTTGCGGATGTAATTAAAGTTCCTGTTTCATTCGGTATTGTAATTATTCTATCTGCCGTTGGGTCAACTACTGTTAGAGTAGTTTCAAAGTCATCAGCAGTTGCGCCTTCAAATACAATACTAGAATCTGTTAAATTTAATGCTGTTGCAGTTAAATTTGTAATGGTCGGCGAATTCAATGTTGGACTTGTCAGGGTCTTATTTGTTAAAGTTTGTGTGCCTGTTTTTGTAACAATTGTATTATCAATAGCTATTGTTACTGTTTGTCCTGATATTGAGGTGTCAATACCTGTACCGCCTGTGATAGTGAATGTTTGACTATCTAAATCTATAGAACCAGTACCACTATCGCCAGCAAAGTCTAAATCCTGAGCAGTAATTTGTGCATCAACATATGCTTTAATACTTTGTTGTGTTGCAACTTTAGTAGCGGAATTAGATGACATATTATCTTCATCGAGCACAGCACTACCAGAAACGCCAGTATTGAGAACACCACTTGTAATTGTTGGTGCAGTTAATGTTTTGTTTGTCAGAGTTTCCGAACCGGTTAAAGAAACAAAACTATCACTTTGTAAAGCACTATTAAATTCTGCAAGAGAGCCTGTTAAAGTATTAGAATCTAGGTCTATGCTTTTGTTTGTGAATGTGTCTGTTGTTGCTTTACCAACAAGAGTATCTGTAGCATTAAAGAATGTAATTGTTCTATCGGCAGTCGGGTCAGTAAAGGCCAATGTAGTTTCATATGCATCATCAGTTGCACCCTCAAATACAAGAGGACTTGAACCAGACATTACTACTCCAGATAAATTTTGTGTGCCAGTAAATGTTCCACTAAATGTACCGCCGTTAATCGTTGGACTGGTTAGAGTTTTATTTGTAAGTGTTTCTGAACCTGTAAGAGATACAAAAGTAGCACTTTGTAATGCACTATTAAATTCTGCAAGAGAGCCTGTAAGTGTATTACTATCTAAGTCAATCGTTTTATTTGTAAGTGTATCAGTCGTTGCCTTACCAACTAAAGTGTCAGTAGCGTTCGGTAATGAAACAGTTCTGTCAGCAGTCGGGTCAACAATTCCCAATGTTGTTTCGTGAGCGTTATCTGTTGCACCTTCAAAAACTAGAGGACTACCACCAGATAAAACAACTGAAGTTAAATCTTGTGTTCCAGTAAATGTGCCACTAAAAGTACCACCATTAATTGTTGGTGATGTAAGTGTTTTATTTGTAAGTGTCTGAGTTGCATCTGTTATGACTAGAGTACCAGAAGCATCAGGGAATGTAATCGTTCTGTCTGCCGTTGGGTCTGTAACCGCAAGTGTCGTTTCGTGAGCGTCATCAGTTGCGCCTTCAAATGTGATTTGAGATTGAAAGGTTGTGTCGCCTGTTTTGATACCTGTTACTTCTGTGTTCATTAAAGTAATTGCCTCAACAATATCTGTTGCTGATGCGATTACACCAGAAGCACTTGTAACGCTTGCAATATCGCCGACATCTGCTGCCGTCAAATTATAAGTCGTTCTTAGTGTGTCTAAAGTATCTGTTGTTGCTACTGTTCTGTCTGCCATAATACTATTTATCTTATCCTAAAGCAATACATCTAACTATATGAGTAAATTTGCTAGCGTGTGTTGCGGTTGTTAAAAGAGTCATACTTGTGTCTGGTATTGTAATAACATTATCTTGTGATGGTTCTGCAATATTTAAAGTCGTTTCATATGCATCAGCAGTTGCACCTTCAAAAACTATTCCTGTTCCGCCAATTTGCATTCCAGATGTTGAAGTCCCTGAAGCAAATGTTAAAGCATCTAGTGTTGTACCAGTTGTAAAAGTTTTATTTGTAAGTGTTTCACTGCCTGTCAATGTTGCAGGGTCAGAACCAATTGTTAATGTTACTGCTTGACCTGATGCCGAAGATGTAATCTGACTACCGCCTGCAATCGTAAAAGTCTGGCTATCTAAATCTACAGAACTTGAACCACTATCGGCCGCAAAGTCTAAATCCTCAGCAGTAATCTGACTATCTACATATGCCTTAATACTTTGTTGAGTTGCTAAGTGCGTGGCAGAATTAGATGACATATTATCTTCATCTTTAATTCCCGAACCAGAAACAGCAGTATTTAATACAGCACTTGTTAATACTGGCGCTGTTAAAGTTTTGTTTGTAAGTGTTTCTGAACCAGTAAGTGAAGTGAAACTAGCACTTTGTAATGCACTATTAAACTCAGCGAGAGAACCTGTTATACTATTACCAGTACCACCAAAATCAAATGACTTATTTGTAAGTGTGTCTGTTGTCGCCTTACCAATTAATGTGTCTGTTGCATCAGGGAATGTAATTGTTCTGTCAGCAGTCGGGTCTGTAAAGGCCCAAGTTGTTTCGTGGGCATCATCACTAGCACCTTCAAAGACAAAAGGATTTGCACTTGTTAAAACTGTTGCTGTGATATCCATAGTGCCTGTAAACGAACCACTAAATGTGCCATTATTAATTACTGGTGAAGTAAAGGTCTTATTCGATAATGTTTCTGAACCAGTCAAAGAAGCAAAACTATCACCCTGTAAAGCACTATTAAATTCTGCTAAAGTCCCCGTTATACTATTACCAGTACCGCCGAAATCAAACGACTTATTTGACAATGTATCTGTTGTTGCCTTACCAATTAAAGTATCAGTAGCATTTGGTAACGAAAGCGTTCTATCAGCCGTTGGGTCAACTAATGCTAGTGTTGTTTCATATGCATCATCACTAGCGCCCTCAAAAACTAAAGGACTTGCACCAGATAAAACATTGCCAGTAATATCTAAAGCGCCAGTAAACGAACCACTAAATGTGCCGCCGTTAATTACTGGACTTGTGAGGGTTTTGTTTGTAAGTGTATCAGTAGTGTCTAGTAATACTACATTACCACTACCATCTGGGAAAGTCCAAGTACGGTCAGCAGTTGGGTCTGTAAATGATAAAGTTAATTCATTATCATCATCTGTAGAACCTTCCCAAACCATAGTTGACATTGGGAATACAAACGCATCTGTTGTGATTTCTGGAAGCTCTGGATTAAGTGCTACAATCGCCTCAACAACATCAGTTGCAGAAGCAATATAACTACTTGCATCTAATATGCCTTGAATATCACCGACATCAGCAGCTGTACCATTAAACTCGTGTCTAAAGTAATTTAGTGTGTCTGTGGATGCTACTACTCTATCTGCCATTTGCCAAACCTATAAGTAAATCTTTAATCTCTCTCATTTCTGTTTTTAATTCATTCACATCACGAATCACACTTCTGATTTCATCATTCTGTTCTTTCTGTTTTCTTTTTCTCGACATATATCGAGCATAAGCATCTGAATCAGTATTGATGATTGCTTGAGATTTTAAATCTCTAACTAAGTGTGTGTGTCCTTCAACCTTTGCAGTATCACTCATATGATTAAACTGCCAAGGCAATTCCTCTCATATCTCGTAAGATAGGCGGATACGAACTATTCGTTCCAGTCAAAACAACTTTCAACTGAAATGCAGTAAACTCTGGCAAACCACTTGCACTAAATTGATGTTCTTTAAATGTAACATCATCTTTTGCAGGTTCTACTGTTGCATCAGAAGTTCCGTCATCATTGAATCCTCTCCAAGCAACATCGCCTAGTTTTCTTGCATCTTCAGCACTCGTAACACGATAATATAGTTTAACTGTACTCGTAGAACGAACATTTGCAGAAACTCTAATATCTAACGCAGTAGCATCATCTTTCAATATAACAGGTCTTGTCATATACTTAGCAGCAGAACTACCGCCAGTATTTGTCGTTTCTTCAGTAAAGTCAGGAGTAGTTCCATCTACTGGGTTATTCAATCTGTTCTGTATTAAGAACGCACTCAATCTTTGTGTGTCAATCACAGGCGAAATATTATTATTGTCGGTCGGCGTTGATAAAGATATTGCAAGATTAAATGACTTACTACCAGACATCTCATTTGTTTCATTGATTGCACTTGCAATTAAATGTGGTGCAGTCATATAGTTATCTTCATTAAATGTCGCCGGCACTGCCTTTGATGTTGCGGCCAACGAGTATTCACTTTCAGAACCTTCGAGTGTTTTTCCAGTTGTGTTTCTCATTGTGCCAGACAATGATGTGCCTGGTGGTTGTATTGAGCCAACAACAGGTTGAATTACATCATACAATATATTTCGAGTTGCAGTTACATTGTTAAGTCCTGCACACTCACCAGACGCCGAAGCAGTATCAGAGTTTTGTGCAGTAATTGTATAAGAATCTAACTTAATATTTCCAATCGTAGTATATGTGCCGTTAATATTTGAGTGTGCGATACCGTTGTGTGAGCCTGACGGAACACCTGCAATCGTAACATTAGCAGATGTACTGTGCATACCATGATTAGGATGATGAACTGTAATCACAGCAGAACCACTAGTTGTTGTAAGTGGGTTCTGTTTTAATGTCTTAGTCGGAACTATATCATTTACAAGATGAACTGTGCCAGTTGTGTTTTCTGTAAATGAAGCACGATTAAGAATAAACTTGACATCTTCGTTCTGTTCAGCAGTCCAAGTACTTCCGTTCTGCGACTTAAACATTCCACCAAAGTATGGTTGTTTAGAAATCAATCTATTATCATCTAAAGTTTTTTGCCCCATTCTTGCAGTATATACAGTATACTCATCAGAGTTTGACTTCGCAACAAAACAGTACTCTGTATTTTCTTTTAAGAATACAGGACTTGGGAATGTAAATGTTGTTGCCGCCGAAGCATCTGTTGAAGTATTAACATCACCAGAATCTACAAATACTTGACCAAACGGAACAATTGTTTGAGATGGATAACCATTAACCATTGTTCTAATCTGAACTTGTACAGGAGATATACTAGACTTACTTGAGAAGTACAGTTGACAACTTGTAAGGAATATACCATTTGTAGAATCTACAAAGAATGATTGTGCAATTGGGTCACGATTTCTACGAGGCGGTCGTGGTGGATTACCAGCCCAAACTTGTGTATTTCTCTCATCAATAGCTGTTCTCGTTATAGTCTGGTCCTCTACAACATCTGTTCTTGAAATTTGAGGTTCTCTCGTAGACACGATAGTTTCTTGAACTTGTTGTATCATTCCTTTTGCAGTATAATCAGCCTCGGCAGATGTAAATATATCCCCAACTAGACTATTTGTTGAACTAGTAGTTAATCTAAATGTTCTCTTACCTGTTCTCCATTTAGGGGCGCTACCACTATTAACCCTTCCAGGCGGTTGAGGTATTGCAAAAGTTCCTTGAACTTCACCCTTAGCATCAGTTGTTAGGGCCGCACCTGCACTACTTCCTAGTGGTGTTACATAAGCAGAAACATCAATGCCATCAAAGAATGGATAAACTCTTGTGAGAGGTCTTAAATCTCTTCCAGTAAATATAATCGTGTTTGCTCTTATAAATGGCGCAAACGCAACACTTACTACTCTATCACCAAAACTTGTTCTTACGGCATTTGGTATTAACCCAGTACGAATTCCTGCTCTTCTGAGTCCAACTCGTTGTGCAGTTTCAATAGTTGTTGTTTGAGTCTGCCAACCAAAACCAGGAGTTTGAGTCTGTGTTCTATTTGTTTCTTGAACTGAGCCAGACCATTGTTCGTTCCAGTTACCCCAAACAGTACCAAGATTCAAGTCTAACACGCCAGCAGAAGCAAGGTCTGTTAATGTGTCGAATGTTCCTGGCATATCAACTTGTAAATCAGGTAATGTTTCGGTTTCCATCCACTCGTCCATTTCAGGTGAAAGGGTAATTTCACCAACATAAGCGATTACTTCAAATGGTTGTAAATTAACAGTAGTACTTGCATATGGTTGTTCTACAAATGAAGTACTTGTATAAGGTAATGTGATTAAATCACCAGTCTTTTGATAGCCGTTAGTTGTTCTAATTGCATCAGTCATTGCAGTACTATTTGCCAATGAACTATCTGACTCTATCAGATTAATATTGTCTTGATGGAATGCAGGGCGTAATTCACCGTTTGCCATATCCATAGCAACTGAATAGTCCGAATCTGTTACATCTGCAATTCCGTGACCAGTAAAGTTATCTACAATAATACCATTCTTGAATCTATCAAAACCATCAGCATCTTGTATTTGCATATTCTGTGCTTCTGATTCTAGTAGAGATAGTTGTGTGTAGTATTCTACATTCTCTAGTCGTTTTTCTATACGACCAATATCTCTCATTGTATATCGTCTGTTATCTTGTGGTGTTATTTTAATATCACTTGTTTTGAATGTGTATGCAGGTATAACTAACTTATACAATAACATAGCATCTGCAATACCTTCAGGTTCAATAGGTTCAACTGCCGAAGCACCAGAAACTACTTTGAAAGAACCATTAGATGCCATAAATACTTTATCTCTACGACTTAGGTAAAACTCCAAGTCAGCGGTAATGTCTGTATTGAATTTTGCAAACTCAACTGTAGAAGCACCTGTACCACTATATTGTCTGTCTTGGCCATCACCAGCATCAATAGTTGAAGCATTGTCAACTCTTGGTCTAAGGTCTAACACATCTCTTAATTCAAACTTCTCACCAGTAACATCAGAAGTATAAGAAGGTATATCGCCATAGTCAATACCAGAATAACTGTCGACAGAGAAGAAGTTACCAGCACCGTGGGCGTAATAATCATATGTAATGAGAAGTCTACCTGTCGGAGCAGATTCACCTGCCTTTCTTACTAAACGACCAATATCATAGAAGTTATCTCTCATTCCAGTATCTAAATCAAATCTGTGTGTAATGTCTAGGTCAGTTGAAACGGCTGCAGTATCAAAATCAGATGCCATCTTAACAGACTGAACATTGTAAACATCAGCATAGTTTAAATTGATTTGTGTTAAACTTGCAAGAGCTGATGTATCAACAGTCTTAGTTACATCTGTTGTTTCAGTCTTTGTTTTTGCACCAACAACAGAAGCAGAAATAGTTGCAAGAATCTTAACTTTACTTCCATTAAATGTAC
>Ga0209308_10003669_pt1 | contig 12516 bp, 11 predicted proteins | sample COGITO_mtgs_1204_3_FD_184806 | JGI IMG/M metagenome (GOLD analysis project Ga0209308, IMG submission 184806) | Pelagic marine microbial communities from North Sea - COGITO_mtgs_120405 (SPAdes) (version 2) | ecosystem: Environmental > Aquatic > Marine > Epipelagic ...
TGACTCGATCAAGTTGGTGGTGGCAGTGACGACGTCGGACGCCACTGCGGTGATACCAGCGGGGCCGATACCGATGTAGTCACCAGCGGTGACGGGACCCGCATCGCTGTTTGCGTCGCGCACGGCCTGGGTTACTTCGCCAGCAACAATGCTCGATGCCGCTTCGGTCATAGATACAGCGTTGTCATCAGCGGCAGCTTCAGGATCAAATTCAAGCAGCGCCGCGAAGCCTTCGGTGATGCTGCGGGTTGGGATAACCCGCACGATCTTGTCGGTCAGGTCATTGACCTGGTTCGCGACGGGGATGATGTTCTTGTTGTTCGGCAGCAGCAACACTTCGTCGGCTGGTACCTGATTCACGGCATGCAACAGGAGTTCAGTCGGCGGGTTCATTGTTTGGCCGCCAAGCACCATTGCAGTCGCGCCGAGCGACTCGAAGATCGCTCGGATACCTTCGCCAACACCAACGGTGATCACGCCACATCGCGACTGTTCGGTTGCGTTGACGATGATGCTGGCTTCGGTGCCATCGGGCTGGGCTGGAGCATTCGGATCGACGAGCGATTCCATGTGCTCGAGTTCTTCGAGCAGGTCGGTGACCCGGATCTTGTGAGGGCGACCAACGGCGATGCCGGCTTCGATGCAGCCGCCGATGTCGTCGCTGTGGATATGGCAGTTCCAAATGCCGTCGCCGCCAACGACCACGATCGAGTCGCCGATCTCGGCCCATGCCGAGCGGAACTCGTCGATGCGGTCATCGTTTGCGTCGAGGAAGAACATGACCTCGTACCGGAGGTCGGCGATGCTCTTCTCGCCGTTGTTCGCTGCTGGAGCGGGCGCTGGTGCTTGGGAGACTCGCACGAAGTCTGTTGGAGCAATAGGCAGCTCACGTCCGTCGATGGTGTGCAGCAATGCATCGAGCAGGAGTAGCAGGCCCTGACCCCCAGCATCGACGACACCAGCGTCTTTCAGCACCGGGAGCATGTCGGGTGTGCGAGCGAGCGCATCGTGGCCCTGGGCCTGACCGGCTTCGAGTGTGGCGACCAAATCTGCGCCGGTTTCGGCGGCAGCGGTTGCGCCCTCGGCGACTTCGCGCACGACGGTGAGGATCGTGCCTTCGACCGGACGCTGGACTGCGCCGTACGCAGCTGTGGCGGCAACGGCAAACGCCTTGGCCCAAATCTGAGCGTCTTCACCGCCCGCAGCACTTTCGACTCGGACCGTGTCGGCCAGGCCTCGCAGGATCTGGGACATGATCACACCCGAGTTACCGCGGGCACCCATGAGCGAACCATGGCTGATCGCCTTGCAGACCTCGTCGAGATCTTCGGCACCTTCGAGTTCGGCGCATACCGACTCAAGGGTCAACGACATGTTCGTGCCGGTGTCGCCGTCGGGAACGGGGTACACATTGAGCGCGTTGATCATTTCCTTATGACCAAGAAGCAGGTCGCGGAAGGTCGCAATGACAGATTGAATTTCTCGCGCGCCAAGTCGCTGGGCCACAGACACGGCGGTAATCGTAGGCGGTTGGAGACCAACTTGAATCTATGAACACAGGGATTGCTGGTCAGACGGAAGAATTTCGCCATTGTCAGCGGAAATCGAGTGCCACATCAATGATTCTGCATGACCCGTTGTGACCGATAGAGCGCAAACGCCCCACGGACATCAGGTGCCAGGTCAGCAAGGACTACCGTCGTGTTATGACCCTAGTGAAGCCTGATCTCGTACTCGACAATGCGAATGTGCTGACCGTGGACGGGTCGATGCCCCGAGCGGCGAGTATCGCGATCCTTGGTGACCGGATCGTGGGCGTTGGCGATCGGTATGCGTTCGCCACAACCGGTGCCCGAACGATCGATATGGACGGCCGGACGGTGGTACCCGGCTTCAACGATGCTCACAATCACATGGGTGGCTACGGCGCCGCTCTGAACGAGGTTGCGATCCAACCGACCGTGGCTCGTTCTGTTGAAGAGATTGTCGACGCAATCGCCCGCCGGGCGGCCGAGACACCCGCTGGCGTGTGGGTTATCGGCACCGGCTACGACGACAACAAACTTGCCGAACGTCGACATCCGACCCGACAAGAACTCGACCGGGTTAGTCCCGACAACCCGGTGCTGTTGAACCACACGTCTGGCCACTTCTGCGTGGTTAACACCGCGGCCATGCGACTCGCCCGGGTCGGCGAGGTCGAGGTACCTGAAGGGGGCGTGGTGGCGCTCGACGAAAACGGCGAACCCAACGGCCTACTGGAAGAACAAGCCCAGACGCTGGCTCGCGGCCTGTTACATCCTCGGGCCATTGCCGACATGGTGCAGAATCTGGGGGCGGCTTCTGACAAGTATCTGAGCGAGGGCATCACCAGCTGCCAAGAGGCTGGGGTGGGTGGCATCTTGGGCACCAAGGAGCCACTTGAACTGGCGGCCTATCAGCAAGCTCGACGCGACGGGCGGCTGCGAGTGCGGGTCACGCTCATGCCGTCGGTCGAGACGTTGCACGCCACCGACCACCACGTCGACGACGACGAACCGTTCGTGCTCGACCTTGGCCTGCATTCTGGTTTCGGCGATGACTGGCTCAAGTTCGGTGCAGTGAAAATCTTCGCCGACGGCTCATTGATCGGTCGCACCGCTGCGATGTTCGATGACTTCGAAGGTGAACCCGGCAACAACGGGTACTTCCAGATGGAAGAAACCCGGCTGCACGGTCTGATCATGAAGGCGCACCGATCCGGCTGGCAAGTTGCCGTCCATGCCATTGGTGATCGGGCCGTGGCTTCGGTGCTCGACGGCTACACCGCCGCCCAACAGAAATACCCCCGTACCAACACCCGCCATCGCATCGAACACTGTGGCATGACCCGGGCCGTGGATGTCGCCCGTATTGCCCAGCTGGGGGTGATCCCCGTGCCCCAAGCTCGTTTCATCAGCGAGATCGGCGACGGTATGGCTCGCGCTATCGGCAGCCGTAAACCCGACTGTTACCGCATGCACAGCTTTCTCGATGCTGGCATCGTGTTGCCAGGTAGCTCGGATCGGCCTGTCGTCAACGGTGCTCCCCTGCTCGGCATCCATGACCTGGTAAATCAGCGCACCGCCGACGGCGAGCCGTTCAATCCCCACGAAGCGCTCACCGCAGAACAAGCGCTACATGCGTACACACTCGGTTCGGCCTACGCCGCGTTCGACGAGAACAACAAGGGCTCGATCACCACTGGCAAACTCGCCGACCTGACCGTGCTCGACCGCGACATCACCACAACCGACCCCGCGTCAATCGACACGACCAAGGTCCTGGCCACCATGGTCGGAGGATCCTTCGAATACGGCACCTACGACTCGTAACGCGGTCGGTCCCGACTGATAAGTCGAGATCTCGCTCATGCTGATCGCTAGCGGCGCTGGACTCGTGGCGTGTGCAAAGCGTCGCCGTCGAGCCAGCGCCGGCGACTAGAAGCTGGCAGCTGTTCGTCACAACTCCGATACGTAAAGACTTTTCACTCCATCATGGATTCGTCATCTGTCAACACCTATGTGGTGGGCGCTCGAGGCCGACAGATGAGCAATGCACGCTGTGGCCTTTCCCTCTTCATCCACATCGGCGGACGTTCCTGCAACCACTTCACCAGAGCTCGTTGTGGAAGCACTGCCGAGGCACTACCGGACAATCCCGGACTTCTCTCGGCTCCGCTGCGTTGTTCGCCAGTCGCGACGCCATGGGTTGTGGATCTTCGCATGGAGCATTGTCGGCTGGGTCGGCACTGCGTTGGCTCCTGTGCTGTCAGGCACACCATTTCTCCTGATGCTGCTATCACCCCGAGCCATGTTTGTGGCCCTCGCCGCTGACTCCGTACCACTCTTGCCATTCGTGCTTCTCGGCACGTTGCGACTCAGCGTCACCGATGCGTCGTACTACGTGATTGGCCGCAAGCTCCCGAGCGAAATCGTCCCCGACTCGGCTCGCTGGCGCGTTCTTGTTCTTCCGTCCGAACGGTAAATACCTCGGTGTGGCAGGAGCGTATGGCGTCACATCATGGGTTGCAGGCCTATCGGCAACCCTCGGCGCTGCAGTCTTCTTGACAGCACTCCACGTCGGTCTCGGAGCCGTCTTCTAAGGCGCCTTTGGCGCCTACCGACGCGCAACCTACGGTCGTCGATGTGACCGAGAAGGCTCTACGCACCATTGAAGACATTCGCAAGACCATCCTGGGTATGCCGTTCGCCCAATCCATGCAACTTTCCATAGATCAGGCCGGTGACGGCGTTGGCGTCGCATCCATGCCGCTGTCCGATGCCGTGACTTTCGACGGTGCTGCCTTTGCGGCCCTCGCTATAGGAACGGTCGCTGACATCGCCGCTGGTGCCGCGACGCTGGCCATGACACCACCCGATCAAATGGCGTACACATCAGGAATCGACTCCACGATTACTGCGAAGACGCAAGGTACGCGACTCTCGGCCCGCGCATCACTTCGAGAACGCCACGGTCAACGACTGATCTTCGATGCAGTCGTGTGGGCCCACCAGGCCGACGGTGACCCTCGACAATGCGGCGAAGCCACGGTGACGATGCACATCACCCGCGCCCCTAGACCCTGAGGCCAAACGCACTGGCCCCGCCTCTAGGGCAAGTTCACGAGCGAGCGGACTGCACAGCGCAGGTCGAGGTCTGCTGTGCAGTGCAGTCCGACCATGCCGATATCAGTCGCTCCAGCCACGTTCCATTCGAAATCGTCGATGAACAGCACCGTTGACGGCTCAACGATGCCCAGCCGCTGCATCGCCAGTTCATAGATCCCAGGCTCGGGTTTACGATGACCAACTCCTGCCGAGTCGATTACGATCTCGAACAGCCCCTCGGGCAGGCGGGGTAACCAGAACGGCTGCCATTCGGCAACATTGTTCGTCACCAGCCCGGTCCGTAGACCTTGCGCCTTGAGTTCTCCGACGAGAGCGAGCCGGTCGTCGATCAGTGACAGGTTCGCCATCACGTTGTGTGCGCCATCCATGGCGAACAATGAGCTGGCGCCCGGCACGAGCGCCTCTACCCCTGCGCAGAAGTCCACCAGGCTGATCTCACCTCGTTCCAGTTCATGCCATCGGTGCGGTTCAGTAGACGCCAACGCTGCCGCCATCTCCACGAACAAAGCGTCGGGGTCGTAGGGCACGTCGTCAGTTGGCATGTGCAGGCTGGTAGTCAGCACACCCGAGTAGTCAAACAGCACCGCCTCGATCACCATCGGCGCAGCCTAGGCCCCACGACCGGACGGGTCCGAGGCACACATGGCTTGCTAGAGCTTGGTCGCATGGAGCGAGAATGCCGACGGCACTTGTGAACGCAACGGCTCCGGCAGATACCAACCGTCGGCTTCCTTCACGCAACTCGGCGAATACTGCCACGGGAGCATTTTGTGTTCATCCAGTTGGTCGATACGCATGCCCGCGCCCACAAGCGCATTAATGATCTCCGGAAGCGAGTGATTCCATTCGTGATGGCGGGTGGACGCGATCGCTGTGCCTTCAGGGTTGTCGCTGTAGGTCTGGTCTTCGTCCCAGCTAAGCGGAGACTCCGGCGTGTACCAATACGGGAAGTGAGGCTGGATCTTGCCGTCGACCTCTTCGAAGATGAACAGGAACGGGTGCACATCCCGGATGTAGAACCGTCCGCCAGGTTCGAGCAGGCTGGCCACTGCGGCTGCCCACGCGTCCATATCGTGCAGCCAGCAGATGGCGCCGATGCTGGTGTAAACGAAATCGACGGTGTGGCCGACGGCCTGAGGTGCGTCGTACACGCTGGCTTCAACGAAACGACTCGACGCTTCGGCACGTCGGATCAGCTTGCGGGCTTCAGCAATCGCTACCGGCGAGAAATCCACACCCACGACCGATGCTGCTCCGAGCCGTTCGAGTGAGAGTGTGTCGGTACCCACATGGCATTGCAGATGGGCCACGCTCAGTCCGTCGAGCGAGCCAAAGCGCTCCAGATCGAACTCGACAACGTCGCTCGTGGCCCTCGGGTTCGTGGCGTATTCGTCGATGCGGTACATCTCCGAACCAACGTGCACTTTGGCCCGATCGTCCCAGTTGTTGCGGTTGTCCTCGTAAAACTGTTCCGTCGCCATTGCATCAGTTTGTCAGTATTCGCAGCCAGCGAACGTCACGTTTATGGTCACCGGCAATGGTTGACACCCGAGGCCACCGACGCGGTAGTGGCAACAATTCCCATAGTGTGCAAAAAGACCTGCCATTAGAACCATCGCCTGACAGTAGATGCGTTGGTAAGGTCAACAGGTTCATCGACAACCGACCAAGAAGTAGAAGAACATGCAAGGCGTAGTGAAGTCATTTGACCCAGCCACCAAAGATGGTGTGCTGATGTCCGACGTCGACTTCGCCGAGTTCGACCTATCTCCGGTGGCCCTCGAGGGTTCCGTATTCCGCATGCTGCGCCAAGGCCAGCGAGTGGTATTCGACCTCGACGACAACGGCCGGGCGACCCATCTGCGACTTGGTTCCGAAATCGATATGGGCACACCAGACTTCTTGCAGTAACCCCTGCGAATACCCAAGACAATTACAAACCTGTTCCCGATCAAAGGCGCTCGGAAATGACACTTACCCTCGATTCAACGACGGTTGCTGACCAACTCGCAACCAAGTTCGGACTCAACAATGTGCAGCTGCACTACGGATTGAGCCAGAACGAGTTGTTCCACGCAGCCATTGCGAACGACCGAGGGCGCATTTCGCTCGACGGCCCAAGCGATGCACAAAAGGCGTACGCAACATCGCTGGGCGAAGACGGCCCGCTCGTGTATTACGGCGACCCGACATGCACCGGCCGACCGGTACAGGACACCTTTGCTGTGGCGTGGCCTGAGCTCGTCGACGAGATCTGGTGGAAGCCAGACTTCAAACAGTTCGACCCCACCAAATACGAAGCCCTGCTGGCACGGGTCATCGATCATCTCAACACCAACAACGCCGAGTTGTACTCCACCGATGTGTTCTGCGGCTGGGATCCAAAGTTCGCCAAGCCATACCGCTTCGTCGGCGAGTATGCCACCCACGCATACTTCGCCAACATCATGTTCCCCAACAACGTCCGCGACGACATCGACCGCGCCGCCGACGGTTGGACCATGATCAACGTTCCTTCATTCCATTGCGACCCAGAGCGCGATGGCACCGCCAGCGAACGCGCCGTAATCATGGACATCAAGAACAAGATCGGTCTCGTTGTTGGACGTGCCGACTATTGCGGTGTGGTTAAAAAGACCATGTTCACCGTCATGAACTTTGCGTTGCCAGCCCAAGGCCAGCTCACCATGCATTGCTCGGCCAATGTCGGCAGCGACGACGACTCAGCAATACTGTTCGGCCTGTCCGGCACCGGCAAGACCACGTTGTCGGCCGACCCCGACCGCCTCCTGATCGGCGACGACGAGCATGTATGGACCGACGACGGTGTCTCCAACTTCGAAGATGGTTGTTACGCCAAGCTGATCGACCTCGACAAAGAAAACGAACCTGTCATCGCAGCGGCACTATCCATGGCCGGGACACTCATCGAGAACGTTCCGTCGCTACCGGGCAAACCACTAAGCGAAACCCATCCGCAGGAGCTCGATCTCTTTGACGGGTCGCTCACCGAGAACACTCGTTTCGCCTACCCACTGTCGTGTAACCCGAGCGTCGCCGAAGGTGCACGTGGTCCGCACCCCCAGACCATCGTTTTGCTCACCGCCGACGCATTTGGCGTACTGCCCCCAATCTCGATGCTCAACGAGGAAGAGGTCATGTACCATTTCGTCATGGGCTTCACGTCCAAGCTGGCCGGCACCGAGGTCGGTGTTACCGAGCCACAACCTTCCTTTAGTTCATGTTTCGGCGCACCGTTTATGTCGCAGAAGCCCATGGTCTACGGCGAACTCCTCGCCCGCCGCATGGGTGACAACAAGGCCCGATGCATCTTGCTCAACACCGGCTGGACCGGTGGCGCCCATGGCACGGGCCAACGTATGTCGCTCGGCGCAACTCGCGCCTTGCTGAACGCTGCGCTTGCCGGCGAGCTCGACGACGTGGAGACCGAGGTCCACCCCATCTTGGGCTTGGCAATGCCCAAGTCAGCACGTGGCGTCGATCCATCGATCTTGAATCCCCGCAACACCTGGGAAGACAAGACGGCCTATGACACCGCTGCAACCAAGCTGCGCGACATGTTCCGAGCCAACTACGACTCCCAGGGATACGAGAAGCTCGGCATCCCCAACGTCATGTAATTCCGGCTCCACGCACATTTGGGACCAGGTGGTCCCGCCACCATCCGAAAAACGAAAGAGCCGACCAGCAGTTTTGCTGGTCGGCTCTGTTGTTGGTTTTGGTAGGTCTTAGAGGCCGTCGGCCCACGGGCTGCCTGACAGGTACTTCCAGCCGGCGTCCGGAAGCAAGGTCACGGCTGCACCGCCAAAGCGACTGAGGACTTCTTGTGCGGCATGGATGACCGCACCGCTCGACGTGCCGACGAAATGGCCTTCGGCAGTCATGATCTCGCGAACCTTTTCGACCGCTTGCGTGTGGGTGACCTCCCACCTGTGGTTAACCAACGACAGGTTGGCCACAGGCGGCTGGAACGGGTCGTGCTGGCTGCGCATGCCCCCGATGGGATCAGCCAGAATTTCTTCGACCGAGTGCACCATAATGCCGTCGTATTCGCGGCGCATCCCTCGGCTTGCACCCGTAAGCGTGCCCCCCGTGCCATAGGCGGCAACCAGATGATCAGGCGGCACGTCGAGCGGCCAATCCCTGGCGATTTCAACCGTCGTGCCAAACTCATGCGCCGCAGGGTTCGCAGGGTTGCCGTACTGATAACACATGTGACCTTCGCCGGCAGCCACGAGTTCTTTGGCGTGGACGATCGCGTCGTTGGGACCCCCGTCGACTTCAATCAACTCGGCCCCGTAGGCACGCAGCAGTTGTTTACGCTCGTTACTCGCACGGCTTGGCAGGCAGATAACCGCTTTGTGGCCGTTGATCAGCGCAACACGAGCCAACCCGATGCCAGTATTTCCCGACGTTGCCTCGATGATGGGCATGCCGTCTGGCAAAAGGCCGTTCTTCTTGGCATCGTGGAACATGGTCCATGCCGGGCGGTCCTTGATCGACCCTGTCGGGTTGTACCACTCGAGCTTTGCAAACAACCTGGTACCGCTAGGTGCAAGATTGTGAAGCTCGACGAGGGGTGTGTTTCCAGGTTCCATGATGTGCTGACCAACCGAGGTGCGAGGGCTATTCCTGACTTACTTGGTCAGGTTAGTCGGGTACCCAACTTAAAGACGACCCAAGAGGTCAGGTTAAAGGTCACAGTGAGGACGCGCGCCTACCGCCCGCCCGCCTACCTCGTCTGGCCAGCGCGTTTGTTTAAGCCGGTCGGACAGAAGCCAACCGATTCTCGAACCACGACTGGGCCATGAGCGCGCCGGCTGCGGCCATACCCATAAGCGACAAAATGTGATAGCCAGCGCCGCTCACAACAATGCCAGCCGTCAATGCTCCGATGCCGCTGGCGGCATTGGTCGCTAGGTCGGCTGCACCTTGCACCGCCACTCTGTCCGACTCAGCAACTGACTCGGTGAGTAGTGCACTTCCTGCGACTACACCGAAGCTCCAACCGAGACCCAACAAGAACAAACCAGGAAATAGCAGCCCTCGAGGCGCTTCGCCTGCAAGTGCCGTGAGTGTGGTAGCGCCAACAAGCGTGAAGCCTGCCAGCACAATCGTCTGCACTCGGCCTATGCCGTCGGAGATACGGCCAGCGATCGGCGCAAAAGCAAACATGCCTGCGGTGTGCGCCGAGATGACGGCACCGATCCAGCCCTTGCTGTGGCCATGATCTTCCATGTGTAGTGGCGTCATGGCCATAACCATGACCATGACGGCTTGAGAGATAACTAATGCAACGAATGCAAGCCGGGCGAGCGGGTGTGCCCATGCGATCGTGACAGCCTCACGGAACGGAACTGCCCGCTTCTTGACGGTCGCGTTTGGGTCGACGCCGCCACTGACGACCAACGGGTCGGGTCGCATAAAGAACCAGATCACGAGCGACGACAGGCCGAATAACACGATCGCCAATAGGAAACCACCGGCATTGGAATCGAGTCCGAGTGACTCGGCGACGGTGCCAAGTCCGCCGATCAGGCTTGGTGCAAGCACCGCGCCAAATGTGGCAAAGAAGACCACCGAGCCAATGTCACGGCTGCGGGTCTTGTCCGATGCCAGGTCAGCTGCGGCATACCGCGACATGTTCGATGTACCGCTACCGACCCCGACCATGATCATGCCCAGCAGGAACAGCGGCAACAGGCTTGCTTGGATAGCCACGACACAGGTGATGGCACCGAGCACGGCAACACCAAGTCCAAGCGCGATGCCTGGTGTACGACCCCGGCGCTGCATAAACGCAGCGAGCCAACCAGCAGCCATAGCCGACCCCAGCGTGCTCGCTCCCGTGGACAAGCCTGCCCAGGTCTCAGAGCCGAGCATGTCCTTGATCGCCAGCACAGCCACCGGGAACGACGCGGACACCGCTCCCCTACTAAATGTTGAGCTAAGGCGCAGGACGCTCAATGCCCGCTTGTGCGCAGCAAGAGTGTCGACCCCATCAATGACGATGGCCTCGGTCTCATACCCAAACGGGTTCTTCATGCGTCGAGACCTGGGTTGTCAACCGCGGCGAGGAAGTCGATCAGGATTTCATTGACCTGGTCGGGGGCTTCTTGCTGGACCCAATGGCCCGCTCCCTCGATCAGATGAATGCCCCGCAAGTCGGTGCACCAAGTGTTCATTGCCTGAACGCTAGACCCCAGCGCTCCGTCCGCGGTTGTTGCCACGAAGTCTTTCTGGCCAGCAATAAACGTGACCGGCATGGTCAACTTTGCATGAGTCCACGGCCGACTGGCGACCCAGTTCTGATGCAGGTTGCGGTAATAGTTGATCGGGTTACCAAAGCCCGATCGGGTAAAGGCGCGGTAGTAGTTTTCGAATGCACCATCGCTGAGATACGGCGGCAATCCTGACGGCAGTGGATCACCTTGAGCCCAGTCATCGGGCAGAGCGCCGCACAACGTCCAATGCATACGACGCAGTGCTTCGATCGGGTCAGCCTCGAACACATCTTCGATGCCTTCATCCTGGAAAGCAAGCATGTACGCGAACGGCCCCTCGGGGTCCGTGGCCCGGATGTGGTCGATAATGCTTCGTTCACCTCGAGGGGTGTACGGCATGCTGAGCAATGCAATCCCACGAACGCGGTCCGGCCGAAATAACCCAACCCACGGGGCGATGATCGCTCCCCAATCATGACCAACGATGACGGCGTCGTCGATTTCCTCGTGGTCGAGAAGTGCAATCACATCGCCGACCAATTCGGTCATGGCGTAGGCCGCCACTCCCTCGGGCTGATCACTCCATCCATACCCCCGCTGGTCGGGAGCGATGACCTGGTAACCAGCGTCAGCCAACACCGGAATCTGATGACGCCATGAATACGCAATCTCAGGAAATCCGTGAAGCAGAACAACTGCCGGACCCTGCCCATTACGGCTCACGGTCAACGACAGTTCGGGAAGGTCGGTCGGACTAACCCTGGTCGCAGCCATGATCAATCTCTCCGATCAGCTGGGAATAGGCAGGCCGGATGTGTCGTTCTGAACGTTCGCACAACCTTGACTACCACACGAGGAGAACCATCCAATGTTGTTTCGTAGCACTGATCTGCTCAACGACTTCGAACGCCTTACCAAGGGACTGAATCTCGGCCCTGAATTCGACCGAACGGTCGACGATCTATCCACCAAGTTCACCTCCACCTTTGCGGGGGCCCCGAACCTCGATGTAGTCCGTTCCGACGACCGCTTTGCACTCTTTATTGATCTACCAGGCGTGGATCCAACATCGGTCGACGTGACCGTCGATGGGCGAACACTGACCATTTCGGCTACTCGGGAGTTTGAGGTCGCCGAAGGCCATGAACACATTCATGCTGGCCGACGCCACGGTGCGTTCAACCGATCGTTCAAGTTGGCCGATGATCTTGACATCGAGGGCCTGACAGCCAGGTCCGAACACGGTGTGTTGATCGTGAGTATTCCGGTCATCGCCGCACCTCAACCCCGCAAGATTCAGGTCGACGTCAACGCCAGTAACGACGTTGTCAACGATTGAACCTTGCTCGAACCGGTTGTCCCCACAACCGACCTCGCTCGACCCGGCCGGTCCTACTCACTGGTCGGGTCGTGGCGCGTCTGGGTTGATTTCTGCGAGGATGGCTCTACAGGACAGGCGTGGCGTCGAGCGTCATCGCCCGGATAGCCAGGCCCATAATGAACAGGCTGCCGCCGCCGTACAGAAGGTGGCGGATGTGGCTGAGCTGGGTGCGATACCCATACAGGATCGCTACACCGATCAAGGTCAGGAACCCATAGAAGGTGTGAAACTCCGGCGCTTC
>Ga0209308_10003675_pt1 | contig 12504 bp, 10 predicted proteins | sample COGITO_mtgs_1204_3_FD_184806 | JGI IMG/M metagenome (GOLD analysis project Ga0209308, IMG submission 184806) | Pelagic marine microbial communities from North Sea - COGITO_mtgs_120405 (SPAdes) (version 2) | ecosystem: Environmental > Aquatic > Marine > Epipelagic ...
GACGGGGATCTTAAAAAGACGTACGCGGCCAGTGTCGTTGCGACTTGGCCGACGCCAGCGCTTGTCGGTCGTTTCTCTCCCGACCCAAGCCACCGGTGACACCGGCCAGGTTTTTTGGTCGAATAGCTCCAGTTCAAAGCTGGCCATCTTTCCCGGCTGCAAATAGCCAATCTGGTGGGCGTGGACAATGAAATTCTCAATCCGCTGAGCGTTCAGCGAAAGGCGCGGCTTGGGGCGCTCTACGGGCGGAGGATCGGGCGGCTGGGTGCGCTGGTCAGCACGCGGTGTGGGTACGTCAAGCGCGGCAGGTTTGCGCTGTTCGCAACCACACGCCAGGACCACAAGACACAAACCGATTAGTCTACAGTGCACAGTCGTTCCCAGTTCCTTCTCCGCAGGCGAAAGCCGCACTATACGTTGTCCCGTACGAGGCGGCACGCTCGCTTGCGTGAATCCGGTCCCGCAGCAGACCCGGCGACTTTTTTTGCAGAAGGCTGCGACCAGACCCTCATTCCTTGCATCCTATCTCACAGTTGGAGCGACCACGGAGTTCACGGTGTGAGGGTAACGATGATAGCAGAACGCATCGACAGTATGGCATGTTACATGAGGAATATCGGCGCGATACCGCTGATTGACATTCAGGAAGAGGCGAGACTCGCAAAACTCATCGCTTCCGGGGATCGTGATGCTTGGGCCGACCTGATCAGTGCGAACCTGCGATTGGTCGTAAAGATCGCCCATGATTTCCGTGGTCCTGGACTCCCAATACAAGATCTCGTCTCCGAAGGAAACGTGGGCTTGATGCGCGCAGCCGAGAAGTTTGATCCGCGGAAGGGCGCCAAGTTCAGTAGCTATGCCGCCTGGTGGATCAAGCAGGCAATGCGTCGCGCCTTGCTTGAGAAGAGTAAGTGCATTCGGATTCCAGTCACCTCGGCTGGTAAGGTCCACAAGATTCGGACCGTTCGAGCGAAGCTTCGCGACGAGCTGGATCGGGATCCCACTGCTGCCGAGATCGCCGAGAAGGTGGATTTCAGCGAGCGCGTGGTCAAAAGACTGAGCCACGTCGAGCTGCGTTCGGTATCCCTCCAGGACCCGATCACCCGCAATGAAGATGGCTGGCTAAAGGATCTAATACCTGACGAACGCGCCTTGACGCCGGACGAGATTCTGGGAGATTCGCAGATGACTGATCGCCTGAATCTGCTGATCCAGAACCTGGACGAACGCGAACGAAAGATTCTCCTGATGCGGTATGGGCTGGACGGCAGCCCGCCGAAGACGCTCGAAGAAGTCAGCCAGACCATCGGTCGCACCCGGGAGCGCGTCCGTCAGATTCAGAAGCGCGCTCTCTCCAAACTCAGGGGCCAGCTCCATAGGGAAGACATGCCGATGAGCACGATGAACTGAGACACACCGCCTTTTAGTGCGTGTCACACTGTGACACGCTGACCCAGCCTCCCGCACGGAAGGCCCGTACTTGTCATGAGTGCGGGCCTTTCTTTTTTGTATCCATCTGATTTGCAAGCAGTTGCAGCTCTACACAGAAGTGATGGCACGCACCTTGCTATTGATTCCGGTGTAACTTACACTGTGTCACGATTTATTTGCGTTTAGCTGGAGAGAGAATCATGGGCAAAATTATTGGAATAGACTTGGGTACCACCAACTCGTGTATGGCTGTGATGGAAGGGAGCGAGTCCACCGTCATTCCTAACGCAGAGGGAAATCGGACGACGCCGTCGATTGTGGCCTTCACCAACAACGATGACCGGCTTGTCGGGCAGATCGCCAAGCGCCAAGCTGTCACCAACCCCACGCGCACCGTCTACTCAGTCAAGCGTTTCATGGGCCGCTCCTACGACGAGGTCGCCCACGAGATCGATTTGGTGCCGTATGAAGTAGTGAAGGCAGCCAATGGCGATGCCCACGTCAAGATTGACGACAAGGTCTACTCTCCGCCAGAGATTTCGGCGATTATTCTCGGCAAATTGAAGGCCGATGCCGAGACCTATCTCGGAGAGCCGGTGAACGAGGCGGTCATTACAGTTCCTGCCTATTTCAACGATCGCCAGCGCCAAGCCACCAAGGACGCGGGACGCATCGCAGGCTTGGACGTAAAGCGGATCATCAATGAGCCGACGGCCGCGTCGCTCGCCTATGGCTTGGACCGGGATAAGGAGGAAGTCATCGCGGTCTATGACCTCGGCGGCGGTACCTTCGACATCTCGATCTTGGAACTCGCAGACGGTGTGTTCGAAGTGAACGCCACCAATGGCGATACCCATCTCGGTGGCGATGACTTGGACGAGGCGATCATCGACTGGCTGGTTGATGCTTTCCGCAAGGAGACAGACATCGATTTGAAGCAGCAACCTGAGCCGCTGCAGCGCTTGAAAGAAGCTGCTGAAAAAGCCAAGTGCGAGCTGTCCAGCAGCCCTTCAACCGAGATCAACCTGCCGTTTGTTGCTTTCGACGCAACCGGACCAAAGCATCTAACGCAGACCCTATCGCGCGCTCAGTTGGAAAGCCTAGTCGACGATCTGTTGGAGCGTACGGTAAAGCCGTGTCAGGACTGTATGTCCGATGCAAACGTTGCTGCAAGCGAGATTGACGAGGTCATCATGGTCGGCGGTCAGACCCGCATGCCCAAGGTGATCGAGACCGCAGAGCGCACCTTTGGCAAGAAGGCCCATCGCGGCGTAAATCCCGACGAAGTGGTCGCAACCGGTGCTGCCATTCAGGGCGGCGTGCTGGCTGGCGATGTGAAAGACGTGTTGCTGTTGGACGTGACCCCGCTGTCGCTGGGAATCGAAACACTCGGTAGCGTCTGTACTCGCCTGATCGAGCGGAACACGACCATCCCCACCAACAAGAAACAGACCTTCAGTACCGCTTCTGACAATCAGTCCTCGGTGGAGATTCATGTGCTGCAGGGCGAGCGCGAGATGGCCGTCGGCAACAAATCCGTCGCGAAGTTCAAGCTGGACGGAATTCCGCCAGCGCCGCGTGGCACCCCGCAGGTGGAAGTGACGTTTGATATTGATGCCAACGGCATCCTGAACGTCACCGCCAAGGATCTTGGCACCGGCAAGGAACAGAAGATCACCGTGACCGCAGATTCCGGGCTCTCCGATGGCGACATCGACCGCATGGTGAATGAGGCCGAAGCGCACGCCGACGAGGACAAGAAGTCCCGCGAAGCTGCCGAGACCCGTAATCAGGCTGACGCCTTGATCTACAACACCGAGAAGCAACTAGAAGAGCACGCCGACAAGCTCCCCGAGGAGTTGAAGGGCACCCTCACCAGTCAGGTAGAGGAGCTCAAAGCTGCCCGTGATGCTAGCGACATCGATCGTATGCAGACCGTGATGCAGGAGTTGCAGAAGCAGGTCAGCGAGATCTATCAGAACATCGCCCAACAGGCCGGCGTCGATCCGGAAGCTGCAGGTGCCGGTTTTCCCGGTGCTGAAGGCTTCCCAGGCGGAGCCGCTGACGGTGCCGCTGACAGCGACGAATCGGAGGTCCATGAGGCCGAAGTCGTCGACGCCGAATACGACATGGTCGACGAAGACGAAGACAAAGACAAGAAATAATCACCAAACCACAACAACCCAACAAGGGAGAAGTAGCATGAACATCCAACCGCTGGGCGACCGCGTACTGGTCGAAGCCATTGAGGCCGACGAAGAACTCAAGGGTGGCATTGTCATTCCCGACACCGCCAAGGAAAAGCCGCAGGAAGCTCGCGTCGTTGCTCTAGGCACCGGCAAGAAAGACGATGACGGCAAGCTGATTGCGTTTGAAGTCGCAGTTGACGACATCGTGCTGACCAGCAAATACGGCGGAACTGACGTCAAGATTGACGACAGTGAGTACAAAATCTTGAACGCCGGCGACATCCTCGCCGTGGTCAAGTAACACAAATCGAGTTTCGGAGAAAGTAACATGCCAGCAAAACAAATGCTGTTTGATGAAGACGCACGCAAGGCCCTCTTGCGCGGCGTTGAGAAGCTGAGCGCAGCGGTCAAGGCTACGCTCGGTCCCAAGGGACGCAATGTCGTCCTCGACAAATCCTTCGGTTCCCCTACGGTCACTAAGGACGGCGTCAGCGTCGCCAAAGAGATCGAGCTGCAGGACCCATTCGAGAACATGGGTGCACAGATGGTGCGTGAAGTTGCGAGCAAGACGTCCGACGTCGCTGGTGACGGTACCACTACCGCTACCGTGCTTGCCGAAGCCATCTACCGTGAAGGCCTCAAGAACGTGACTGCAGGGTCCAACCCAATGAGCCTGAAGCGCGGCATCGACAAGGCTGTTATCGCCTTGGTGGCACGCATTGGCGAACTCGCCATTGCGGTCGAAGATCGCTCGCAGATCGCACAGGTTGCCTCCATCTCCGCCAACGGTGACAGCACCATCGGTGACATCATTGCTGATGCCATGGACAAGGTCGGTAAGGACGGGACAATCACTGTCGAAGAAGCCAAGACCCTCGAGACTACGCTTGACGTTGTCGAAGGTATGCAGTTCGACAAGGGCTACCTCTCCCCGTACTTCGCGACCAACCAAGAAGCCATGGAAGCAATCCAGGAAGACGCTCTGATTCTCATCCACGAGAAGAAGATCGCCAACCTCCAGGACCTGCTGCCATTGCTCCAGAACGTTGCCAAGCAGGGCAAACCATTCCTGATCATCGCTGAAGATGTTGAAGGTGAAGCCCTGGCGACTTTGGTTGTCAACAAGCTGCGCGGTACGCTCAATGTCTGTGCGGTTAAGGCACCTGGCTTTGGCGACCGTCGCAAAGCCATGCTCGAAGACATCGCCATCCTGACCGGTGGTCGTTGCATCACTGAAGACCTCGGCATCAAGCTCGAGAACGTCACAGTGGAAGACCTCGGCAGCGCCAAGCGCGTTAATGTCGACAAGGAAAACACCGTGATCGTCGAAGGCGCCGGTGAGCCGAGCCTGATCGCAGGGCGCGTTCAGCTGATCAAGCGTCAGATTGACGAAACCACCTCCGACTACGACCGCGAGAAGCTCCAAGAGCGCCTCGCCAAGTTGGCCGGTGGTGTGGCAGTGATCAACGTTGGTGCTGCTACCGAGACTGAGATGAAGGAAAAGAAGGCCCGCGTAGAAGACGCGCTGCACGCGACTCGCGCAGCTGTCGACGGCGGCATCGTTCCTGGTGGCGGCGTCGCCTTGCTACGTGCTGCTTCCGCTCTCGACGGTGTGAATGCTGAGGGCGACGAGCTGATCGGCGTGGACATCGTTCGCCGTGCTATCAGCGAGCCGTTGCGCCAATTGGCTCGCAATGCTGGCGACGAAGGCTCTGTCATCGTCAAGGAAGTACTCGAATTGGACGGCAACTTCGGTTACAACGTTGCTACCGGCGAGTATGTCGACCTCGTTGCTGCTGGCGTGCTGGATCCTGCAAAGGTGACCCGCACTGCTCTGCAGAACGCTGGTTCGATCTCCGGCCTGCTCCTGACCACCGAGTGTGTGATCACCGACGCACCGAGCACTGACTCGGGCGGCGGCGGTGGCGCTCCGGACATGGGCGGCATGGGCGGCATGGGCGGCATGGGCGGAATGGGAATGTAATTCCCCCCGTTGCCTGAAGGCCCGGTCGCGCTCGCGCGGCCGGGCTTTTTTGTGCCTGGTTTAAGTAGCCAATACGGCCTTCAAAATCGGCCCTGGCTTGGCCGCACAAATATTTTAGAGGACAGCTCTCGTACAGGAGCACCGATCCAATCATGCTGAAGTAGCAGTAGTCATTGGAATTGGGGATGTAGCATGCGTCGTTGGTCCTTCAGCATTGTCAAACTCGTTGTATACGCAGCTCTTTTTGAGCTGACTTCCATACTCATTCGCATCAAGGGGCTGCAGGATGCCCAAGAAGGCATCTTTCTGCTCGGAGCGGTCTGGGCAACTGGTATGGGGGCGCTGTCGTGCATGGCCAAACGTGAGCGATACCTCGTCGATCGCTACGATGCACTTGCTCATGGGCTGGTGATCGCCCATGGCCTTCTGGAATGTTGGGTACCGGTCTACTACACCCAACGCAGCATGCTCACTTTGGTCGTCTCGCTGGGCCTTGCCGTCGGCTACTACCGAGAATACGCGCTCCGTCAGGAAGAGCCTGAGCATGAGGATCTTGACACAGCACCGCGTGTCCCCGTCCCAAGCCGTACCACCGTGGAGAGCCACGCCGCAGAGGAGGTCGTAAACGCGTGCGTGCTCTCAGAAGGAGCAGGACTGGATGACCAAGTCACGCCGGACGACATCCATGACTTCGCTAACTCCGTGACTTTCGCCGGGCGTCATCAGGTCATGGCGTTCCCCAGTCCCATTCCATGAGAGGCTCACCCCTAGCTCCGGCTGGGGCCGGTTGACAAGCGCGAGCCGCTTGCCAAGGTAGCTCCATGAGCGAACCCATCATAGACGTAGAAGGCCTCGGCAAGTGTTACCGAATCGGTCAGGCCTCCCGCCACCCTGAGACGTTGGGCGGGCGCATCGCCCAGCTGGCCACAGCCCCCCTGCGTAACTTCCACAACCTGCGCCGGCTGGGGCGATTTAGGGAGGGAGACGCCGATCAGATTTGGGCGGTCCGGGACCTCACGTTTCACGTAAAGCGAGGCGAGGTCCTTGGTATCGTCGGCCACAACGGAGCTGGCAAGAGTACTCTGCTCAAAGTCCTGTCGAGAATCACCCCCCCCACCCGTGGGCGCGCCCGAATCCGGGGACGCGTGGCCAGCCTTCTAGAGGTGGGAACCGGCTTCCATCCCGAGCTGACCGGCCGTGAAAACATCTATCTGAATGGCGCCGTGTTGGGCATGTCTCGCCGTGAAATCTCGCGAAAGTTCGATGATATCGTCAGCTTCTCTGAGTTCGAGACCTTTATTGACACGCCGATCAAGCGCTACTCTAGCGGGATGTCTGTGCGGTTGGGCTTTGCCGTAGCCGCGCATCTGGATCCGGAGATCCTGATCATTGACGAGATTCTAGCTGTGGGAGACGCGGCATTTCAACGCAAGTGCATCGGCAAGATGAATCAGATTGCACAGCAAGAGCGGACCATCCTGTTCGTCAGCCACAACCTGGCCAGCGTGCGGCAACTATGCCCACGCTCGATTCTCCTGCAGTACGGTGAAATGATCGCCGATGGCCCGACTGAGGACGTGATCGCGGCCTATCAGAGCTCACTGGCGGAAGATCCAAAGGCTCAGACGTTCAGCGGCACCGGCCTGCACATTTCTTCCCTGGAGATGGTGAGCGAAGCAGGAGACATCATCGCTGAAGCCTTTGCGGGCCAGGCGGTAGCGTTTCTGCTGGGCTATGAGAATCCTGAGGGCACCGAGAGCTGCGAGGCGGACCTCATGATTTTTAACGACCGAGGTGTGCCCATCACTCGCCTGGGCACTGCCTTCTGCGGCCCACGAGTCGCACTGGGCCAGCGTGGGAAGCTTCGTTGCGATATCCCCTCGCTGCCGCTGCCGTTGGGGCGCTATCGCGTCGCGGCGACGCTGCGCATGTACCACGAGCGGCACGATGAACAGCTCAACGCGCTGTCCTTTGACGTGATCGGCTCAACCTTCTTCGCGCATGGCCCACAGCCGCAGGCACACCAGTTCTCGGCAATGCTTGCGCACCGCTGGGACTCCGTGTCGCCCGACTTGGAGTAAGGACGCTGGCCTACAGCGGAACCGGGCTGAGCTGGCCGCGCAGGTAGAACAGCAGCAGGACCACGTCTCGCCGATCGATCACCCCATTGCGGTCAAGGTCCATTTGCGGAGCCGTGGCCGTGGCATCCCGCAAAGCCAGCAAGTTCGCGAGAATCTCGAGGCCGTAATCGAGACCCTCAAGCCCTACGATCCCGACATTCTGGTCTTGCAGGAAGTGGTCATCGAGATCGCGCACATTCGCATTAAACAAGTCGAGGCAATCGCCCAGGCCCTTGGCATCTATACCTGGGTCTTTGGGGAATGCTACAACATCGGATTTGCCCTGTTTCTGGTCGTCGGCGCGACGGCAATCCTCAGCAAATCTGCCCTGACGCCTCTGATAAATTTTGACCTGGCAGGCCGGCGTCCGTTCTACATCACGCGCAACAACAGGCGCGCTCTCTGGGCGGAAGTGCAGCTAGGCGGCCAAGCCGTCTGGGTGAGCTTGCTGCTGGCGTCAGGAGCGAGCGCAACGGTCCCTTCATCGCCGGTCTATGATTCCCAGTAGGCCCCGTGCTACTTGCCAGCTACTTCTGATCCTCGTGCTGCCACTCGGAAAGGCTCCAAAACGTGAGTCGGGATGTCCGGCTGCAGTCACGTCGTAGGCGTCAGGGACACAACCAGCCGTGGGAGCCGACAGCTGGTTCTGTCCCGGTGTATCGACCTGTATCAGGCGGAACGCGACATGGAAAAATACGCATGGAAACCGGGCCATTTACGACCACGGTCACTTGCTGTTTCTCGACCAGAATCTGCCGTCCTGCCGCGCGGAAGTGCATGTCACATTTCCAAGCCACCAGTCCCAAGAGTTGAGCGTTGAATGGAAGGCTGAAATCGAACGCCGTCTGGACAAACTCAATCGCGGCGAAGCTAAGTTTATTGACGCTGACGAGTTCCTGCGTGCGCGTCTATCTGCTTACGATTCGTGAAGCGCATCTTGCTTCACGAGGCTGCCGAAGAGATTTCGGCCGCGGAAGACTACTACAGCAACGTCGAGCCCGGCTTCGGCCGAGAGATCATTCTCGAACTGGTCACAGCCTACGGGCATATTGACCAATTTTCTTTCGCATGGCCAGTCACCTTCTGTGATAATCGACACCATCAGCTCACTCGCTTCCCCCTACGCTGGTCTCTATCGCGTCGCCCATCAACAACGTAAGCCCGTCTACTGGGCAGACCGGGCGCATAGCGGCCGACCTGACGATGGTGCGTAGGCACTCGACCAGTCCCTACTCTCTCTGCCCACTCATTCGCCGGGAATCTCATACGATAGGTACCCACCGCCCGTTAATCGCAATCCGGTTGTAGGCTCGCGATCATAGCCAACGGTACGCCCGCTCACTATAATGAACGCCAGGAAGCCAGCAAGAATCAGTGAGACGAAGAACCCGAGCGCTGCTGCGACAACCACATGAAATGAGCGCCACAGCGCTGACCCTGCCGACAGCCGGTGGATGCTTGGAAGCAATAGAGCCGTGCAAACGATCCCGAAAGCCAGCAGAAGGCCAAGCAGCATGGAACCGAATATGACTTGGAGTACTCTGTCCTTCGCAGAGATGGCTTCAGCTTTCATCTATTGCCCAATCCTTTACTGAGCTGAACCCAGGGCTGTCCCATACGCCTCAGTGCGTAGCTACCAGTCCATCGTAAGCATCCAAATTGTCGAGCTCAACCCTGTCACTGCTTTCAGCGTCGCTTAGATACAAATTCGAGTGAGCCCGAAGGCCTCTACCTCACGATAGAACGCTGCAGATTCAATGCATCATGTGTCTGCAGTGGCAAGAGAAGTGTGACGCGGCGTGTGTTCTGGCCACTATGCTAATTTTCCGAGACTGCTCCTCAATGAGCAAAAGGCATCCGGAACCATCGCTGGAAACAGTATCGTGTCAAGAGGGCAGTTTAACTAGTAAACTCACCATTGGCGGCTGGCCTTGCTATTCATGGGTCAACACTGAGCGAGTAGCCCATGCTGTGGTGCGTGATGATCGGGCACTGGTCTGGCGTGATCTTGCGCAGCTTGGCGCGGATGGTCTTGATGTGCGTATCGACCGTGCGCGGCTCGCTCGCCATGGGATCGTCCCAGGCAAGGTCGAGCAGTTGCTCGCGCGAGAGGACCCAGCCAGGTCGCGACAGCATGGCAGTCAGTAGGCGATACTCCCCGCGGGACAGCCGCAGCAATTCACCGTGATAGCGAATTTCGCACGCTGACTCGCAGTGCGAGAAGCCTGGTGCGGACTCCGCAACTTCTGGCTCTGGATCCTTGGCGCTGGCGCAACGGCGGAGGATCGCACGGACGCGGGCCGTCAATTCGCGGGGGCTGAACGGCTTCGCCATGTAGTCATCGGCACCGATCTCCAGGCCGACAATGCGGTCGACCTCCTCGCTTCGTGCGGTCAGGAAGACCACCGGCAGTTCGGAGGATCTGCGGAGTTCGCGAAAGAGGTCGAAGCCATTGCAGTCCGGCAGGCCGACATCCAGCACTGCTAACTCAAACTGCGCAGCAGCCAGCGCTTCGCGCGCGGCGCTGCCAGTTCCGACGACGGTCACGTCAAACCCTTCGGTGGCCAAGGCATACTGAATGGTGTCGGCAATCGCCGATTCATCCTCGACTACCAGAATTTTCTGCGCCATGACCAGCTTCGAGGCTAGAGGGACAGCCCGTCGAATGCCGAGCCCACGCTGCCGAAGTCATCCTGACTGCCCGAGAGATACTCCCGGAACTCGTCTGAATCATCGTCACCTGAATCAGGCAGCATCAGCGAAACCCGATCGTTATGAATCGATTTCACGACGACCGTCACCTCGGATCCTGGAGGGTGCCGCTTCCACAGGGCTTTGCCCGGGTTAACCGCCCCGTCGATCGATACTTCGCTCACATGAAGCAGCCCGACCAGGCGGTCCGTCAAGCGAACGAATACGCCAAATGGGCGAATCTCTTCAACCTTGCCGACGTGCTGTTGGCCAACCGTAAGCGCAGCGCCGTCCACATCCATGGTGCGGCCCAATTGCGGGTTCTCCATGGTCAGGGAGATGCGACGCTTCTCGATGTCGATCGCCTGAATGTAGACCTCGAGCTCTTCATCTTCATGCAGAACTTCGGCGGCGTGGCGCAGGCGCTTGCCAGCGCCTAGTTTCGAAATATGGACCAGGCCTTCGATCCCGGGCTCAAGCTCGACAAAGGCACCGAATGGCATCAGGCGCACGACCTTGCCGTGGTAACGATTGGAAACGTGGTAGCTGTTCTCAGCCTTGCCCCACGGATCTCCTTGGGCTTCGCGCAAACTCAGCGAAATGCGATTCCGCGCCCAGTCCAAGCTCAGAATTTTGACCTGTACGGTTTGGCCAGGCTGCACGACATCGCCGGCGGTTTCGACCCGTTTCCAGGCCATTTCGCGCATTGGAATAAGCCCTTCAGTCCCACCGAGCTCCACAAATGCGCCAAAGTCTGCGAGGCGTGTGACCTCGCCTCCGATGATCTCCCCGACCTGCAGGCGCTCCTTCAGCACCTCGATCTGGCCCTGCTGCTCCTGCTCCATAAGTTTGCGACGCGAAACCACGAGGTTTCCATCTGCGTACTCGGTGACCAGAAAGCTGTATACTCGGCCCAAGTGGTCTGCGGCATCACGCCGATGCATGTCGATTTGCGAGTAGGGGCAGAAGGCTCGCTGCGAGCCAATCGTGACTTCGAAGCCGCCTTTACGTTCTTCGGCCACCTTCCCCTCTACGGGGATGCCGCTGGCTGCGGCGTCTGCGAGCGCTTCGTCGATCTGATCGCTGTCCTTGCCACCGACGCGGACCATGAGATGGATGCCATTGCTGTCTTGGTGGGAAAAGTGCGACGTAATCTCATCGCCTTCCTTGACCGATATTTCACCATCGCGTTCTAGTTCCTGGCGAGGGATGATGCCCTCGCTCTTGGCCCGGACATCTACGAAAACCCAATCTCGCGTGATCGAGATGATCACGCCTGTCACTTGCTCGCCAGGGGAAAAGCTGCTATGAAAGCCAACCAGCGACTTGTCTAATTCCGACATTCTCACACCGTGCTGTTAAGGTCGTCTGCGTCTCCAGTGGACGCATCGGCTGAACCGGTATAATCCGCCTGTGCGAGGAACATACAACGCAGGACGCGGTTTCCCCGCCTCGTGATGCCACCCCGGCGACGAGCTAGACCAGCTGGAAAGCTCCTGGGAATCGGCGGTATGGGGATGCGTCGAAGGAGGAGTATCTGCCTACGGTAACGGCTTCTGGCACACCGTCCAGGGCGGAGGCAACGCCGCTGAATACCGGTGGTTCCTGCCGCATTCGCGGCATGACGTGCTGTGGGGTAACTACAACGGCTTATCCTCTCGCTTCTCGACGCTGCTCGAGGGCGTGGTCGGCAAGGTCTCAGCGGGCACCCAGGTGAATTACTGCTCGGGTGCGATCGAAGAAGAGATCGGCTGGGCCTTGAATGATGCCGAGGTGATCATCGCCTGCATGGGCGTCACACCTGAGATGGAGGGCGAAGAGGCGGGTGACATGGGCGTGCCCGATGCCGAGGGCGGCGGGGATCGTGTCAGCATCGGACTGCCCACGCAGCAGCAGGCCTTGCTGGAGAAGTTGGTCGCGACCGGCAAGCCGGTGATCCTCGTGCTTACCGGAGGCAGCCCGATTGAGTTCAACTGGGCCAAGGAACACTGCGCGGCCATCTTGATGGTCTGGTATCCGGGCGAGGCTGGCGGCGAAGCAATGGCCGATGCCATCTTCGGCGACTACAATCCGGCCGGACGCCTGCCCC
>Ga0209308_10003678_pt1 | contig 12499 bp, 13 predicted proteins | sample COGITO_mtgs_1204_3_FD_184806 | JGI IMG/M metagenome (GOLD analysis project Ga0209308, IMG submission 184806) | Pelagic marine microbial communities from North Sea - COGITO_mtgs_120405 (SPAdes) (version 2) | ecosystem: Environmental > Aquatic > Marine > Epipelagic ...
TCTCTCTCTCTAGTACCAGTAGTCGTGTGTTTATTATTACGTGCGTGAAACAGTTCTTCTTCTCTTCTTCTTCTCTTTGTGCTGTTAAGGTGTTCTTCCCCCAACAACAACAGGGGCTGCTCTTTTGCTGTTTTTTTGTTTCGACCAATTAAGTTTGAAAAAATTCAAACGTTTCTCTCTCTCTTCTCGCTCGTCAAAAATCATCAGAATAAAGAGAGTATATACTTTCAAGCGCGCGCGTGAGAGAGACGCGCAAATACTATATATATACACACACACACACACACACACACGTGCCCGTATATATTGATTTCGCGAATCCCCACGCGTTAGAGGAGGAGACGGAGGAGAGTAAAGAGAGAGAGAGAGCGAATACTAAAAGTAATACATAAAAATAAAAGATGAGTTCCGGAGTGATTCCAAACGACGACTGCAAACCGGCGTTCGATAAAGTCCGTCTCGGGAAAGTGAAATACGTGACGTATAAAATCGACGACAAAGCGGAGAAGACGGAAGTGTGCGCGATTGGAGAGACCAAGGTATGATGTTATTATTCGATATGGTTTTGTTTTTGTAGCAGCTGCGCGCCGATCATCGTTATTCTTCTTCGTACTCGCGAGCCGCGATCTCTCTTTCAGCAATCTGACACCAAACGTCTCTCTTATTTATTCTTTTCACAACTTTTGTTTACGAACGCGTACAGGCGGAGTTCAAATTTGAAAAATTCCTCTCGTTACTCCCGGAAACGGAGTCTCGATACGCGGTTCTCGATTGGGACGTGACCACGGACGACGGCAGGCAGTTTAGTAAGTTATTTTTTATCAGTTGGGTTCCGGACTCGTGTAAAGCGAAGGAGAAGATGTTGTACGCTTCGTCGAAGCAGAGTTTACGAAACGCCTTGAGCGGGGTGCACTTGGATCATCAAGCGGCGGATATGGACGACGTGACGGAAGAGATTTTCACCTTGAAAGCGCTTGGGAAGTAGGCAGAGAAAGAGAGAGAGAGAGAGCACCTATATAGCACAACACATATATAAAAAGATGGCGAACGAGACTATGAGAGTATTCATATTTGCGCAGACGAGAGAGAAAGAGAGCGCGCGCGAGAGAGAGACCTTACCCATATACATACAACAAAACCCGATATTTTTAATAAGTAATAGTACGTAGAACAGTAAAAGTGAAGAGAGAAAGAGAGAGAGAGACGCTGCGCAAACATTGGTCGTTGGAATACGTTCACATTCTTACGCCTTGAATTCAAGCGATGCTTCACAACTTCGTCAACAAAGCGCAAACCATCATGATTTAAAACGCAGAGTATATATCGAAAAAGAAATCGAACAAAATGACATCCTCCTCTCACATTGACTCTTCCTCTCCGTTAAACCCGCGTCGTCGCGCTCTCTATCACTCTCACGTCCTCCGACGTCTCCCGAAATTCGCCTCCGCGTTTGCGTACGGCGCGAGCATTTTAACGCCAAACATCCCATCGCAAATGCTCGACTACATCATCGTCGTCGACGACGCTCGCGCATGGCACGAAGTAAACATGCGTTTGAATCCCTCGCACTATTCGAGAGTTTTACGCTTCTTCGGAGCGAGTGCTGTCGATGCGATGTCGAACACTATCGGCGTTGGGGTACATTTCAACGCGTACGTGGACATTGAAACTCCGAATTTGGAGGCGTTCAAGCAGACGAGATATAAATACGGCGTCGTCGAGCGGAGGACGATTGAAAGGGACGTGGAAGGATGGGATAATTTGTTTTTAGCTGGTAGGATGCAAAAACCGTACGAGCGGGTGATGGGTGTAAGAGAAGAAGAAGATGATGATGATGATAATGATGATGATAACGGTCTCGCGTTAGATGCGTTGAACGGTAAGAAGAACAAGAGAGCGGCGTTGGCATACGCTTTGTTAGTTTCGAGAGGAAGTGGGAAAAGTAAAGGGACGACGACGGTCGAAGAACGGGATTTGTACGAAACTATTGCGAATTTGAGTTACGATGGTGATATAAGACATGTTTTTGGTGCGGAAGATGCGCAGAAAGCGAGGAGGATTGTGGACGGGTCGTTCGAGAAGATGCGAGAGTGGTACGAAGAGAGTTTTCGAGATTTTCGAGACTCGTTGGACGTGATTGATTACGACGTGGATTTGGATTCGAACTCGTTGTCGTCGTCGTCGTCGTCATCGTCACCATCACAGAAACCACGAGTACTCACTCACGATCATTCTCCGCAAGCGACGAGAAAGCTCCTCGCGATGCTCCCTCCGCCTTTTTTGGAAACCATGGTCGCCGGTGACTTGAGAAAGTTGGATATGGTTTCCCGAGAGGCAAACGCGGAGACCATCGCGCGTTCTATCCGAGAAACTTCACGAGATATCGTTCGTAAAAGTTCGCTCAGACAATCCATCTCTGCGGCACTGACGACAGATGTAGTCAAAGTAGTAACGTACGCGTACCAAAAGTTTAGCAAATACAGAATAGAGTAGTTTAGAAAAAAGTAGTAGTTTTAGATAGATAAGTGTGAATTTTTGTGCGTGTTGATGTGTGTACTGTATGTATAAGCGTGTGGTAATTATATATAATTTAAACCATTTCTAATTCTCTCCTCTCTCTCCTGCTCTCGCCCTCTCTCTGCTCTGTCTCCGTTTCTCTCTCTCTCTCTACTCTCTCTCTCTTCCTCTCTTACTCTCTTTCTCCAAATTGTGTCGTTTTGTTCGCGTTTATTTTTCTATTTCCTGCTAAAATTTTTCTTCTCAATAAAAATTTTATTGGACAAACACGTTGGAGAGTTGTCTGACTTGCCCTTTGACGGACATGTCGATGAAACCAGAACCGTCCTTACCGTATTGCACGACGAAACCACCCAACAAAGACTCATCAACTTCCGGCTTTAACTTGATGTTCTTCGCCCCAGTCATTTCTTGCAACTTCTTCGCAATCATGAATTGCTGCTCGTTTTCGAGCTTCACCGCGCTCGTCACCGTCGCGACTTGCGTGTCCGTAGCCTCGCAAAACAACGTCTCAAATTCCTCGATGATCGCGGACAATTGGTTCATGCGCTTCTTGTCGACCAACAATTGCATAAAGTTGGTCGTGAACGCGTGGAACGACGCTTCCCCGGCTAATTTTTGCAAGATTTCTTTCTTCTTCTCTTCGCCTACAACCGGGTTGGCCAAAAACGCGGCGGTCCCTTCGTTGGCAGCCAAATAACCCGCGACGGTTTCCAAGTCGTCGTGCACGGCTTCCAAGGCGCCGGCGGATTTGCAGGCGTCAACCAAAGCGGCAGCGTAACCACCAGCGACCGGAGAGGAGGCCTAGAATAGAATAATTTCGTAAGTACGAGTTCATCGGAGGAATACGAATACGCGCGCGAGCAAATTATTATCTTCTTCCGCTTAAAAAAAAAGAGATATCCTAATCCAGAGGAGAGTAATCGAGAGGAAAAGATCTTTCCAGCCGCGAAAAATGATTGTCCGAAACGCGCTGAGAAGAGAACACAGACGACGTCTTTCGCCCGAGAAAACGATTACATCGGATGCAGAAAAGTGCAAAGAAACTTTTGCACGACGATTGAAGTCTCACGAAGACTCGCAAACCGTCGTCTTCGTCCATCGTTCTCCCAATCAAGATGCATTTCAGTCCCTCCCTTGCACGCTTTCTTCTCCCTCTGTGTGTCCCTCTGAACGGCCCAGACACAACAAGAAAAACAAAAAAAAAACTAATCGCCGATTTTTAAGCGTACCTTAGCTTGCGCTTGCGTGTTCACGATGCGTCTCGGCGCGACGTTTTTTCGTCGCAAAGAACTCGTGGAACCGGCGGTAGATCTCGCGAAGGAGATGGATTGCATAGAAGCGGCCATATTTAGTTAGAATATGTGTGTTTTGTTAAGAGTGTTTTTATGATGATGATTTGGATTTTTCCGCGTTTATCCCTTTTCTTCTCTAGAAAAGAGATTTTTCACCTGACCTCGAGGATGAGCATTTCTAGGGTGTCAAAATTTAAAAAACTTAGCAGAAAAACAACGATTTCCACCTCATCGCGTCCAAAACAAGCGCTGTTGTTGGTGTCGTTGTTGTTGGTATTGTTTGCGGTGGTGAGAGACAGAGAGAGTAGCGATAGTTTATTCATTAGCAGCGGGAGGAGCGACTGCGACAGCAGCGACGACGTTAACGATTCAGACGACGACGACGGTTTCTTTTACTTCTTCTTCTTCTTCAATCCGTTGTTGTTTCGGTTTTAGGAGTAGTTATACTGAGAAGAAGAGGAAGAATACTAATTCGGGAAGGACGAACGCGAGGGCGGCGAGAGAAACCACCAAGAATCAGAAACAAACCAACGAGGAGGATAACAACATGGCGGCTGCCGCGAAATCGCTCTCTCGCGGCGCCTTCATCCTCTTCGAAGGCGTGGATCGGTGCGGGAAAACCACCCAAGCGAGTAAACTCGTGGAAAGCTTGAACCAATCGGGAGTGGCGAGCGAGTTGTGGAGATACCCGGACCGAACGACGACGATTGGAAAAATGATCGACGATTACTTGCAGTGTAAAGCAGATAGCGACGACGCGTCCATGCACTTGTTATTCGCGGCCAACAGGTGGGAGAAGAAAAAAATGATGGAGGAAAAGTTGCGAGCGGGCGTGACGCTCGTCGTGGACCGGTACGGGTACTCCGGCGTCGCGTTTACTTCGGCGAAGAAATTACCAGGTTTAGACCAACAGTGGTGCAAACACAGCGAAACTGGCTTGGTGAAACCAGATTGTTTGATGTACATGGAAATCAGCGAAGATGCGGCGAAAAAGCGAGGTGGATTCGGCGAGGAAAGATACGAAACGACAGAGATGCAAAAAAACGTTCGAGAAGTTTTCGCGGATTTGCGAGAGGATTGGTGGAACGTCGTCGACGCGGACAGGACGATTGAAGAGGTCCAGAAAGACGTGCAAACGATTGCCAGAGATGCCGTGGAGAGGTGTAAACGAGGGAAAGAGTTGGAACATTTCGAGCCTGGATGGTAAAGAGAGAGAGTTTATGCGTTTTTTTAGTTTTGATCGTATTTATACATTTTCCATAGCACACTCTGCCCCCACACTTCGTAACAAGCAAAACATGGCACAGAACCCGCCTCCGACAAAGCATCATCGAAGAGTCGTCGATTACTGCTCCGACGAGGAGGAGGAGGACGAGGAGTTTGTGATCGAAGAAGAACTGAACAAGCTCTCCGCGCTCATCGAAACGTCTCTCGCGAACGCGTTCGGTTTCGCGTGTTGCGACGAATTGGCCGTCGACGAGAATTTGGAAACGAAACGGTTAAGCGCACACTTGAGGTTGATTTTAACACCACTCTCATCGTCGAAGAAAGAAGAGATGAAAAATGCCTGCGAAGAGTGCTTGACGACGCTGTGGCGTGTTTTGAGGGACGAAAGCTGTGGGTGGGATAAACCGACGTATCGAGAGTGCTTCGTTCTGAGTTCGTTACGGCTTTCACTGTGTACACTACTCGAGGGAAACTTACAGGAAGCGATGGAGTGTTTAGATACGGCGTTAATATTAGGTTGCCCTGGAGAAATGGCAAGACCGTTCGTAAGGGTGTTGGAGAAGTTACTGCGTCGATCGGCGGGCGGCGGAAATAGAGCGAGTAGTAATAGTTTAGTAAAGAAGCAAAAGGTGGCGGCGCGAGAGAAAGCTTTGGTGGTTGACAATGTTCTGCCCTCTTCTTCGTCACTAGTCCCGAAAATTCTCCACCCGTTGGAAAGAATGAACGATAACGCGACGTGGGAAGAATTTAAGGTGATGTATTTTAATAAGGATATGCCAGTGCAATTGCCGTCGGACAAAAGCATGCCGTGCGTCGAGAAATGGCGAGACTTGGCGTACTTCAAGGAAAGATTCGGGAAGCGGCTAATACCGTTGGAAGTTGGGAAATACGACGACGTGGAAAATTGGAGAGAAGAAATTGTGCCCTTGGAGGTGTTCATCGACGAACACTTGGCGCCGGACATTTTGAAGAAAGGAGACAAGAATAGTTTCGTTTCGTATTTAGCGCAACACCAACTTTTTGAACAAATACCGCAGCTGGCGATGGACTTTGAGATTCCGACATGGTGCAGCGCAGGGCAATTTGAGCGATGTAACATCTGGCTCGGCACATCGAATACTATCACTCCTTGCCATTTTGACTCCTACGACAATATTTTCGGTCAAGTTTTTGGGTACAAGTTTGTTCGATTATACTTGGAGAGCGATTCGCAGTTCATGTATAAATCCGGCGGCGATTGGGAAACGACTCGGTCTTGGAACGTGAAAGATAACGACGATAGAGACGCCGACGACAATAGCGAGAAAAAGGAGACCAAAAAGAAGTTCCGCAACGCGCAAGGCAATATCTCGCGCGTGGACGTGGAAGTTCCGGATTTAGAAAAATTCCCCGAGTTCGCTAAAGCTACGCCTATGGATGTCATATTAGGCCCGGGAGATTTCATATACATCCCGTCTCGAACGTGGCATTACGTCAGAAGTCTCACCGTTTCGTGTAGCTTGAACTTTTTGTTCTGAGCAATTTTATGGATGGATAGATAGAGATAATACGTAGAGGAGAGCCTTCCGACTTTTGTAACTTGCAACGAAAACCTCAAAGCACAGAAGATACACAATAACGTTATAACGAACTTTATCCAAAGAAATTCGACGCTCACAACACAAACACGCACAAACACACGCACACGCATCCGCACACGAAGACAATCGATCAACCACTGCTCGCAACAAAACTATGTTCACCGCGCAACAACTCCAAGCCGCGCCGTATTCCCAGGACATCCAAAAATGGTTTCTCATGTGGTCCGCAACTTTCTTGTTTCTGAGAAATGTGCTTTTCCGTTCCAAAACCGCCGACTTTAGCAACCGCTTCGTGAGCATCGTCCACGCGTTGATCGCGATTTACTTGAGCTACGAGTCCTTTGAATCCATCGATTCGAGTATGTTTGATAAGGTTGGGACGAAAAATACCCCCGCGCAGACGTATTGCATGGCGGTGTCGTTGTCGTATTTCATATACGACTGTTTGTATTGCATCGTGACGTTCGAGTTCGACGCGGTCGTGCACCATATTTTTACCATCGGCGGGTTAACCAGCGGCGTGGTGAACCAGAAGTCCGGGGTGGAGTTGGTTGGTTGTTTGTTCTTAATGGAAGTATCCAACCCGAGCTTACACTTGCGGTCGTTACTTCGCGAGATGCGAATGAAAGACTCCATGTTTTCCACGTTGAACGACTTGCTCTTCGCCGGTCTGTTTCTCGTCTGTCGATTGGTTCTAGGCCCGCCGTTGGTGTATAAAACGTTGACGTGTAAAAACAGCGATTTGCTGGTAAAAATCGGTGCGTTTGGAATTTTAGCGGTGAGCGTGTTGTGGGGTTGGAAGATCATAAAGATGTTCATCAGCAAGGCGAAGAAGTTGTTAGGGATAGAGACGAGGAAGAGGAAGAGAGCGTAAAATAAAGTTCTCTCTCGAAGAGTCTTTTCTCCTCGAGGAGGGAGAATACGCGCGCGAAACGTTCGTTCACTCGAGAAAACAACAACACCAAGGAGAAAGAAAGGAGAGGACTTTGTGCTCCGCTCTCCTCAACGAGAGGCCAGATGCCGACCGTCTTATTTATTCAAGCGTATTTAACAACATTTAAGTATTTTTCACCCAAGCTAAAAATAAATGCACACACATCCAACACATGCGTTGACCACCCGCGTCGTCGTCCCGCAAAATGTCCACATCGCACGTTTCCTCCTGGTCGCGACTCCTGCACGACGAAAGAGACCCCGAGAACGTTTCAAAAGAACAGAGAAACGCGCCGGCATCGATCTCGAGCGACGACGACGATTCAGACGACCAACCTCGACTGGCTTCCCCGGAGACCTTTTTTGCCATTTCGCAGCAAGGTCGTCCGTCGACGTCGAGCCGAGCGTTGAAAACCTTCGGACGAGCAAACAACAACAACCACCTAAAAGATCAGGCGCCGAGGAGTACCGACGACGAGAGCGTCGTCGTCCCCGAAAAACCTTTAGTATTATTAGGTCGTCTTAAAACGCGAACCACCGGGAAGAAGAAGAAAAAGACAAAAGTGCTCAAAAACGAAAAGTGCTCAGAAGAAGAAGAAGAGGAAAATTTCAAGCTCCGCGCGATTGTGATTCGATCACCGGAACCACACGTAAAGAAGAAGAAAGATCTAAAGTTTGCAAAAGCGTCGAATGATGAAGTGCACGCGAAAGTACGCGACGGGTCCGCGCTGTTTCGAAGAGCTAAAGAACGGGAAGAAAAGAAGACTTTTAGGAACGACGACGACATCGCGCTCGTACCGGAGGAGAAACTTGAGCACTTATTGCGAATCTGTCGAGAGGCACCGGACGGCGAAAACTGGCGCGATAAAGTGAACGCGTTGGAGCGATTGAGCGAAATCTCACACGCGTATTCAATCTCTAGATCGTCGTCGATGTTTATCAGAGCCATCGAAGACGGAGGTAAACACGCGCAAGATTTACGCGCGTGTTTAGCCAAGGCGGCGTTGAAATTTCTACGCGCGGTGTGCGAGCACTGCGATGCTCCGCATTGCGTTTCAAATAGTAGCAACGCTTTTACGGTTTTAGGTAAGTGTATGTTGAAAAGAGCTAGCGATGGAAGCGCATTTTTGAAACAGGACGCGTTGGATGCTTTGAGACTTCTTCGCGAACGAATCGGTCCGAATGCATTTCTGAAAATTATACTCGCGCAGCCGTCCAACGTCAATCCGAGAGTGCGACGGACGATGGCTTTGTGTTTGAGCGAGGTGAGCAATAAAGAAAGGAAAATAGACAGACAAACTATCGAGCGAGTTTTATTAGTGAAAGATGTAATGGTCAAAGATGGTGACGCTGAAACGCGAGCGTACGCGAGGAAAATCTTTTCATCGTCCGGAAAGAATGTTTGAAATGTAATTCGTGTATTATTATTAAACCACGCACAAACTGCTATACTGTCTCCCCTTACTTACTTTCGCTTCTCTATGACAAAAAACTCTCTCGCTCTAATCATCGCTCTTCCCCGCCGCGTTTTCGTCCGTTCTGTATTGTTCCTTCCACTTGTCCCCTTTGTTCAACTTCGGCGCTCCTTTGTCCACCTCCGTGCTCGACAAGTTCAACGTCGATCCCAACGCGTTGTCGTCAAACTTCGTCACGTCCACGTCGTAATTTTCCACGGTCATGTTATCCTTTAACGTTTGCGTGACTGGTTGCGCTAACAAAGAATCTCTCCCCTTGGAATCGGCATCCGCTTCGTCACTCTTCGACTTGGCGTTCGCCATACCAATCGCGCTCGCCGCTAACTCCGCGCGTAACTTCTCTCTCGCCGCTTTCTCTTCTGGCGTTTCTTTCGCCAACTCTTCCTCTCTCTTCTTCAAATCGGCCATTTGTTCAGCCAACGGCGAGTTCGGGTCGACTTTCCCGGAAATGTTCGCCACGCGTTCCGTCGCGTTCTTCCCTCTCGAGTCTTCGCCGTATTTTTCGTACGTTCTCTCCTTGGTCAACATCTCGAGCATTTTCGCCGGTTCATACGAGCCTTCGTTGAAAATATCCGCCAATCTTGGGTACAACGAGCCGAACCCGAGCGGCAACACCAACCACGAGACGCCTTCCAAAGCGCCCAAAAAGGTCCCCGGCAACCCGTGCCCGGTGAAGGTTTTCGAGAGCAACGACAAGCCGACGATTGGCACCGTCGCCGCGGAAACGATCGGCGGAATCTTGTTCGTGATCTCGTCGTACTTTTTCATGAGCTCGTCCGCGTCAAACCCGTCCGCCGCCGCTCGAACTTTCACCGAAGAACGTTGTTGTTGTCCTCCTCTCGGAACGAAAAACTTATTCGATCGCAATTTGGATCCCGAAACGGACGATTGGTGTTTCGCCGAAACCAGCTTTGCGGAATACGTGTTGGTCATCATCATCATCGCAGACATCAAAATCAAGTGTGCAGAGTTACAAACAAAAACGAGTCGTTTGTGTCGCGTCGCAGGTTTGAGAGAATGCGATAATATAAACTCTTCGTCGTGTGTTAAGTGAAGCGTGAGGAGATGGTTTTTTCTTTCCACAGATACTCGTCGTTTTATCCACCAAACAACCCAAAAGAAAGATCTTTTTTTCCTGCAAGAGAGCACAAAAAAAAAGCTACAGCCAATTAAATTCCTTCTTTTTCCAGCAGGAGGCACAAAACGAGACAGAACAAAAGAAAAGAAGGAAAAACTCTTCATTAAAAACTAGTTATGGAGGATGTGATGAGGAAGTTTTAGTAAAGGAGGAGGAGGAGCTTTACTGCGCGAACCTGACGGGGAAAGATATGTCGTCTCTGGAGAACGGTTTTTTTGACGAGGAGAAAGAGTTTGAGAGGAAGAAGCGCAAGAAGTTTCGACATCTGATGAATCATCCCGAGCACTTCCTCCTCGGAAACGCGCTGGAAGAAACAACATTCGAGGAGGACGTGCGGGGGTGGCAGAAGAACCAGCACCAAAAAAGCGACAAAAACGAGAGCGGGAAATTGGCCCCGAGGGATTTTGTGCGCGAACTGTTCGCGGGACCTCGCACAGATAAAAAAATGGTCGAGGTGCAACTGTCTGACAAGAAGAAGAATGCGTCGGTATCTTTTTCGGGGTCGACGTACGACCGAAAGTCGACACGGATGGACATCGACGATTTCCTGCGTCACCGTGTACCACCCGACAGTAGTGGCGTGAACTTTTTGGGAGAAGGGCAACACTCGTTGTATCTCGCGCAGGAAGACGTGCCCGAGGCGATGGCGAAACATTTAGATTCGTTTAAACCGTACGCCGAAGGTCTCAAGCGATACGTATATAAGAGATGGAACGTAAGACTCAGTGCGAACATCCAAAGACGCGTGTGGATGAACCATGAACGCGTGGAAACGACGCCACATTACGACGATTACGATAACGTGTTATTCGTGTGGACGGGGAGGAAGACTGTACATTTGAAAGCGTTTCGTGGGGATGGATTTCATTTTTGCGTTGCGAATACTGAGGTTGCGAATCACGCCCATCCGGAAGCTTTACCAGATCCTGAGAGTTACGAGTATACGTTTGTTGTGAATGCTGGGGAAGCGGTTTTTATTCCGATGGGATGGATTCACCGCGTCGAATCGGATGAGGGAACGATTGCTATCGCGCACGAAATACAAGACGCTCTGAGTATTGAGTTCATACATAACACGGTCTCGCGTTTGGACTACCCTTGGGATGAAAGCTTATACCTGGTGCGAAGAAAAATTGAAAGCAAAATCGACTGGAAGTTTACTTCGCTCGTAGCTGAGTTGATAGATTCAAAGAACGAAGAGATAAAAACGCGAGCGAAGATTACTCACGAAAACGTCGCGTACATAAAGAGTAAATGCGAGGAAGGAAAAGAGGTCGAGTTTGAAATTAATAATCCCGAACAGCTCATGGAGAACGTTTCGCAATCTTGCGCTATACTCGTAGACGGAGGAAAAGAAGAAGGAATAGACGACGAAATCCCAAAGTATCGAAAAGATGTGCTCGCAATGAACCCTTTGCAAGCCAAACTGCACACGTTGCAACTCTCTTTACTCAAAGACTATCTAGGCGAGAGTAAGTTTGAAAAGTGGATCGGCGACTGCTCTCTCAAATACGCCGAATCGCGAGGTCCAGAGTGGAAACGCGAGGACACGTGCAAGTCCATCTTGTGCGAAAAGGTGTACGAATACGATTTCCATCTAGCGTGCGAAGCCGTCGTGGAACTCGCTAGGCTTCGTAGTAGAAACAAAGAGCACGACGTTAAAAAAGAAGTCGACGACTGCCCGGGGTCGTCGTCGTCGTCCGTCGTGGAAGAATACAAGTCGTTGAGCTGGGATTATAAGCTCATCGGCGGATGGCCGAGGGGTAGCATCAGGAAGCCGTTCGATCCGCACGTCGCCGCGTTTGGTCTCCTTTAGTATTTAGTATTAATAGTAGTAGTTTAGAAGAGCTTTGTAAAATATTTTATACGTTGTGAGAACCATCGGGCACGATTTCGATGGAACGCCCGATGAACGCGTGCGTTGCTTTCGCATCTTCACTTTGGTAACTCGCGTATTACACAACTTAACTTTTCCAATGGCATCAACGCTTTTGGTCGCCGCACCAACCTTACGCACTTCAAAGCACAACGAAACAAAGATCAACAAAGAAGTTCAGCGTTTCTTTTCATCGTCTGCTTTTTCGAGGAACGAGAAGCGTCGGTTGAGGACGTCTCTGTTATGCGCGTCGTCGTCGTCATCTGCCGACGACGACGAAACGTCGTCGTCCAAATCCTCCTCTGCGCTTCCTCGTACTCCGGGAACCTCCGTGGACGCGTTAGATGCGGTCATGATGAGCCCCGAGACAGAGATCACGACGAAAACGACGAACCCGGATATTAAAACGTTCTCTGAGGACGTCCTCGCTGTCTGCTCGAAAGGCTATGATTTCGCGT
>Ga0209308_10003683_pt1 | contig 12492 bp, 7 predicted proteins | sample COGITO_mtgs_1204_3_FD_184806 | JGI IMG/M metagenome (GOLD analysis project Ga0209308, IMG submission 184806) | Pelagic marine microbial communities from North Sea - COGITO_mtgs_120405 (SPAdes) (version 2) | ecosystem: Environmental > Aquatic > Marine > Epipelagic ...
ACGGGGCGAAACCGTTGCGTAGAATATTTTCTCCTCCTCCTCCTTCTCATCAACAAAGTCTCCCCAAGAAGGTTCTTGTTTGTGTTGTTCGGTGACGAGTGTCGTCGTCGTCGTCGTCGTTGTGTTTCTCGTTTTCATCCTCTCTCTTTCTGTCTTTCTCTTTCTGTCTGTCTCTCACTCTCTCTCTGTCTCGTTCGTGCGATGACTTAAATTGTGCGACTATTGGTTTCCCCGCACAATTGTGTACAAAAGTCGCAATAAATTAAAATTCTAAAAAAGAGGCGGCTCTGGTTATATCAACGGAGAAGAGCCAAACACTCCTAGGTATAATTGAATCTTTCAATGATACTCGTATGGTTACGTTTTTTATGTTTGGGATGAAATCAAACGCGTTGCGTTGCGTCCTTTGCAAAGCCACTATAAAGAAGGGCTAACGGCAACGGGAAAGGTCTGAGCAACGAAAACGTGGCAACAAAAATGTGGGAAAAAGTGAAAAAGAGCCATCAGGCAAATTTTGAAAGGAAATAAATTTTGAGCAAATACGAGAGAGTTTAATAAGAGAGACGTTCAATACGTACGAGTACAAGAAAACTCTACGGAAACTTGGGCAAAACGTCCAAAGCGATTTCCTTTAAACTTTTCGGTCGAGTCGAACTGGACCAAACGCACTCGACCGCGTCGTTCGGCCTTCGTCGAAAAACTCTCCAATCGTCCGGGTAACATCTGAACAAAACCGCCGGGTTAGTGCCTTTGAAGTTGTGGATGAAATATATTCCTTCGAACGATTGCGAAAACTCTCGCAACGGTTCCATTTCGTTTTTATTCCAAAACCACGGGTAATAGTTTGAACGTGTTCGATCGAGTTCGCCATTGACGACGACGAGAGATTTTCTCTTTGTTTTTATTTTGCTCGCCGGCGCATCTGATTCGTTTTCTTCTCGAATGTTTTCGTACAATAAACGCGTTTGCGTCAATTCCGCTATGTTTCCCGAAGGGTACGCGCACACGAACATGTTGCCTTCGTTGATATCTACTCTATCGTTTACCGTGGCGCTTTTACCGAAAATTTTGTCCAAACCAGACACCGAAAACGCATTCGGGTCGTCCAGATAATTCAATTCCCCTCTCCAATCCTCAAAGAGAGGGTCTGTTTGGAAAACCTCCGGCGGCGCGACGCCGTCCGGTGCGCACATTCCAGTCTGTCCTCTTTTCGCCAACTTCAATTCCGTCGGGTCTGGAAACAAGACGGTAATTTTTTCTTCTTCTTTCATCCCGCGCAAAATCTTTCGCAACACCGTCGCCGTGAGCGTACACTCTACGTTACCTTCCAAGTCGCCGGGCGCTAAATCAAGTCCTCCCGGAGGGAACTGGATTTCTCCTAAATCCACGCCATCTTCTCTCGCTTTTTGTAGCGCTTGTCTTGCCTGTTGGACCATCACGTCGTAATCCGCCGGGAACGGATACTGTCTCCCTCCATTCGTGTTCTTCGAAATCGTCGTTCTCCCGCTTCCTAAAGCGCGCGAGGGTGGCAGAACCACCTCCACCTTCTTTCCTCCAAATCTTCCAAAGAGCGGTGGTTGTTTTTTTTTGGACGACGACGACGACGACGCGAGCGACGACGACTCGAGAGAAAGCAGCCTCCCGTTCACACGGCGCGAAAGATGATGCGTTTGTGCGTTCATCTCTCGCTCGTATTTAATATTCGTCTCGCATTCGTGCGTTAAATATCTCTTCTCTTTTTTGTTGTCTTTTGCGTTGTTTCTTTCGGACCAAAATTTTAGTCTCCTTCGCTTTTTTTCGTCAAAAACAGTGCGAGTGGAAAACTCCTCAAATACGAGAGTTTTTTTTCTCTTTCCGTAACGTCATTCTTCTTAAAGTAGTTGCTTACTTCTTGTGTTTAATAATAAATGGTGTCGTTGCTTTTTACGCGCGACGAAAACGCACGAACGCACCGTCTTTTTTGAGACGAGAGAGAGAGAGAGAGAGTTTTGTTCTTCTTCTCTGTCGTTCGTTTTGTGATTTCTGATTTACAACAACACGCGGGTGGTGGATAATATTGGAAATCTGACTGTGTAATCCAAAAAAAAAAAGAGATGAAGGCGTTGAAGGCGTTGAAGGAGCATCGAGCGCGACGAGGCAGCGACGAGGAAGAGGAAGAAACAGAAGGAACGATTTGGAAACCTGAAAACGGAAAAGGGCAGCAAAAAGTTTGGTCGTTGCGAGACAGCGGGGACGATTTTGCCATGTTTTCGTTCAAAATCGGTACGTCGGATGGTCCAAAAACAGGAAGGAGGAGCTTTTCTTTCGAGGCAGGCAGGAGGCAATCTCGCGATCTTTTTTCTGAGATTTTTGCGGCTCTCGCTCGCTTTTTTTCAAACAAAAAATCTCTCTCTCTCTCGTGCTTATAAAGAACAACCAGAGTAAACCAACGAACGAACGAACTAAACATTTTTTTCCTCTCTTTCTCTTCTCTTCCAACCAACGAATTAAAAACAGTGCCGTGTTCGAAAACTTGCGCGCACGATTGGACGGTGTGCCCGTACGCGCATTGCGGGGAGATAGCCAGAAGGCGAGATTTGAAGATGTTTTCGTACTCGGCGATCCCGTGCGCGGATTATCAAAAAGTACCCACGAGCCGCGCGAAAGGGAAAGGGAGCCACGAGTATTCTTGCCCGAGGGGGGCAAACTGTCCGTACGCGCACGGCATTTTCGAGAGCTGGTTACATCCGAGTCGGTATCGCACGCAGTTGTGTAAAGATGGATTGGGGTGCACGAGAAAAGCTTGTTTTTTTGCGCACAAGGCGAAGGAGTTAAGAAGCGTCGCGAGCGATAATATTAACGCCGATAGTAATAACAATTATAATAGCAACATGTCCACGGCGAACAAGTTCGCAACGATGACGACGACGATGACAACGGCGACGATGCAACAACAACAACAACAACAACAACAACAACAACAACAACAGCAAAATCGACCGGAATCGCCCATGGCCGTCGCGATGTGGAATCAACAACTCGCTCAACTTCAACAACAACAACAACGCAGTCCAGAACAACGATTGCAACAGAGTCGATCGGACTCGTGGGAATCCGTACATGCAAATTCGAAAAACCCATCATCATCACCACAACTCGACTTTCGTCGACGAAGCATCGATTCAGTCAACATGGAACGAAGACAGTATCAGCAAAACCACGAACAGTTTGTATCACAGCAGCAGGTTTCGCAGATGACGGTGAATCAGGAACACGCTGCGCTTTACCTCGCGCAGCGTCGGCGAGAGTTGGAGCAGCAGCAGCTGCTGCAATTGCCGGCGCTGATGTCTGTCGCGGAAGCGCAGCAAATTTCTTTCGCGAAGAATGCTGCCATGCTGCAACAGATTCAGCAAATGCAAATGCAACACGTTCAAATTCAGCAACAGCTCGCCTCGGCGCAACAACCACTAGAATCACCGCAAAGAAACGAAGTCGATACTCAAAAGAAAAAGAGTAGCTACGATGACCTCGGGATGATTATAGAAACGCCGGACGACGAAAGACAACAACAACAGTATTAAAGCGAATAACGAGAAGACAAAGACAAGTTTTGGAGAGGAGGATCTTCTTCACTTGCCGTGTATATTTTTTAAAGAGAACAACCCGAGAGCGCCCGCGAACGAGAGCCGCCTTTTGCGTATTATTATAAAATTCATATGTATATATATATATATTCACAAAGACAAACAAAACGCGCGTTGCGCTTAACAAAACATCATCTCTTCATCGTCGTCGCGTTTGCAGCGGAAGCGATGATGGATGATGATGCCGTCCGCGGTAAAATTTTTTGTACGTACTCTTTACGCGGTATGCCGTCATGTAAAACGAAAAGAGTGAAAAAATTCAAAAAATCAAATCCAACATTTTATCCAAGAAAGGGTCCGTCCTCAAATCAGCACTCTCAACGCGGGGTTGAATACCACCATCAACTACACGCTCAAAAGCTGTGCCGTGCATGCGAGGATAAAAATGACTCCCCTCTCGGCGTCGTCTTTGTGCAGTCTCGCTCCTTCTGAACAGACTCTTCTCCGATCGTCGTTCACGAAAACGCCGACGATGATTTTGGGGACGAGAACAACATCTTCATCCAGTCAGCAGAGCAACCGGAGAAGGTCTTCGTCTTTCTTTCTTCCTAAAGCAGCACACGCACGCGCTTCGTCTTCTTCATCGTCATCCAAATCGGAACAACCAAAAGCATCGTCGTCGTCATCGAGGAAGAAAACAAAGAAAGCATCTCTTCCTTCTTTGCAAGCGAAGAGAGAAAAGAAGTCTAAAACTCTCACTTCTTCTTCTTCTTCTCTGCCACGAGCGGTGGCGCTTTCGAGTAGGAGCGGTGGTGGTGGTAGGAGTAATAGTACTGAAGACGAGAGTAGCGGCGACGATGTGTGGTCGTCCGGCGTCGCGTTGGAGGCGGGGGACGACGCTCTACAGTTCGGAGAGCTTTTGGACGCGACGGAACCGATGGTGCGGCAGAACGATAATAATAATAATAATAATAATAATAATAATGGTAACAGTGCGGTAGCGGCAGCGACGTTAGGGCAGGCTTTGCTCGATTCATCTTTTCCTGCGGCGGTTGATGATGATGACAGGGAGGAGAAGGAGGAGGAGGAGAAGGAGGACAACGACGACGACGACGACGATTTTTATATCAACTTAGACCCAACGGAACACTTGTTGTCGTCCATCAACGAAATCACGCGCATACAAAAAGCGAACGAAAAGCTGCGATTGGAAAACGAGCGCATATTGACGCGAGCGAAAATCGCCGAACAGAGACGAGGCGAAGAGAGGTTGGAATCGAGCGAACACAGAGAAGAATTGAAACGACAGGTGGAAATGTTAACCGAGGATTTACGAAGAGAAAAAGAAATACGAGAAGAGGAGTTGTTCAAGGTCGAGCAAGAGAAGAAAGAGATGAACGACTTGCTGGAAAGAGAGAAGAGCGCGTTCGAGGAAAGAGACGAGACGAGACGAGACGAGATTGAGAGTTTAAAGGAACGAGAGGAAGAAACGATGGCGACGTTGAAAAACGCGTTGAGGGAGGCGGAGGATGTGGCCGAGAAACGAAGCGATGAGCTTTCCAAGAGCGAGAACACTGTGTTGGAAACAAAACAACTCTTAGAAACGGAACAAACAAAATCGAAAGAGTTGCAAAACGCTTTGAACGCTTTGAAAGTTGAATCGCAAGAGTTGAAGGAAGAAACGATCAAAGACGAGCAGTTGTTGAACGAGAAAATCAAAGAAAATATGGAAACCGTGGAAAACATCAAGTGGGAAATGGAGACGAAAATCAGCGCATTGGAACTCGATAAAGAAGAGTTGCTGAAAACGCAAGCGAGCGATGTCGCCAAGTGGAAGAAAGAACTCGAAGAGAGAGAATCGGCGATACTGAAATTGACATTGGAACGGGACGAAGTCGCTGAATCGTTGAGAAGAGAGAAAACCGAGCTCGAAAACGATTTGAAAGATGCGAACGCCGCCATCGCGGCATTGACTGAGCGCGTGAACAGCGAAGATTCCGCGACACTTTTACTCGAAGAAGCGACAGTTCGAGCGGAAACGTTGGAGCAAGCGATGGAACATCTCGAAGAAGCTTTGCAGGAAGACTTGATTGAAAGCGAGATGCAAACGATTCGCGCGAAACAAATGCTCTCGCTCGCGGAGGATAAAAGCGATAGTTTAGAAAAGAGAGTGCAAATGCTTTTAGATGAACTGAACGAGAACGCATCAGCGGCAGAAACGAGCAACGCTTCTCCTGCGAACGCGGACGCTCTCTCGAGAATTAAAGAACTCGAAGACGAACTCGAAGAAGCCGGAGACATGACGGAAATTCGAAACGCCATCGTGGAAGAGTGCTCGTTGATGCGAGAAGAGGTTGAAATCATGGAAGATCGCTTGGAAAAGATGCGCATCGAACGCGACACCGCGGTGTTAAAACTCTCCAAGTACGCCAAAGAGGAAAAAAGCGACGACATCGACGTCGACGAGGAAGAATCGAAAGACTGTTATTAAAGAAGAAGAGAGTCTTGGGAAAAAAAAACGCGCGCATGCAGAGTAGAAGCAATATTTATTTGTTGTTGTGTGTATATACATATCATCTATTCTTTTTACAACTCTACTCATACGCACACACAAAACGTTTACGTGTTTCGTTCTTCGTCCTTGAGATACCACGGTACTACCTAAATGGTATTATTGTTGTTATTATTCTTATTTATTCTTATTCTGTTCCTCTTCGTATATTTGTTTTTCGTCTGCGTCAAAGGCAACCTCTTCTTCTTCTTCTTCTTTTGGATAAGAAGAGACCCGAGAGCGTAACGTGTTTGTTTTTATCGTCGACTCGGCAGTGTGTATAATATTTCCGCCGAGCGATTCACTCTTCTCGTACTATTCGCTCTTCTCGTTTTTCGCGTTGTTGTTGTTTGACGTCGTCGTAATAAAGCTTTAGTATTACTTTCTCTCTACAACTTACTCCTCAGCGCTTCCTCCACCTCTCGCATCGCCGGTCGTCCGTTTTTCCCGAAAAATCCTTGCTGCCTTCCGCTGTAAATCATTCCTAACTGTTCCTCCTCGATGGTCACCGTGATTGGATACTTATCCACTCTGTTCGGAACGACGTTCGCGTTTTTCACCACGGCCAAGATGGCAGCTTTCGCCGCTTCAAACTCTTGGCCGCCGCCGTCTCAGTTTTTACTATACGTTATGGTGAATTTCATCATGTCGGTGTTGGATTCCGACGACGACGCGGATGATGCGCTCCTGGAGAAAGAACTTCTCCCTCTTCTCGCAAAAGGGTGGTGGTCGTAAACGACGCCGCTCTTCGAAGAGGAAGTCTTTTTCGTCGTCGTCGAACAAAAAGAACTACTTTTATTACCACCTGTGATGAAAAAGTCACGCGCGCGTCGTATCAACAGCGCACCACTTCCTTGCATCACTTCTTCGTTTACACCACGCGAAGAAGAAAATGAAAAGAATTTCTTCTTCTTCTTCTTCTTCTTTTGTTTTCTTCTCTTCTTCTTCTTCTTCGTAGAAACAAAACACAAAAATTCAAAAAAAACAAATTTTTTTTTCGTCTTTTTTCAAAAAGAAAAGAAAAGAAACAACAGCGTTTGCACAAAAAAAAGGAGGGGGGGGAATACCACACACATCTCTATTCTCTCATCATCATCTATATGCACGCGTGCATCTGCGGCCTCGCGAACGGTCTCGGCGTCAACGTGGCGACAGAGCTCTCGTTGTTGCTCCTCCCTCAAAACGTGTTAAACAACGAAAAGTCTTCCTCTTCTTCTTCTGGAGATGATGGAAACGACGATTCAGACGACAAGTCAAAGTCATCATCATCATCATCATCATCATCATCATCATCATCGTTAGCACTGATAAAAGAGGGATGTTTCGTGACGAGAATCACGCTGTGCGACTCCGCGCTGAACAACAACATCGCGGCGAAATCGTCGTTTTCGAAAGAAGAAGAGGAAGAAAAGGAGGATTTGGTGGATACTAATACATTCGTGACGGAAAAAGACGTCGCGCTTTCCGGCGGGGTACTCCTAAAAAGCGATATCGGCGACCGGAAATCCGTCGCGCTCTGTCGACGGTTGCGAGCTCGATTGGTGTTGGCGTCTTCGTCTGAGGGGGAGGAAAAGAAGGAGAGTATCATCGTCGACGTTGCGGAGGATTGTTCTTTCTTCTCTTCTTTGTCTTCTTCTTCTTCTCCTTCGTCGCCGCCGCCAATCGACGTGTTGTTTTTCTGCGACGGCGCCGGGCCGTTATCGGTCGCGTGCAACGCGAACGAGCGACTGCGATCGAGGAAAGGAGGAGAAGAGAGTCGTCTCGATCATCAGCGGCAACAACTGCAACAACGACCCATTTTTGTGTATTGCACCGTAGAGCACCATGGGAGTGATAATAATACTAGTCATAGCGGTAGGAATAGTAGTAGTGGTGGTGGCGGCGGCGAGGTTGGGACGATATTCGTAGACGACGGAAGCGGGTATGACGTTGACGAAGAAGCCGAAAAAAATAGCGGGGATGATAAAGCTACCGCGAGTAAAGCTTTGTACGACGCGTTGCGGCCGCAGTTTACCGCGTTGTTTGCAAATGCGTTGGATGAAGCTGGAGCTGGAAACGTGGACGAAGACGAAAATCGGAGAAGAGAACGGAGAGCGGCGTTGCATTGGGAGTTTCTGAAAAAGACGCCCGAGGCGACGCCGTTGTTGCACGCAGTCAGCGAAAGGTCCGGAGATAAGAATAAAGATAAATTTTTGTCCTCGTCTGCGTCGTCGACGGTCGTGCGACAGCGAGATTCCGGTGATAATAGGAGTATTAGTAGTAGAAGTAACGTGTTCTTGCCGATGACTCTTCTCGTAGCGCACACGGCGACGTTTGCGGTGACTCAAATAGTAAAGAGAAGACGAGAGGCGTACTTGAACATGGTGATGAGTAGCTTGAACGTGAGCGAGAATGAAGAAGATATTGATAAGAAAAAGAAAGAAGAAGACGACGCGCTCGCAAAAACGAGCGTAGTGGGCGCAGAACAGTGGACGCATTTGGACATCTTCGATTGCGTGAAAAACGTCGAGAAGGATTTCGTCTCAGCACCAGAAGGAGAAAAGACAAAGGAGGCTGGATACGAAACAATCACGACGGACGGCATAGACGTGGCGATGGAAGACGATCCAAAAGATGCGATTTTGAAGCACGCAGGTTTTGATGCGGTAGAAAATATCAGAAAGCGGTGTAAAATCGCCATCGTAGGCTCGGGCATCTTAACCGCTGCATTGGCGACGTGTTTCGCCTCCATTGGCGTTTCAGAAATTGCTCTGATAGGAGATGCTTCGGACCCACGAAACATTAATTTACCTAGAGTAGCGCGACACCCACTTTTGAGCGCCTTCGTGGGCGATCCGATGTTCACCCTGAGTGAATGCGAAAACGATGCGAACGCCATGGCATTAAACGAGAGGTTTCCCGGGACGAAATCGTATTTCTTGAGTCGCGGCGAAGACGAGGAGGCCAAAGACAATAATAAATTTGACATCATCGTTCACGTGGAAGGCGATGCGCCGTTTGCAAAAAAGAGCGAAAGTGAAAGCCCGACGACGACGTCAAAAGCAATGATTCCGAAAATTGAAGCCGGTTTTGCCATTCGATGCGGTGTCGTGGGTGATAATCAAGTTGGTATTGTCGAAGTGAATCGAGCAAATTCCAAGTACGCTTGGACGAAGTGTACGGATACTTCGTTATCCTTTTTGGTGTCTTCGACCGTAAGTTTGGAAATCATCCGATGGGCAAAAGGTGGCAGGAACAAAGAACGTTTAGTTTACGTCAACGCGAGAGGTAGAGGCGCAGATGCTTTTAGTTTATAATACTTTCAATACAATTTATTTATTTCCTTTCGGCGAGAACATCTTCATCACTTTCATCTTCTTCTTCTTCTTTTCTAAGGCTTCTTTCGGTGGCGTCGTCGTGTTATTTCCCTCATTGATACCGCGCCTATTCGGTGGCGTCAAACAATGCATGCAAAACTGCTTTCCTGGTTCCGGGAAACCGGTTTGGCACGCGGTGCATTTTTTGAGAGGCTTAATTTTACCCGTCGGAGATTTTCCTAGCCACGGTTCCGCTAAAGTCGTTTCTTTGTTTGTTGACGATGACGACGGGTCCGCCGCTACCGACGCCGAAACGACGTGAGTGTTTTCATCACGATCGTCTACCGATCGGTTTTGATGCTTTTGTTGTTGTTTACCATCGGATTTTCGCGTCGAACGCGGCGGCGAGGGCGACATGTTCACGCTGAAAGACGTCGTCGGCGGAGGCGTGACCATCATCACATCCCCTTTCGTCGAAGAAGAAAGAGGAGAAGGACTGTCCGGAGTAAACTCAATATTCGATAATTTCTGTTGCAACTCCTCCAACTCGCGCAACGCGTTGCTAATTCCTTGCGGCGTCGTCGCGCCGTCAACTTTCGCGACTAATTCTTGAACTTTTTGTTGCATGTCTTTCATTTCAGACGGCAAAACGGCTTTCGTCCTTTTCGTGGCGCTACTTCCAACATTTGGCGGCGTTGGAGGTGTCATTGCTGAGATTGGCGGCGTGAGAAGCGCCTCGTTCGCATCTTTGGCAAACGCTGACAACGGAGAAGGTGAGACGTTCCTTGATCCTACTCTATCATCACTACCGCTCATTTTTTTGTTGTTCCTGCTAGTGCTGTTGTTGTTGTTGTTATTATTATTATTGTTATTATTATTATTATTGCGTCCGAATAATCCACCAAATCTTCTCGTCGTCGGACTGCCGCCGCTGCCAGATGGAGACGCTTTCGATGCCGAGTTGGCAACTTTAGAGCTCTCCGTCTTCAACATTTCTTCATCGATTGTTGACGATAAATCATCGAAAGAGTCTTCCATTCTTGCGTGTCCCCCTCGTTGTTGCCGCTGAACCTTCTCCGCGGATAAACTGACGACTTTTTCGCGAAGAGACTCCTCTCGTCGCTTTGAGGTGGAAATCTCCATCAATAACGACTGGATCTCGTCTTCCTTCTCATCGATCGTTTCGGCGAGATTTGCGACGTATAACGCGTGCTCTGACTCTCTATCTCTGTCGTCCGCGGTAGTATTAGTTGACCCGCCGCCTCCTCTTTCCGCAACCGCTCGCGCGGTTATTACTAGCTCTTCTCGAAGTTCATCAATCACGTTCAAACTTCTCAACAACTCCGCTTTCGTCTCCTCCAACTCCTTTCCCATCGCGTCCAGCTCTTTCTCCTTTCCTTTCTGAATTTTCTCTACATTGATTCTGTTCGCCTCGGAATATTTCTTCAAAGTTTCCTCGAATTCGATTTTCGCCTTTTCAATCCTCGTCTCGTACGTCGCGCACTTCCCTTCCAACTGTTCTTTCGCTTGCGCGAGCGTCTCGATTTTTCTATTTTGAATCATCAACTCTTCGTTGATTTCAAACTTTGACCGTCTCAACAAATCCTCGTTCTCTCTCACCGTCGCCATCTCTCTCTTCACGACTTCGTCTAAAGTATTCTGCACTCTCTTCAACTCCTCTCGTAACTCGTCGTTCTTCTTAAACTCCTCCTCCGCGGTCGCGCTCAACAAGATCAATTCATCTTGCGCCAGCGCCAACTTATCTTGCAACCTCCCCGTCTCCGATAACGTGTCTCGTTCCACCACCGCTTGTAAAGTTTGCCGCGTGTCGTTCAAATCCTCCTCCAGCGCGTCCGCTCTCAACGTCTCCTCCTCCAGCGTCGCGGACATCATCCCAAGTTCGCACTCTAACGCGAAGTTTTCTTTCTTCAAAGTCGAGAGTATCTCCTCCACGTTAATGGACGGCAGAAGTTGCTCGATCGATGATTTCTTCTCGCCTAACCTTTCGACTCGTGGCTTTTGTTGTCTTCCTCTTCTTTTGTTGTCGTCGTCGTCGTCGTTGTTGTCGTTCGTCGTCGTCTGAATCGTCTTCTTCACGTTTTCAAAATCATCGTCTTCTCCTCCTCCTCCTTCTCCTTCTTCTTCAAAGTCGTCCTCAAAATTAAAACTTGCTCTCGCGTTCGAATTCGCGTTTGCCGAGGTGGTGGTGATCTTCTTCGCGATCGCCGCCCCGCCCACGATCGGAAGCATCACCCACATTTTATGTGTTATTATTATTATTCTCAAGGACTGATGAATCTCTCTCTCTCTCTCTCTCTTCTGTTCTTTTTCGTGCGTGCGAAATTTTTGTGTCGTTGTGCTCTCGCCTGTTTTTTTTTTCAAAAAGTTTCACCACGAGCATCAGTCTACGGAAGTCACCATATATGGTGACTATTTCAATTAAGTTCTCAAAAAATGAAAACAGCGCAAATCGCTCTTCACGCTTCATTCATTCCCCGCTCAATGAGCTCTTATCAAATGTAAGCATATCACGTGAAAGCTCTGACCTTGTAGTTTCTAGATATGTATGTAACTCTTCGAATATCATCCGTTAACATATATTTTGATACCGTAATGTGTGACATTTAGGTGTCCGCATTTCGAGAAAGGATGATCAAAAGGTATCAAGGAGCGTATCAAATCATTTGAAAAGTTGTGATGATGTATATTAGACATGTATGAGTATCTGTACGAGAAATGAGTACATTTTATGAAGTATAGCATCATGTTTGATAGGAGGTTGTAGGCCATTTTTGCGCAATTTGATGGTTTGGTGGAAGGCACAGTTGGAGGAGAGGTGGAAAATACACACAAAAAAGAGCGTTTTTCGAGAGTTCGCGCAGGTTACGACTCGTTCGCGGCAGCAGGTGTGAAATACTCATCGACTGAAGATAATTTGAACTTAATAGTCGACGCAAACCAACCGCTAGCTGTAGATGCGTCAATCTTGAACGATGTCTTCAAGGTTGATTTCAGCGAACCGTTAGCATGTCCGCAGCTTGCGCCTTCGCAGATGCCGTATCAAATCAGACACGTGAAAACC
>Ga0209308_10003702_pt1 | contig 12447 bp, 7 predicted proteins | sample COGITO_mtgs_1204_3_FD_184806 | JGI IMG/M metagenome (GOLD analysis project Ga0209308, IMG submission 184806) | Pelagic marine microbial communities from North Sea - COGITO_mtgs_120405 (SPAdes) (version 2) | ecosystem: Environmental > Aquatic > Marine > Epipelagic ...
GATAAGCCTATTTTTAGGGTATTTGGTTTGCATTTAGATAAAAAACGATCGTAGAATCCTTTTCCGTATCCGACTCTGTGCCCTTTTTTATCATATGCCAATAAAGGAATAAAGACTACTTCTATTTCTGAAGGGGGAACAGTCAATCCATTTTGAGGCTCTGGAATCCCCCAATGGTTTGTTTTTATTTTGGTATTGTCTGTCAGTAGTATATGCACTATTTCAGTATCGTTTTGTATTCTTGGCAAACAGACTTCTTTATCTCTTCCATGCAGTAATGTGAGGATGAATTCGGTATCTATTTCTTTTTTGGAAACAATACTCAGGAATAGGCTGTAATAGGAGGCATCCCATATAGGACAGTTTAATAATTGATTCCCTATAGCGGCACTTAATGTAGCAATTTCTTCTGTTTGGAGCTTTTTTCTTTTTTCAAGGTAAGCACTTCTAAGGGCTATTTTATTCATAAATTGGGCATTTTAAGCTTATAAAAATACAGATAAAATAAAGGCCCAATAATAATTTCTACTATACCTTTGTAAATCACCTATGGCGGCCAATAGCATTTCTATACAACTCAGTGTACTTCCGGAAACTCCGGGAGTGTACCAGTTTTATGATAGCTCAGATAAGATTTTATATATAGGAAAAGCCAAAAACCTTAAAAAAAGGGTCAGTTCATATTTTACATTAAAACACGAGATAGCCAAAACACGCTTATTGGTCAAGAAAATTGTACTGATCAAGCATATAGTGGTTCCCACAGAGTCAGACGCACTTTTATTAGAAAACAACCTGATTAAAAAATACCAGCCAAGGTATAATATATTATTAAAAGATGACAAGACCTTTCCTTGGATTTGTATTAAAAAAGAACGGTTTCCAAGGGTCTTTTTAACCCGTCAGTTAATTAAAGATGGTTCAGAATATTTTGGACCTTATACCAATAAGAGAATGGTGAAGGTTTTGCTGGAGCTCATTAAAGGGCTTTATCCTTTGAGAACCTGCAATTATGACCTCTCTTTTGAAAAAATTCAAGAAGGCAGGTATAAAAGTTGTTTGGAGTATCATTTAGGGAATTGCCATGCACCTTGTGAGAATTTACAATCTGAGACCTCATATGCTAAAGATATAGAAGCCATTAGACATATATTAAAGGGCAATTTAGCTGCAGCAATGAAGCATTTTAAAATAGAAATGGATCGTTACGCCGCTGAGGAAGCTTTTGAAATGGCCCACAAAGTAAAAGAAAAGCTGGCCGTATTGGCTGGTTACCAATCTAAGTCCACAATAGTAAATCCTAAAATAAACAATGTAGATGTGTTTACTGTTATTTCAGACCAAACCCATGCCTATGTGAATTTTCTTGAACTTTCTCATGGCGCCATTATTCGGTCTCACACCCTGGAAATTAAAAAGCAGCTGGAGGAGACAGATGCACAAATTTTAGAATTGGCTATTGTGTCCTTAAGGGAGCGTTTTAAATCTATTTCTAAAGAGGTGATCATCCCATTTAAAGTATTAATGCCAGAAGGAATAAAGGCTACTATACCTGTTTTGGGAGACAAACAAAAATTGTTAGCGTTGTCTGAGCGCAATGCCCGTTTTTATAGACAGGATAAATTGAGTCAAATGCGCATTGTAGATCCTGAACGTCATTCTAAGCGTATTTTGGCTCAAATTAAACAAGATTTAAGGCTTTCTTCGCTTCCAGTGCATATTGAATGCTTTGACAACTCTAATATTCAAGGGTCTAATCCGGTGGCTGCTTGTGTGGTGTTTACCAATGCCAAGCCCAATAAAAAAATGTACCGACATTTTCACATTAAGACCGTAGAGGGACCTGATGATTTTGCCTCTATGGAAGAAGTGGTATACAGGCGCTATAAAAGGCTCAAAGAAGAAGGCAGTTCATTACCACAACTTATTGTAATTGATGGAGGTAAAGGGCAATTATCTGCTGCTTTAAAAGCCCTTGATCAATTAGGCTTAAGAGGGAAAATTGCTATAGTGGGTATTGCAAAGCGTTTGGAGGAAATTTATTTCCCTGAAGATCCTATTCCCTTGTATTTAGATAAGAAATCCGAGTCTCTAAAAGTAATCCAACAATTGAGAAATGAAGCCCACAGATTTGGGATTACTTTTCATAGAAATTTGAGAAGTAAAGGTGCTATAGTTTCAGAATTAGACGGAATTAAAGGGATAGGAGAAAAAACAGCGACACAATTATTAAGGTATTTTAAAACAGTCGCTAAGATAAAAGAAGCTAACTTAGATGCTTTAATCACTCAAGTAGGTCCAGCAAAAGCCAGCATATTGTATGAGCATTTTCATTAAATATCCTTATTTTTTATTCCTGCGTTTTTCCCTTTTCGCCCTATTAATAGCTAGTGTATTCAACCTTCGAGCTCAAACAGCATCAATCAATGAGATTTCGAAAGCATTCGCGACAAGGGATTCAACCGCCTTACAATCAAGGGATAAGCCTTTAAAAGTAGGTTTGGTCTTAAGTGGTGGAGGTGCGAAGGGATTGGCACACATAGGCGCGCTTAAAGTGATTGAGGCCTCCGGTGTTCAAATAGACTATATAGCAGGAACGAGTATGGGGGCTATAGTAGGCGCCTTATACGCCTCTGGATATAGGGCAGAAGAGCTGGATTCTATTTTTAGACAAATTAATTTTAACAGCCTTATTCAAGACGACTTTTCAAGGGAAAGTAAGACTTTTTATGAAAAGGAAGACGCAGAGCGCTATGCCATTAGTTTGCCTTTTGACGGGTATAAAATTTCTTTTCCACAAGCTATTTCTGGAGGACAGAAGGTATATAATGAATTGGTATCCCTATTATTTCATGTAAAAGACGTGAGAGATTTTAACCAATTGCCCATTCCTTTTTTTTGTATGGCAACAGACATAGAGAACGGTGTTGCCATTCGCTTAGATAATGGTTACCTTCCTGAGGCTATTATGGCTTCTGGCACCTTTCCTTCCCTCTTTGAACCTATGGAATTAGAGGGTAAGCTACTCATAGATGGGGGCGTGTTAAATAATTATCCCATAGAAGAACTAAAGTCCTTAGGGGCAAATTTCATTGTTGGTGTAGACGTTCAGCAGGATCTTTCCAAAAGAGGGTCTTTGGGATCTGCTACGGATATTTTGTTACAGATTAACAATTTCAGGACGGTAGAAGCAATGAAAAGTAAGTCTAATAAAACAGACCTATACATTAGACCAAATATGGCCCCTTATTCTATCATAGATTTTGACAAGGGAGCGGCAATTGTAGCAGAAGGAGCCAGAGCAGCTTTGCTTCAAGAGAACGCATTGCTGGAATTATCTAAAAACCAATTAAAAAAAACACCTTTAGATAAAACCTTTCAACGGAGAGATAGTAGGGCAGATACCCTGAAAATTAACTATATAGAGGTGAATGGGATAGTTAATTATTCGGATGATTATGTGAAAGGGAAACTGCGATTTAAGGAAGGTGACCAAATTTTATTCGAAGATTTAAAGCGTGGCATTAATAATTTAGCAGCAACAAATAATTTTAATACCATTCGGTATAAATTAATTGAAAAGGCCACTGGATTGGGTTTAATTTTAAACTTGAAAGAAAGTGACAACAAGACCAATATTAGGTTTGGGGCCCATTATGATAAGTTGTATAAAAGCGCTGCTTTGATAAATATTACTCAAAAGAATTTATTGAGAAAAGACGACGTACTCTCCTTGGATTTTATTTTTGGAGACTACCTAAGGTACCAAATAGATTACTACGTAGACAAAGGGTTTAACTGGAGTTTTGGATTGAGAAGTAAGTTGAACGATTTTAATTTTGACATCCCTTATACCGTATTAGAAAATAATTTTAGGGTACCAGATGATCCTAATTTAAATACAGTGAATATGGACTTTACAGACTTTACTAATCAAATGTATCTCCAGACCGTGTATAAAAACGCTTTCTCCATTTCTTTGGGACTAGAGCATAAGTGGATTAAATTCAGTAGCGATACATTTTTACAAGAAAATACACAAAGCAATAATAGTTCAGTGCTCACTTTAGAAAAAAGCCATTATGCGAGTGGTTATGGACAATTGAAGTTCGACACTTTAGATGATCTTTTCTTTCCCTCTAAAGGTTTATACTTGGAAGTAGATTTTCATACTTATTTTTTGTCTAGCAATTATAACGGGACATTTAATCCTTTTTCTATTTTTAGATCAAAGGCAATCGCAGCCGTAAATTTCGCTAAAAACTGGTCTTTTGTTTTGGCTCCAGAGGTGGGGATTAAGTCCGGAAGTTCGGGAACTAAATCCCTGGATTTTGCCCTTGGAGGCATGGGTGCTCCTCAAACTAATAATTTCATTCCATTTTTAGGCTATGATTTTATTGCCATTCCAGGGGATAGTTTTTTAAAGATGAAGGCTTCATTAGATTTTGAAATAGCCCCAAAGAATCATTTGATTGTAGCTGCAAACATTGCTAAAGTTACAGATGACATTTTAAGGCCTGGATCATTTAAAAGAGCCCCTTCTTATTTTGGCTATGGATTAGGCTATGGCTTTGAGTCTATTTTAGGTCCGGCACAACTCATGTATACTAAATCGCCATTAAACGGTCCAGGGGCGGTGTTTTTTACCCTAGGTTTTCCGTTTTAACGCTCTTAATTTCAGATATTTCCTATTATTTAAATAGTTTCAAATAGTGATTATTCTTAAGGAATTACTAAAAAAGGCGCCCAATAGATAAATTACTGTTAAGACCTTAGTTAAAGTGGTTTAAAAAATTTGTAGCGGTCTATGTTTGTATTACCTTTGAAGTATAAAGGGGTGGTTCCCTTTAGAACTTTAAGTATTGGTTTTTCATCATTTAAAGTTTGGTTGGTTATTTAAGAAAAGCCCAGTTGTAAAACTGGGCTTTTTTTTTGTTTGCTACTGACCGTAAGGACCTGGATAAATACAATGTTTGTCTCACAGGAGCTTAATTAAAATGCAAAATATGGTTAAATATCTGTGAAGGAGAATTTAAAGCCATTCCTTTTTTCTATTTTTACCCTAAATCTGGTTATGAAAAAAATCATTCTTCTGTGTCTATTTTTGGGTTTTTACGGGAGCCTAACTGCCCAAGATTCTTCTGTTGCTTATAAAGACGGGGAGTGGTTGAAGTTTAGACTTCATTATGGATTTTTAAATGCCAGTTACGCTACCTTGCATTTGACCAAAGCATCTTTGGAGAAAAAGCCTTTATTTCACGTTGTGGCCAAAGGAAAGACTACGGGGTGGGCAAGTATATTTTTTAAAGTAGACGATACTTACGAAAGTTTTTTTACACCCAAAGAAAATGAACCCATAAGGTTTATTAGAAAGGTGAGAGAAGGTGGTACTACCATGCATTTGGAAGTGGACTTTGATCATGAAAATGACAAAGCTTATATGCAAGATATCAAAAACGGAAAAGATTTTGAATTCGACACCCAAAAGGGCATTCAGGATATTATTTCTGCCTTTTATTTTTTGCGCAATGAAATTAATCCAGCCAAATTAAAAGTAGGAGATTTTACCGTGATTAGTATGCTCTATGATGACGATGGTGTTTTCCCTTTTAAGCTAGAATATTTAGGAACAGAAGCACTCAAAACTAAATTCGGAAAAGTATCTTGTTTAAAGTTTAGGCCTTATGTTCAGTCTGGCAGGGTATTTAAAGCCCAAGAAAGTATTAGTCTTTGGATTTCGAATGATTTAAACAAGATCCCAATAAGAATAGAAGCAGATTTAGCTGTGGGTTCTATCAAAGCAGATTTAGAAGCGTATAATGGTTTAAAAAACCAATTTAAAATAAGAATGGACTAGTATATTTGCCCCATGAGATTAATTTACAAACCTGTTGTGTTAAGTGCTTTATTGTTATTCTCTTTACTAGTGAGTTGCAAGACGGATACTGTTGAAAAAGCGCTTAAAGAATCCGCTCCTAAAGACAGTATATTTTACGGTATTAACTTCAATCAATTTGAAGTGGTCAGAGACACCATAAAAAAGAATGAAACTTTTGGGCAAATTATGCTCAGGAATAATATTGGTTATTCTAAGATATATGGTATTTCTAAAGAATACAGGGAGGTTTTTGATGTGAGAAGATTGGGTATTGGAAGGCCCTACACCTTACTTAAGTCAAAGGACAGTCTACAGTCTACGCAATATTTCATCTATGAGCAAGACGCCATTCGTTATGCGGTGATTGATTTCACCAATGGCGTGAATGTGTACAAAGAAGAAAAACCCGTTAAGTATGTCACAAGAGAAGCCTCAGGCGTAATTACATCATCTTTGTCCGAGGCCATCTTAGATCAAGGAATTGACTATGAAGTAACCAATAATCTATCTGTTATTTACGCTTGGACCATTGATTTTTTTAGCCTTCAAAAAGGAGATAAGTTTAAGGTTGTTTATAAAGAAAAGTTTATAAACGACACTATTTACGCTGGTGCAGGACCTATAGAATCTGCTTATTTTGAACATAATGGGAAACCCTTTTACGCTTTTAGGCACATGCCGGATACGGTGAATAAAATAGTAGAGTACTTTGACGAAAATGGCAATAACCTCAGGAGGGCTTTTTTAAGAGCCCCAGTTAATTTTGCTAAAATTAGTTCTAGATACAATCTAAAAAGGAAAATTGCTTTTTACGGTAATAAGGTGCGCCCTCATAAAGGGACAGACTATAAAGCAGCAGTAGGCACAGAGATATTGGCTACCGCTAATGGAAGGGTAGTAGAGTCTACCAGAAGGGGAGGCAATGGTAAATACGTGAAGATTAAGCACAACAATGTATACAGTACCCAATACTTACACATGAAATCCCAGAAAGTAAAGAAGGGAGACTATGTAAAACAAGGAGACGTCATTGGATGGGTTGGAATGACAGGAAATACCTCAGGACCCCATGTGTGCTATAGGTTTTGGAAAAATGGCAGACAAGTAGATCCTTTAAGGGAAAAGCTTCCTGCTGCAGAACCATTGCCAAAAAGTATTTTAAACACTTACTTAGTAGAGATTGCTCCCAAAAAAGAGCAAATAGATAATATAAATTTTAGCAGTCAATCTTTAGACGCTATAGCGACCAATTAAACACTTATGTCATTATCCAGAATTAATCCAGCTCAGACAAAGGCTTGGACTGCATTACAAGACCATTTTAATCAAGACAACACTTCAGACATTAAAAGTCTGTTTGAATCAGAATCCAATAGGGCCAAAGATTTTAGCATTCAATGGAATAATTTCTATGTAGATTATTCTAAAAATGCCCTTTCTAAAAAGACCATGGATTTGCTTATTGACCTGTCTAAAGAAGTGGGTTTAAGTGAGGCTATAGCGCATTATTTTAATGGAACAGCTATTAATGAAACGGAATCTAGGGCGGTTCTTCACACAGCCCTTAGAGATAAAGATGCTACACCAATAAACGTTGATGGCGAAAACATTATTCCACAAATCCTTGAAGTTAAAGCGCAAATGAAAGCTTTTTCAAATGACATTATTAACGGCACAAAAAGAGGCTATACTGGTAAAGCCTTTACAGATGTTGTCAATATAGGGATTGGCGGATCTGATTTAGGTCCTGCCATGGTGGTAGAAGCCTTAAAATTTTATAAAAATCATTTAAAAGTTCATTTTGTAAGCAATGTAGATGGAGATCACGTGCAAGAAGTTATCAGGGAACTAAACCCAGAGACTACATTGTTTGTGGTGGTGTCTAAAACCTTTACCACACAAGAGACCCTTTCAAATGCCACTACCATAAAAAATTGGTTTTTGGAGACAGCTTCTCAGGAAGATGTGGCCAAGCATTTTGCAGCAGTGTCTACCAACACGCAAAAAATTTCAGACTTTGGTATAGTGCCCGCCCATGTATTTACCATGTGGGACTGGGTAGGGGGAAGGTTTTCTCTTTGGAGTGCCGTAGGTCTTTCAATAGCATTGGCTGTTGGGTATGATCATTTTGAAGCTATGTTAGACGGCGCTTTTGAAATGGACCAGCATTTTAAACACAGCCCTTTTAAGGAGAATATTCCTGTGGTTCTTTCTTTGATTAGTATTTGGTATGCCAATTTTCACAAAGCCGAGACACAAGCCATTATTCCTTACACCCAATATTTAAGTAGGTTTTCTGCTTACTTACAGCAGGGCATAATGGAGAGCAATGGGAAGTGTTTTGATCGTTCTGGAAATAGGGTTTCTTATGAGACCGAAACGGTTATTTGGGGAGAACCGGGCACCAATTCTCAACATGCTTTTTTCCAGCTCATGCATCAGGGCACAAAATTAATTCCTGCAGATTTTATTGGTTTTAAGAAGTCCCTTCATGGAGACACAGACCACCACAATAAGCTTATGGCCAATTTCTTTGCACAAACAGAAGCCCTTTTAAGCGGTAAGACAAGGGCGCAAGTAGACCAAGAGTTTGCGGAGAAAGGGACAGATCCTGCTTTAGCCGAAAAGGTAGCTCCTTTTAAGGTGTTTGAAGGGAATAAGCCTACCAATACTTTATTAATAGACCAACTCACCCCTGAAACTTTAGGATCGCTAATTGCACTCTATGAGCACAAGATTTTTGTGCAGGGTGTAATTTGGAATATTTTTAGCTATGACCAATGGGGGGTAGAATTGGGAAAACAATTGGCCACCAATATTCTGTCAGACATAGTAGGGATCACTAAGGGGCAACACGATCCTAGCACACAACTATTGTTAAAAATATTTAACAGCTAAATACCAGATAGTTACGTTTATAACTTCTAATAACTTTTCCTTGTTGCGTGGGAACCTTCCCAAAAGAATGTTAATTTTGGTAAAATTTTAACATTGTATTAATGTTGGAACATTAAATTATCCGCATTTTTGCACTGTTTTTAAAACTAAAACTAAAATTAAACAACAATGAAAAAAATGTTTGTAATGATTGTAGCCCTATTGGTGTCTACAATTGCTTTCGCTCAAGGGACTATTAGTGGTTCCGTAACAGATGGCTCTACAGGAGATCCATTACCAGGTGCAAGTGTACTTGTTAAGGGAACTACCAATGGAGTAACTGCAGATTTTGACGGTAACTTTACCATTTCAGCAAATTCTGGAGATGTATTGGTACTATCTTACCTAGGTTTTCAAACTTTGGAAGTTGCTGCAAAAAACGGAATGTCTGTTGAATTGGAGCCTTCTACCACACAGTTGGAAGAAATTGTATTGTCTTCTGGTGTTATTGACCTAGCTCAAGTTAGAAAGACTCCAGTAGCGGTTTCTACCATTCAAGCAAGTGAAATTGCCTTGAAAGTTGGTAACATGGAATTCCCAGAAGTAATGAACAAAACTCCTGGAGTGTATGCCACTAAGACTGGTGGTGGTTACGGAGATTCAAGAATTTCATTAAGGGGTTTTGATCAAAGAAACACTTCATTCCTTATTAACGGACAGCCTGTTAATGATATGGAATCTGGATGGGTTTACTGGTCTAACTGGCAAGGACTTACAGACGTAGCTTCTGGAATTCAAATTCAAAGAGGTCTTGGAGCTTCAAAATTGGCCGTTCCTTCTGTTGGAGGAACTGTATCGATCTTCACTAAAACAGCAGATAAAGAACAAGGTGGTGCTGTATCTCAAATGTTTGGTAACAATGGATACTCTAAAACAACTGCTTCCTACAATACAGGATTAAATGATAAAGGATGGGCTTCTTCATTCTTATTATCTCAATGGTCTGGAGATGGTTACGCATATGGTACTGCTGGAGCTGGAACTACGTACTTTTTTGCGGTAGGTTACGCGCCAAAAGACTCTAAACACTCTTTAAATTTATCAGTGCTTGGCGCTGGTCAATGGCACCACCAAAGATCTTCATGGATTTCTATTCGTGATTACCAAAACTTTGGAGAGAGTGGTTTAGACAGAAGATGGAATACAGATGCAGGTTTCTTAAATGGCAAAGAATTCAACATGAGAAGAAACTTCTACAACAAGCCATTAGCAACCTTTAACTGGGATTATAATATAAACGAGACTTGGAAATTAAATACTTCATTCTATGCTTCTGCAGGTAGAGGTGGAGGAACAGGGCCAAGAGGTGGAAACTTTAGAAACGCCACTATTGATATGTATCCATATAATATTGATCTTACGACTCATTACAATGAGAGAGGTAGAGGAACAAGAGATGCAGATGGGTTTGTAAATTTTGACGCTGTTGTAGCGCACAATAGAGCTTCTGCTCAGCCTTATACAGGAGACAATTCTAACTTTCAAGGACAATTATTAGGGTCTAACGGATTTAGAAATGACGGTGTAAGTAGAGAAATTCTAGTAAGAAGAGCTTCTATGAACTCTCATGACTGGGTAGGTGCTATTTCGAATTTAGAAGGTCAATTTGGAAACTTCAAAACATCTATTGGTCTAGATTTAAGAAGCTATAAAGGATACCACTACAGGGTGCTTAATAACTTAATGGGATTAGATGGTTACTACTCAACGGGTAACAAAAATTCTAATGGTCAAATTATCAATACCTTAATTGAAGCTTCTCCATTTAGAGATACTGGAGTTAGAGGGCCTAAAATTGACTATTACAACAATGGTATTGTTGGATGGCAAGGAGTTAACGGTATGGTTGAATACTCTAAAGACGACAAGTTAACAGCAGTTATTCAAGCAGGATTGTCTAATCAATCTTTCCAAAGAGAAGATTTCTTTGACCAACCAGCTAAACCAATTTCTGATAAAGAAAATGTAGGAGGTGGTTATCTTAAAGGAGGTGCTAACGTTAACTTTAACGAAAAATCTAACTTGTTTTTCAATGCAGGTTATATCTCTCGTCAGCCACAATTTGACGCAGTTTTCCCAAATTATGCTAATAATGTAAGTGAAGATTTACAGAATGAAAAAATTACTTCTGTTGAATTAGGGTATGGATACACTTCTTCTAAATTAGATTTTAATGTAAACCTTTACTCTACTAACTGGGGGAACAGATTTATATCAAGATCTTTAAACAATGCTCAAGGTGATCAAGGAACTGCACAATTTACAAATGTAGATGTTGTTCATAACGGTATTGAGTTTGAAGGTAAATATAGGGCCTCTAATAAATTAACATTCAAAGGAATGTTATCTATTGGAGATTGGGAATACACAAAAGATTTCAATGCTACTATTTTTGACGCAAACCAGCAAGCAATTGGTTCAGGAAAATTATATACTAAAGGCGCAAAAGTTGGAAATGCGGCTCAATTTACATCTTATGTAGAGGCTGATTATAGATTTGGTAAATTTAATGTAGACTTAGGTTACAGATTTGTAGATGGTCTTTATGCAGATTATTCAATTGCAGACTCTGCATTCACTCAGCCAAATAATGAAGGGGCTTTAAAATTACCATCTTACGGTTTATTAGATTTAGGTCTTTCTTATCAAATAGGTAACGGATTAAGCTTTAGAGCTAATGTTAACAACCTTTTGGATACAGAATATATTTCAGAGTCTAACACAAACATTCACGCAACTTCAGGTTCTACTACTTGGAATGGTGTAGATGTAAACAACTCTGTGTGGTTCGGATTTGGAACTACTTGGAATGCTTCATTGAAGTACAGATTCTAGTATTTTACTACAAATACATTAAAAACCCCGCTTTAGCGGGGTTTTTTTATGGGGTGAATTCGTATATTTAAACATTCAAAAATTCATTCAACAGATCACTCTTATGGAAATGCTTATATCTCTTCACTCTTATTTGGCTTATGCTGTACTATTAATTTTAATCTTAGCGGTGGCAAATGCTTTAAAAGGCTGGCTCACCAAAAAAGATAGCTTTTCTTTAGAAAAAGATTTTAGGCTGAGCTTGTTTGCGCTTATTTTATCTCACATTCAGTTGCTACTTGGATTGGCAGTCTATTTTACGTCGGCCAGCGGCCTTAATGCCATTCAAGAGCTTGGCATGGGCGGCTTAAACAGTGCAGCAAGATTACTAGCTGTAGAGCACCCTTTTATTAATATCGTAGCAATTGTTCTGATTACTATAGGTTGGTCTAAGCATAAAAAAGTGATGGGAGCTACGGCCAAATTTAAAAAAATTGCTATTTTTTACGGCCTTGGATTACTTTTGATCTTAAGTAGAATTCCTTGGGGTCAGTGGTTCTCATAGGTATTGACTTTTAAGTTTACCCAATCAATTTATTGAATTTTTGATCTTAAGTAGAATTCCTTGGGGTCAGTGGTTCTCATAGGTATTGACTTTTAAGTTTACCCAATCAATTTATTGAATTTCCTTTGCAATAAATAGCATGAAATCTACATCACTAAATTTAGCCTTGTTGCAGTTTCCATTGGCTTGGGAGTCTCCAGAAGACAATATCTGTTTTTTTGAGAGAAAAATTACAGAGGTGCACTGTCAAAAT
>Ga0209308_10003706_pt1 | contig 12439 bp, 10 predicted proteins | sample COGITO_mtgs_1204_3_FD_184806 | JGI IMG/M metagenome (GOLD analysis project Ga0209308, IMG submission 184806) | Pelagic marine microbial communities from North Sea - COGITO_mtgs_120405 (SPAdes) (version 2) | ecosystem: Environmental > Aquatic > Marine > Epipelagic ...
TTGCAACAAATATTGCATTTAATGCTGCACAAAAATTACAAGATAGTGGAAAAAAATCATCAATTGCTTTCTTTTCCCTAGAGATGTCTTCCGAACAATTATCTACTAGAATTATTTCAGAACAAGCACGAATTAGTTCTAACGATATAAGAAGAGGAAGAATTTCAGATGAACAATTTGATAAGTTTTTAGAAACTTCAAAAAATATTGCAGAACTTCCTTTATATATAGATGAGACCCCAGCAATTAGTATTGCTGCAATGAGCAATAGAGCTAGAAGAATTAAAAGATTATTTGGTCTCGATATGATTGTAGTTGATTATATTCAATTAATGAGAGGAACAACTTATAACAAAGATGGTAGAGTTCAAGAAATCTCACAAATAACACAAGGTCTTAAAGCAATAGCAAAAGAACTTGGTGTTCCAGTTGTTGCATTGTCTCAACTTTCAAGGCAAGTTGAACAGAGAGATGATCATAAACCACAATTAGCTGACCTTAGAGAATCTGGTTCAATAGAACAAGATGCAGATGTTGTTATGTTCGTTTATAGAGAAGGATACTATCTCTCCAGAAAAGAGCCAAGAGAAGCAACAGTCGAGCATGCGGAATGGCAAGCAAAAATGAATGAAGTTGCACACTTAGCTCAAATTATAATTGGGAAACAACGACACGGCCCAATAGGTAATGTAACTCTTGAATTTGAAGAGAGATTTACTAAATTTAAGGATATTCAATCAAATTAAATTAAAATATAAGGAGCGTGATGTTTGCTCAATTTTATCAAAATGGGATTCTTAAAAATCCAAAATCTGTATTTATTATACTTATTATTGCAATTTTAAGTTTTGGATATTTTTCTAAAGATTTTAGATTAGATGCATCATCAGAAACCTTGTTAATTGAAGGAGATCCTGATTTAGCTTACCTAAAAGAAGTAACTGAAAGATATGGCTCAAAGGATTTCTTAATTCTTACCTATACGCCAAATGAAGGGATGGTAACTGATGCTTCAATAAATAACCTTTTAAGTTTAAAATATAAAATTCAAAGTTTAAATTGGGTTCATAGTGTTATCACTTTGTTAGATATTCCTTTATTAAACAATTCAGATGCACCTTTACAAGAAAGACTACAGGGTTTTAAAACTCTTAAGGATAAAGATATTGATAGAGATAGAGGCTTTAATGAAATTTTAAACAGTCCTGTATTTAGAAACTTTGTTATTAGTGAAAATGCTAATACCAGTGGAATTATTGTTAACATTAAAAAAAACAACCAGTTAGAGAATGTAGAAAATTTATCTAAAAAAGAAATTGAAGATTACAAAGACAAAATTAAAAAACAAAATCATGAAAATATTTTAGAGATTAGAGAGGTTATTAAAAGCTATAGCAATATAGGAAAAATTTATCTTGGGGGAATTCCAATGATTGCAGATGATATGATGACTTTTATAAAAAGTGACATTGTGGTTTTTGGATTTGGTGTTCTTTTATTCATTATTGCAACTCTATGGTTTGTGTTTAGAAATTTAATATGGATTATTGTCCCAATTAGTAGTTGTTTATTTTCAGTGATTATCATGATGGGATTACTTGGTATTCTTGGATGGAAAGTGACCGTTATATCATCGAACTTTATCGCACTAATGTTAATTTTAACAATGGCAATGAATATACATATGAGTACTCGTTTCTTACAACTTAGAAAAGATTTTCCTACTAAGAATAATTTTGAAATTATATCTTTGACTACTGAGAAAATGTTTTGGCCTATTATTTATACAGTCTTTACTACAATTTTTGCTTTTTTATCTTTAATTTTTAGTGGCATTAAACCTATTATTGATTTTGGTTGGATGATGACTTTTGGCTTGCTTACATCATTTATAATTACATTCACACTACTCCCTACTCTTTTAAATTTTGCGCCAACTAAAAATATGTCTTTGAATAAAGAGCAAAACTCCAAAATTACAAATTTTTTAGGTATCGTTGCATTAAATAATAAAAATATAGTTTTCAGCTTAACAGGTATGGTTATTATTTTAAGTGTAATTGGAATTAGCAAACTTGAAGTTGAAAATAGTTTCATCAATTACTTTGATAAAAACACTGAAATCTATAAAGGTATGAAACTTATAGATGAAGAATTAGGAGGCACTACTCCTCTTGAAGTTATCTTAAAATTTCCAAAACAAGAAAAAAAAGAAACATCAAGTGAAGATGACGAATTTGAAGATTGGGGAGAAGAACAAGAAGGAAATGATGAAAAGTATTGGTTTACAAAGGATAAAATTAATAGAATAGCTGCAGTCCATAACTACTTAGATAGCTTACCACAAGTTGGAAAAGTGTTATCTTTTTCATCAATTATTGATGTTGCAACACAATTAAATAACAATACACCTCTTGGAACATTAGAAATGGGTGTTTTATACTCAAAAATTCCAGACAGTATAAAAACAGAAATTATTGATCCTTATTTATCTATTAAAGACAATGAAGCAAGAATAAGTTTAAGAATAATAGATTCTCAAGAAAATTTAAGAAGAAATGATTTAATTAATAAAATAAATTTTGACCTTAAAAATGAAATCGGACTTGATGAAAGTGAATATAAATTAGCTGGTGTACTAATCTTATTTAATAATTTGCTACAAAGCTTATTTAAATCACAAATTTTAACTTTAGGATTGGTGATGATTGGAATTTTTTCAATGTTTATTATTTTATTTAGAAACATTAAATTATCATTAATAGGAGTAGTGCCGAACTTTATTGCAGCATTTTTTATTTTAGGAATAATAGGACTTTTAGGAATTCCATTAGATATGATGACAATCACAATTGCTGCGATTACTATTGGTATAGCAGTAGATAACAGTATTCATTATATTTATAGATTTAAAGAGGAATTTAGTAAGATTAAGGATTACAATGAAACACTTAAAAAATGTCATTCAACAGTCGGAGTTGCAATATTAAATACCTCAATTACAATTGTGTTTGGTTTCTCTATTTTAGTTTTATCAAAATTTATCCCAACAATTTATTTTGGAATGTTTACAGGGCTTGCCATGTTGCTTGCAATGATATCAGTTTTAACTTTATTGCCTTCCTTAATATTAATAGTTAAACCATTTTCTGTTAATGAATGATCGATATTGTTTTAGATTTTTTCAAATCAACTTCTGGAATTGATATATTCTTCTTAGTTCTATTAATATTTTCAGTGATTCAATGTGCCAAAAAAGGTTTTGTTTTAAGTTTATTATCAGCAAGTAAGTGGCTTTTATCTTATGTAGCAACTTTATACTTATTTCCTAAGGCAAAACCTTATGTATCTGATTTTAGTAAAAATGAATATGTTTTAGATATCATATTAGGAGTTGGTATTTTTATAATCATTTTGTTTATAATCCTCATGATTAGCAAAAGTATTAGTAAAGCCATTAAATATACAGGTATTGGTGGAATTGATAAAATTTTTGGTTTCTTTTTTGGCATTTTACGGACTTACATTGTCTGTATATGTATTTTTTCAACAGTTAATAATTTTTTTGACTATAAAGACTGGCCAATTGATGTAGATAATTCTATAACATTTTCGTATATTGAAAGAGGTAGTAATTTTTTAAGTGATGAATTTCCTAACAAAAAAGAATATCAAGATGCTAAAGAAAATATTCAAGAACTTTAATCCAAAACTTAAGGAGGAATGTGGTGTATTTGGCGTAAGTAACGCTAAAGACGCATCAGCATTGACAGCTCTAGGGTTGCACGCTTTACAGCACCGTGGTCAAGAAGGTTGTGGAATTGTAACTTTTGATGGAGAAAAATACTATTCAGAAAAAAGATTTGGATTAGTTGGTGATAATTTTAATAAAGAAAAAGTCCTTAAAAACCTTAAAGGAAATTATGCTATTGGTCATAATAGATATAGTACTACTGGAGAAAACACTTTAAGAAATATTCAACCTTTTTTTGCAGATACCAATGCAGGAGGAATTGGGGTGGCTCATAATGGAAACTTAACCAATTCAATATCTTTAAGAAATAAATTGGTTGAAGAGGGTGCTATTTTTTACACAACATCTGATACTGAAACAATAGTTCAATTAATTGCAAAGTCTAAAAGACCAAAAACAATAGACAAAGTTGTTGATGCTATATTTCAAATTCAAGGTGGTTACGCCTTAGTTATGCTAACACAAAATTCATTAATTGGAGTTAGAGATCCTTACGGTATTAGACCACTTGTAATTGGTAAATTAGGTAACAGTTATGTTCTTGCATCAGAGACATGTGCACTAGATATAATTGGAGCAAAATTTATAAGAGATGTTGAAAATGGAGAAATTGTATTAATTGAAAATGATAAGCTAGAAAGTATCAAGCCCTTCCCTCCTAAAAAAGTGAGACCATGTGTTTTTGAATATATTTATTTTGCAAGACCTGACAGTATTCTTGACAATAAAACTGCTTATGAGCATAGAAAAAATATTGGTGCTGAACTTGCTAAAGAAAATGATGTAGAGGCAGATATTGTTGTTCCAGTCCCAGATAGTGGTAATGCAGCAGCTCTTGGTTTTGCTCAGTATTTAAAAATGAATTACGAACATGGTTTAATTAGAAATCATTATGTGGGAAGAACATTTATTGAACCGAGTCAAAAAATTAGAAGCTTGGGTGTTAAGTTAAAGTTGAATGCAAATCAAACTACAATTAAAAACAAAAAAATTATTTTAATTGATGACTCGCTTGTTAGGGGCACAACCTCACATAAAATTGTTAAAATGTTATATGATGCAGGAGCTAAAGAAGTGCATGTTAAGATTGCTTGTCCTGAAATCAGATACCCAGATTTTTATGGAGTTGACACTCCAACAAAAAAAGAATTGCTAGCAGCTAATAAAACTAATGATGAGATCTGTGAATATATCGGTGCAAAATCTTTAAAATTTTTATCCTTAAATGGATTATATAAAGCAATTGGTTTTGATGTTAGAAATAATACTTACCCGCAGCTTACAGATCATTATTTTACCGGTGATTATCCAGTAAAACCTATAGATGAACTTGGAGATAACAAAGTTACTCAATTATCTTTATTAAGTACTGCCTCAAATAATTAAAATGAAAAAAGTAAGTTTTACAGAAATGAAAAATGGTAACAAAGAAGATTACCAACTTTTAGAAAAGTATGAAAGAGATTTTGAGAGAAAAACTGCAGATAGAATTATCAAATATTTAGCTGCTCAAACCACAACTCTTGAAGGGTATCAAATTACAAGATTAGAGCATTCTTTACAGGCTGCAACAAGGGCTTATAAAAATGGTGAAAGCGAAGAGATGATTGTAGCAACTTTATTGCATGATATTGGGGATGATCTAGCTCCAATGAATCACTCTCAGTATGCAGCTTCAATATTAAGACCCTATGTTTCTGAAAGAACTTATTGGATTATTCAACACCATGGTCTTTTTCAAACTTATTACAGTGCGCACCACTTAGGGGGAGATAGAAATGCACGAGAGAAATTTAAGGATCATGAGCACTATGAAGCAACGATTAATTTTTGTGAAAATTATGATCAATCATCTTTTGATCCAAACTATAAAAGTATGAGTTTAGAAGATTTTTCTCCAATGGTAAAAAGAATTTTTTCTAAAACACCTTATTATTATCTTTAAATTATAAAATAAGATATTATTTAACCAACATGATTAATTCTAAAGAACAAATTATTGAATATTTTAAATCCGGCATTAAACAAACTAAAGATTTTAAAATTGGTATTGAGCATGAAAAATTTTTGTTCGACAAAACTAATGATAAAAGAATTGATTATCCAAAAATAAAAAAAATGTTTGAAGCCTTATTAGAATTTGGCTGGAATCCAATTTTAGAGAAAGAAAATATTGTTGGACTAAACAAAGGTGGTAAAAACATTACTCTTGAACCAGGCAATCAAATAGAGTTATCGGGTGATAAACTAAACCATATTCATGAAGCTTGTGCAGAGTCTCAAGATTATTTATTTGAGTTAAGACAAGTAACTCAAAAATTAGATATTAAAATTGTCAGTGCTGGATTTGATCCTATTTCAAAATTAAATGAAATTCCTAATAATCCAAAACGAAGATATGAATTAATGACCAAAGATATGCCGTTAGGTGGTGAGTTGAGCTTAGATATGATGTACCGAACTTGTGGTACTCAATTGAACATTGACTATAACTCCGAAGAAGATTTTATTAAGAAATTTAAAGTTGTAAATGCAATCGTTCCAATCTCAATTGCGTTGTTTGCTAATTCAGCAATTGTTGAAAAAAAACAAAGTAAATTTTTATCTTACCGGTCAAAGGTTTGGCAAAGTACCTCTAGAGGAGGATTGCCTAAAATTTTTTTTAAAGATTTAGATTTTGAAAAATATGCTGAATTTACAATGAATTTTCCAATTCTATTCATACAGAATAAAGATCAATACATATCAGGTCGAAAATATTTATTTAAAGATTTTATGGAAGGTAAAATCGATGAAATTGGTAACCGACTACCAACAGAAAATGACTTAACCACTCACCTAAGTACTATTTTTACAGAAAATAGATTAAAAAAATATATTGAGCTTAGATCAATGGATACATGTGGTTGGGATTGCTTGTGTGCAGGGCCTGCATTTAATATCGGTTTGTTATATGGAAATTTAGATGAAGCTTATGACTTAATTTCCAATTGGGATGAAGATAAAATTATTAATGCTTATTTAGAGGCTCCTCAAAAAGGATTTAATACCCAATTAATGGGTAAAGATTTGTTGTATTGGGCGGGCACTTTATTAGACCTATCTAAAAAAGGATTAGAGACACGAGATATTTTGAACAAAAAAGGTAAGAATGAAACTTTATTTTTAAATCACTTGCAAAATGTAATTGATAATAAAACAACAAACGCAGATCATATGATTAATAAATTTTCTAAAAATGAAGATTTAACTGAATTATATGACAAATAAAATAGTCGCTATTCAAGGAAATAACCCTTCAAAACTTAATCCTGTTACAGATACCAGTGTATTTCTTGCACATGAAATACAAAATAAAAACTATAAAATATTTTATTATGACCCTAAAGATCTATCTATAATTAATTCCAAAGTTGTTGCAGCTGGTTGTTTTATTGAATTTAATTACAAAAATAAAAAATTTTTTAAAATTTTAAAAAAACAAAAACTAGATCTTACAAAATGTAAGTTTATCTTAATTCGTCAAGATCCTCCTTTTAACCTAGAATATATATCTGCTACTTATATTTTAGATACCATTAAAGATAAGGTTAAAATTTTAAATAATCCAACTTCAATTAGAAATGTATCTGAAAAACTCTATTCAGTTAAATTTCAAAAATATATGCCAAACACTATCTTTACTCAAAATATAGATGAAATTAAGAATTTTTTTAAAAAACATAAAAAAGTAATTTTAAAACCCATTCACAGTTATAGTGGTAACGATATTCATTTATTAACTAGTTATAATATAAAACTAATCAAAAAATTTATAAAACAACACGATCACATCATGTGTCAAAAATTTATACCTAAAATTAGTGAAGGGGATAAGCGAGTGTTTTTAATTAATGGAAAAATATGTGGGGCAATATCTAGAGTACCAAAAAAAGGTTCTTTTTTAAGTAATATGAGCAAAGGTGCTAAACCTATCAATATAAAACTTACAAAAATAGAAAATAAAATTTCAAAATTAATCGCAAAAGATTTGAAAAAACAAAATATATTTTTTGCTGGTATTGATTTTATTGATCAAAAACTTAATGGTGACATCAATGTCACATCTCCTACTGGATTGAAAACATTATATGATTTATCAGGAATTGATCTTGCAAAAACTTTTTGGAGAGAATTAAAAGCATGAAAACATTATCAGATCAAAAAAAAGGATCGTTATTAGCTTTTGTTGCGGTAATGTTTATAACCCCTGATAGTTTATTTATTAGGTTGTCAAATGTTGATACTTGGGGTTTGGTTTTCTACCGTGGAGCTATCCCCTTCTTCACTGTTTTAATTGGAATGCTAATAATTTATAAAGCAGAATTTTTTAAGATGCTGTTAAACAGTGGTCGACATGGAGTAATTTATATTGCAACTTTTTCTGTTACAAACATTGCTTTTGTAGTTTCCATTCAGAATACTAATGTAGCGAATACTTTGGTGATGATTGCAATGGCACCAATGTTATCAGCAATTTTAGGTGCGATCTTTCTTAAAGAAATGCCAGATAATAAAACTTGGATTGCAATTGGAATTACTTTTATGTCAGCTGTCTATATTTTTTACGATTCAATTCAATTAGGTAATATTTATGGTGATTTACTCGGTCTTGTCACTGCTCTTGGCCTTGCAATTGGAGCTGTTACTATAAGGTCTGCTAAAAAGAAGAACTTAGTTCCAGCAGCTGTGGTTGGAAAATTATTTGTTGCAGTATTTGCTATGTTTTTTATTGAAACATACGCTCTAGTTGACCTTGATTTATATATTATTCCTTTAATGTGTATTATGTGTGTGGCTATTCCTTTTGTTCTTGTAACCATTGCTCCCAGATTTATTCCAGCAGAAGAAGTTAATTTATTTTTTTTATTAGAGACTATCATTGGTCCTTTTTGGGTATGGATGGTAATTAAAGAGCAACCTAGTATCGAAACAATAACTGGGGGTGCAGTAATTATATTTACCATCGCCGTCCACTCTTACCTTAAACTCAAAAATTCGTAAATCTTCAAATACAATTAACTTGATTTGGCCACAAATCAGAAATAGATAGCGACCTAGATGGAAAAAGTATTAAAAAATTCATGGGCATTATTCTTAGGAATGGGTGCACTTATGCTTGCCTATGGATTTCAAGGATCACTACTTGGGGTTAGAGCGGTTAAGGAAGAGTTTAGTTTAACTGCAACTGGATTTATGATGTCTGGATATTTTGTTGGTTACTTTATTGGAGCCAAAACTATTCCTCAAATTATTTCTCGTGTTGGACATATTAGAGTTTTTGCAGCTTTTGCATCAGTTGCATCACTAGTAGTTTTAATTCATGCTGTTTATGTAAGCCCTTTTGTTTGGTTTTTATTAAGGGTTCTTACTGGGATTAGTATGGTTTCAATTTATACTGTTGCTGAAAGTTGGTTAAATGATAGAGCAAGTAACAAAAATAGAGGTAGTGTTTTATCTGTTTACATGGTCATTCTATATGGTGCCATGGGGCTTGGAATGTTTTTTCTTAACTTTAGTGATCCAGTTAACTTTGAACCTTTTATATTAATTTCTGTTATAACTTCAGCTGCGCTAATTCCAATTTTACTCACCAAAAGAAAAGCACCAACATTTAAAAAGATATCTACAATGTCTTTACAAGAAGCATTTATTTCATCTCCATTTGGAATGGTTAGTTCTTTTTTTTATGGAACAATTCAGTCTGCATTATTCACTTTGCTTGCTGTATATGCAACAACAATGAATTTTTCTATTTTTCAAATTTCATTAGTTACTTTTTTACTTGCAATCTCTGGAGCTATTTCACAATGGCCAATTGGAAAATTATCAGACATGTATGACCGGAGAAAAGTAATTATTATTGTTACATTTGCGGCAGCTTTTTTTGCCTTATGTGCAATTTTTGCAAGTGGAACAATGTATTATGATGGAATGTTAGGATCAAACAAGTTCTGGTTTTATATATTTTTAATTTTATTTTCTTTTTGTAGTCTGCCAATGTTTTCTTTAATTTTAGCACACACTAATGACTTTATTCCTAAAGAAAAGTTTGTTGCAGCAGGTGCTAGTTTACAGTTTACATTTGGCATGGGCGCAATGGGTGGGCCGTTTTTATGTTCTATTTTTATGGGCATTGTTGGGGCTAATGGTTTTTTTATTTTCTTAATTTTTTTTCATTCTTTAATTGGGGTTTATGGAATCTATAGATCAAGAGTTAGACCTGTTGTTGAAAATTCTGAATCTCAGTTTGTCGCTATGCCACAATCCATTACACCAGCTGGTATTGAATTAAATCCTACAACAGAACCTATTGAAGAACCTATTAAACCAATAGCTGATCCTATTGTGGAAGAAAATAAAACTTATTAAATCAAGCTCTAATTACTTTTTAGACATTTTTAGTTAGCAAATGATTTTCAACATAATCTGACATCTTACTTAACACTTGTTTTTTTGATAACTTATCAGATCTGATTAAAATGGAGTCTTTTACTCTGATAAGTGGGCTATGTTTTCTATTTTTGTCAATTTTTGTTCTTATATTTAAAGATTTTTTTACTTCTTTAAGTGGTACTGATTTTTTTATATCCAACCATCTTCTGTAACTAGCAACATTTAAATTGCATTTAAAATAAAAAGCCAAGTCATATTTGGGTTTATTAGATAAAATTTTGCTTGCAATATCTCTTCCTTCTACACAAATTTTATTATTTTTTTTTATAATTGACATTTGGACTTTATTTATAATTTCTCTAATTTTCTTATTCTTTGCAAGAATTGCAACATGATTACTAATTTTTTCAGAGTGCAATTTTAATTTAGAAATTTTTTTATAGGATGTATTTTTAAATTTTTTTTTTAAAAAATTTACTTCATTCTTTGGTTTGTTTTCGATGATTAGTTTGCTTGCATATCTATATAAAAGGCCTGAATTAATTAGTAATAAATCATATTTCTTAGAAATTAATTTTGCTGCTGTGCTTTTGCCACTTGCAGACTCTCCATCGCAAGCAATTATAAGTTTTTTTAATTTTTTCATTTTTTTTAGAAAATGTTTCTTATATTAAAAATACCTCATTTAATATCCTAATTTTATATCAATTTGATTTATCAGTTCCTTTTTGTCTATAAATAGTTTTAAGTTTTTGAAGAAAATTTTTAATACCATTTCAATATAGTTACCTTGACTATCTGATGAAATATGTGGGGTAATTATTAAATTAGGTGTGTCCCAAAGATTAGAGTTTTTTGGAATGGGTTCGTGAGAAAATACATCCAAAATTGCTCCTGCTAGTTCATTCTTTTCTAATTTAATTCTTAAAGCCTCATAATCTAAAACAGATTGTCTTCCAATATTTACAATTCCACAACTAGATTTAAGACTATCTAATCTAATCTTGTTAATCAGTCCTTTGGTCTCTTCTGTTTCAGGAACCGCAAGATATAAAAAGTCAGCAACTGGTAATACACTATCTATTTTATCAAAAGTAATTACCTTTGAGCAACCTTTAACAGCTCTTCCCCTTCGATTTACACCAATTACTTCAGCTCCAAGTTTACTGATGTGTTTTATCATCGATCCACCTAATGAACCTGTTCCAACTACTACCACTTTAAATCCATCAATAGGTTTACTTAGCAATGTAACAAACTCTTTATTTTTTTGATTAGTCACTATTTTAGTCATCTGGTTTTGAAGCATTAAGATACTCATTAAACCAAACTCTCCTGCTTTTTTTGCATGTACACCACTGCTATTTGTTAAAATAAGATCTTTCTTCATCCAATCAAAAGGAGATAGGTGATTTACACCAGCAGAGCTGACGTGAATCCATTTAAGGTTTGGTGCAATTTCTCTAATATTATTTGTTGGGAACTGCCAACCTAATAAAATATCTGCATCTTTCATAGACGAGAGATAATTATCGTCATCCCAATCTACTAAATACTCAATCTTGTCTTTAATTTCTGGGTGTTCAATAAGTCCTTTTTCAAATTCTTCGTTGGTAATTGTGCTATGTTTTTCACCTTCTAGATCACAAGGTAAAAAACCCTCTTTCCAGTGGTTATTCCTTATATGAATTTTAATTTTATTCATGTTTGAAAATTATCTTATCTTTAATTTCTTTATATTGGGAATATATATTATTATATAAATTAATTAAAAAATTATGCCTACATTTGATGTAATCAGTAAAATCAATTATCAAGAATTTGATAACGCTCTTGCTAATTGTTTAAGAGAGATTAGCAATCGTTATGACTTTAAGGGACTTAATATCTCAATTGAACGAAAAGATAAAACTATCACAACACTTGCTACAGATGAATTGAAATTAAAGCAAGTAAATGAATTGTTAGAAACCCACCTTGTAAGAAGAAAAGTAGACCCTAGAGTATTAAGTGTTAAGAATTCAGAAGGCGCAACTGGTGGAACCATTAGACAAGTAAGTGAATTAAAAGAAGGAATAAGCCAAGAAAATGCTAAAAAAATAATTGGAGATATAAAAAAACTTAAACTTAAAATCCAGATCAAAATTCAAGGTGAAGAATTACGTGTAGATGGAAAGAAAAGAGACGATCTTCAAGAGGCAATTGCTGCAATTAAAACAATAGATATCGGTCTTCCAATTGAATTTATAA
>Ga0209308_10003707_pt1 | contig 12437 bp, 18 predicted proteins | sample COGITO_mtgs_1204_3_FD_184806 | JGI IMG/M metagenome (GOLD analysis project Ga0209308, IMG submission 184806) | Pelagic marine microbial communities from North Sea - COGITO_mtgs_120405 (SPAdes) (version 2) | ecosystem: Environmental > Aquatic > Marine > Epipelagic ...
CACCCTCTTCGTCAAGGTCAAACATTTGAGGAACTAACATTTCATCATCTTCAGTTCTTGTCTCATTCTCTTTAGACCACTCATAGATTGCAGTTGCACATTCAACAACGTCTTCCCAAGTCTTACATGCTTCTGACATGTCTAAGAATTCTTGTTCTACTTTGTTGAACTTAAGACCTAGTCTTGAACCGACCTTAGTTTGTAAATTGATTTTGTCAATCAATGAAAGTTCTGAAAGATTTCTTTTCTCAAGACCGAAGAAATCCATTGTCATTAATTCATTGTATGCAGTAAAGAATGACTTCCTTAATCCTTGGAATTTGTTCTTGATTGCTTTCTCAATCCTAACGTCTTCTACAACATTAAGATATCCTTTAAGTGTTTTGTTCATTTCTAATGCAGAGTGAAGACCCTCGTAAGGTGTATTCAATGCATGACCAACTTCGTGACCCATGAATAAGTCATAAAGTTCTGCAGACATATCTTCCTTAAAGATAGGACAAGCAAGTATCCTATTCTTAACATCGAAGTATGCAGTTGGTATTTTCTTATGGACAACAGTGATATTCTCTGCAGCCATTAGTTTTGCAAGTTGGTCTTTTTGGTTTCTTGTATTTCTCATAATTAAGTTGTTTCCCGATTCAGACTATAGTATACCAAAAAGTGGCACCCATTGTCAAATTTATCTTTTGAGGGTAATGAATTTTCTCCTAGATTTGGAGAACTGTTTCATTGGAGACTTAAAGATTATCTCATCTTTAGTCCCAGTCTTGATGTATCCAACTAAGTGTCCAGCATCATTGACCATGTAAGTGTGATTGGATATTTCCCAATCTGTAATTTCTTTAAGATATTTCATTATGCAACCTCTAATGGCATTAACATAGTGTATGAATCATAATAACCTTGGACACCAATTGCAGAGTTATCACATCCTCTTCCGTCCATCCATAACTCTAATTCAATGTTTGCAAATGAATTGACTGGAAGGAATATTGGGTCGAAAGTAGTATCCATATTAGTCTCATAGATATCTTTATAGTTAGTCCTACTAATAGGTTTAACTACTAAGTGGTCATTATGAACCTCTTTAACAATTGCAGTATACTCGACACTATGAATTTTGAACTTACAGGTGTCCATATCAACCTCTATATAATTATCAAATAACATTAAACTAACTCCTCTACTTTTTGTTTAAATCTCAACTCTACTAGAGCGTTGATGAAACCTTTTTCACCACCTACTGGACTTGGTACTTTTGCAATACCGAATTCTGACTCGATTGCGAAGATGACATTCCATATGTCATTTTCTCCAAGTAGTAATACATCATTTAAGATGTGGTCTTTGATGTTTTTTAGGTCAATCATTTTATCTCCGTTTTTCATTATATACATAGTATACTAAAAAGTGAGACGCATTGTCAACTTTTAGAGGGAGTTTTTTGTGATTATTTGGCCCACCCGACAGGACTTGAACCTGTAACCTATGGTTTAGAAGACCATTGCTCTATCCAGTTGAGCTACGAGTGGGTTGTTTGTTTGATACTAAGATTGTCTTGGTCTAAATCTCTCACTGGAATAGGATGGAGTATATTAGAGAAATCTGTAGTAAACCATGTGGATATGGTTCGTCTAGAACCACGTCTTACTTTATTTACCCCATGGTGTAGGTAAATTCCTTGAAACAGTAGACCACTTCCTTCTACTGGTGTAAACTCTTGTTTTAGTTCGGGGAAATAGGTTTCTCCACCTTTAAAGTCATCATTTAAGAATAGGATTAATGTCCACTCTCGTGAAGGATGTTCTGCAAGTCTATCTTTATCTTCTTCTGTAGTTCTTTCATCTAACTCATACCTAGAATAAGTGTCTAAGTGTGGTGGTTGAATACCACCTATAGGCCACTCCGTTATGGATGACATTTCGGGATACACTATTTGGTCGGTTTCTTTACGGATTTCTCCAATGACTTGTGAGTCTACTTTGACGAACAGGTCTCGAATTAATGGATTATGAATGTGCATTCGATTGATTGCACGATAATCGGTATTGTCTCCTATAGTTCTAAGCTGATGATGACTCTTGTACCACTGGACTAGTGTCTGACACTCCATCGGTGTCAACATTTGTGGTATCATCTTTGGACTGCATGCTTTGGATATATTTTGCAAGTGCTTGTCGTTTTTCATATTCTATTCTCTTTGCACGTTCTTTGGGACGTGACTTTAACGCTCTATCTAACTTCAATTTAGATGCACGTTGTAAAAATACTATTCCGTTTAGATGGTCAATCTCATGTTGAGCACATCTTGCTCCGAGTCCATCAAGTGTTATTATGTGTTCTTTACCTTCACTATCATTGTATTTCATTTCAATAACTTTGGAACGTTTTATCATAAGGTATATATCGGGGAAAGATAAACAACCTTCTTTAAGTAAATCAGTTTCTTGTGATACTTTTGTTAGTTCGGGATTGAAGAAACATACTGCACCATCTTGGGTTCTCATTACAAAACATCTGACATCTAATCCAACTTGGTTTGCACTAAGTCCTATCCCACCAAAGTTCTCCATTGCATTTGCAAGTTGTTCTTCTACTTCTTTTGGGTCTTGGGATGGGTTTTCAAAATCAAATTTGAGGGGTGGGGTTCTTAAAACCTTTGAGGCTTCTTCTACCAATTCATACATAATTTATCCTGCGAGTGGTACTATTCCACCAGTTTTTGTTATTTTAACTTTACCTATTTCAACACCAAAGAAGTTCATTAGAGCTTTGACTGCTTGTTTACCTAGTTTATAGATGTACTGAAAAACTTTCTTAATTCGGTCTAAGATATTCTTCATTGCATTACTAACTTTGGTCACAACATTCATAGACACATCTTTAACTTTACCTGCTAATTTGTTGAATATTGCAAACTCATCTAGTTGTTGCATGTCTTCTGTAAGTAATCCTTCTTTGTTTATCTCTTCCATAATTATACTACGGAAAGTATCATCTGCATAGGAGTTTTGTAAAGATTGTACTTTTAATTTCTTTGTTCTCATTGAAAGGTATGGTTTAGAACCCTTTCCACCACCACTCTTAAATGAAACATAAAAGTCATTACCCTTTGCAAGTTTCATTCCTGCTCCTTCAGCAGAATCTAGTTTTAATGTATCTGTTATAGAACCAGTGTCTTTGAACACTACTACTAAGTTTGCAATTGCCTTGGGGGATGGTGCAAATTTACTTCTACCTGTTGCAGCTTCAAATGCAACGTGGGATTTAAATGGTAGTGACTTGAATATATTATCTAATTCTTCATTGATTTCTTTTGCATTTAATTGTGCATTATCCAATTCTTTGATTCGGTCTAGTTCTTGTGAAGTAAGATTAGATTTACCTCTCATTTTGTTTATTGAATCTACTGTTCCCTTCTCTGTAAGTGTGACCATCTTCTCTTCTAAGGTATTCATTACTTTTTTGATTACAACTTTTCCTGCTTTGGATTCTCCGAACTCTTCTTGGGCAGCTTTAAAGGTTGCAAGAACTTCTTCTTTCTTACCCGACATCAATTGAGAGTTTCCATGTTTCTTGAGAGATATGTGTTGTTTACCATATATTAAATCGGTTTTAGGTGTTTTGTTTGGTGCATTCCATGTGGGTGAAGTCTTTGCTGTTGAAGCACCTAATTGTTTAAGACTCTTGACTTTTAATTTGGATATGAACTCCTGTCCCAGTTTCATACCTTGAGGTTCGTAATCACCCCAAAACTTTTCTGCACGTTCCCACTCTTCACCAACGTTCCACTTAAGACCACTGATTTTGTTTACTGCAACTGCAATAATAGATTCCCAGTCTTCTCCACTAGGTTTCTTACCACCTTCACCAATAGAAAACCCGTTCATATCCTTACTGATGTCACCGATTTTACCGATACCCCAGTTAGTCTTTAGATGAGCTCTTATTGGTGCAACATCGAGGTCTGTTTCATCATCTACTGCCATGATAGCTTTTAATGCAAAGTCGTCTTTTGAGATTGCTTTGACCTTTCCACCTTTTTCGAGTTCAAGTTCACCCTTAACTGCCTTGTTAAAGAAGTTCTCTTTATTCTTACGTTTATAGATATCCTCGAAAGTGGACGACATAGGAGTTTCAGTTAACAGATGGTCTTTAAATGATTTCATATTACTATTTATCTATTCTGCAAGTCGAGAGAACGATTTATACTTTTCAAATCGTAAAACATTCTCAAACTTGTCATAGAGTGCATCCCCTTTATGTGATATAATGAATGCATTAGTCTTCTCTGTAAGTGTGTAGAGAAGTTTAAAGAAGTCGTCTGTTCCAGCAGTATCAAGTGATGAATCAAATACTTCGTCTAATATCAATAGGTTAGTGTTAACACTGTTCTTCATTCTTGCAACACTTCTCCATGTGAATAGTAGTGCAAGGTCAATTCTCATCTTCTCACCTTGAGAGAAGTTATCGTATTTAAATACGTCTCTGAACCTTGACTTGATGGTTTCCTCGAAGGCCTCATTGAGTTCAAACCCAACATAGAATTCAAGTTGTGCAAGATACTTGTTGATTAGTTTGTTCATGATTGGAACATACTGTTTGATAATCTTTTGTTTGACACCTTGGTCTCTTAGTAACATCTGACCTAGTTCAAAATAGTGTGTTTGTGATGTTAGGTTTTCTGCTTTAGAATGTAAGATATCTAGTTTCTCTTCACTGTCTTCTATCTTACTTTGAGTATCACCATTACCACTTATCTCAATCTTCAAGTCATCAATCTCTTTCTGAATCTTTGTAATAAACTTCTGATTAGATAACACTTCAGTTTGCAATACACCAACTTCTTTTTGAATGGTGTTTATGTCGTCTTGGACTCCATCGATTCGTTGGATTTCTCTGTTAAGTTCTTGAACTTGTTCTTCAAGTGTAGAAACTGCCGTCTTGATTTCTGTAACTTTGTCTTGTTTTTCCTCAATGTGTTTCTTTTTATGTTCTTCATCTAATCCTTGTTTACATGTGGGACAATCATCATTGGTCTCATAGAATTTAATTTCCTTAATTGCTTTTCTTTTAGCATCCTCAAGTTTAGCTTCCATGTCAACTGTTTGTTTAAGTCTAGTTTCTGTTTTATCTTTATCCGAGATAGTGGATTTTTTCTCCACCACATTTTCCGTCTTTTCATTTATAGTCTCCATGAGATTTGTAATATTAGTTTGAGTTTCTTCTACAGTGTTTTCAAACTTAGAGATTTTCTTTTCTCTATTTTCACGGAGTGCATTAAGTTGAGAGTTTAAACCACTGATACGTTCTTCCATAATTTGTATTTCATGTTTATTCTCCCTAACCTCAATCACATGGTTAGAAATCTTCTTCTTTAATATGTCTGACATAGTTGAGAAGATTGATATATCCAATAGGTCTTCTACAAGCCTACGTCTCTCTGCAGTCTTTAACTGCATGAAAGGTGTAAAGTTTGCTGACCCAAGGATACAGACTTGAGTAAAGGAACGGAAACTCATTTTGAGTATGTTCTTTTCTAAGTGTTCTTGATAGTCTCTGACTGTTGCATCTTGATTGACGAACACATCATTAACATATATTTCAAATTTGTTTGGTTTTGCACCACGCATGATTCTGTATTGTTTCTTACCAATAGAGAACTCAATCTCAACGACTAGTTCTTTCTCGTTCATACTGTTGACTAGTAGTTCTTTCTTAAGGTTTCTGAACCCACGTCCATATAACCCGAAACATAATGCATCGAGAAGTGTGGACTTACCAGCACCATTCTCCCCTAAAATAAGGGTGGTGTTATGTCCGTCTAGTTGAATTTCAGTAAATTTGTTTCCACTGGATAAAAGATTTCTGTATTTTACTTTCTTAAATATTATCATAAAAAGGAATGTTCATCTAAGGCTTCATTGTATAGTGTAGTCATTAATTCGTTGAGTGGTTTCTTCTTGCCTTGGATATCTAAACCATCCACATACTTTGATAGAATAGTTAGAGTGTCTTCTATATCTTCTATCTCATCGTCTCCTAACACATCCATGTGTTTATGGTCGTCTACTACTGATAAATGTATCGGTGCATTTGCATGTATCTTATCTAAGAATGTATCAAACCAATATGGATTGTCTTTGTTCACTACTATCACTTTTACAAACTTCTTGTTTACATTACTGTAGTCTGCATTTGCAATTGATTCAAATGTTTCTTTAGTATCATCATAGAATACTTTCTCAAACATTTCTATTGGATTTAAAACTGGTGTTAACTCTTGTGTATCAGTATCAAAGACATGGAAGTATTTGTTGTCTCCGTAATCTGACCATGTGAATTGCATTTGACTTCCAAGATATCGAATGTTTGCAAACTCTGATTTCTGATGGAAGTGACCACTTAATACTTTGTCAAACCTCTTAACATAAGAATGGTCGAACCCGTGTTGACATGTCATGCCTGGCATCATCAATGCACCTTCAAATTCAAAGTGACCCATACACCATGATGCATTTGCACTTCTAAGGAAGTCAACCGAATCTGCATAGTTTTCGGGATTAATCCACGGAACTAATGCAACATTAAAACCATCGAACTCTTTTACTTCGGGTTCTGCAATAACGTTTACATTTGGTTGATTGTATAAAAGTAACTCGGGTGCATTCACTTCATTTGTTGACTTATAATAAGTGTCATGATTACCTAGGATTAAGTCCATGGTAAACCCTTTCTCTGTCATAGGTTCAATAAAGTGTTTCATGTTTGCTTTCATAGTTGCAAAGTTAATATACTTTCTTCTATCAAAGTAATCACCTAAGTGAACTATATGTGTAATACCATTCTCTTCCATATATGGAAAGAATACTTCATTGTAAAAACGTCCTTGATAATCGGACATCTCGACCATATCAGAACGTACCCCAGCATGGGTATCGTTTAGGATTGCAAACTTCATTCTTTAGTGAATTTCTCTAAGTTGTTTTTTGTATTTTCTTTTGGTTTTCTTTTGGATTTACGAGGTTCGTATTCAACACGATTCATGTTCTCTTGCATCCACTCTACATTTGTATTAGTAAGTGATGCATCATGTTGTCCATCTATTGTTGTGAAAGCATCCATGGTGACACCTGCGGCATCGGTTGCTTGTTGTTTGATGTAGACTTGTTTCTTTTCCTTCTGAATCCTTCTTAAGAAAGCGTAATAACAAATCTGAGTGACATATGCAAATGCATTGTTTGATTTTTCTCTATTAAAGTTACCTATGTATTGGATACAATTCTCGATTGCATCACAAATCATTTCGTCTCGGTAAGTGTAATTGATAAAGTTTGGTCTAGTCGATAAACGAGTAGCAATTTTGTAAATACATTCCCCAATGTATTCCGTCATTCTAGGAGTTTCCTTTCCTTCTGCAATTGACTTCTTGACTAACTTGTTGAAGTCATCTACAGCTGCAGTAAACTCTTTATTGTTGACGTAATGTTCTGCTTTTTTAGGGTCTTTTTTAGTAGTCATACCTCTATTATACTGATTAAATGGGGATTGACAAGGGGTTTTTTCATATTTATTTATTTTAAAGTATTTATAAAAAGTCCCTAGACAACTGGGAAAAGTATGATAAAATGAATATGTCCCAAGGGGGATATACTAATAAGGGATTAGGGGTAGGAAACTACTCGACTCTTATTAGGGGTATTAATTGCACGACTCATTCTATCGATATCACCAACGGCAAGTTCATACATGCACCAACTTATAACTGTATATACTATATAGTGTTTCATATCTTACCTAATCCTAGGTTGATTAACCAAAAGGACAACAACATAAAACCAAAAACGAGGACTTGCACGACTGACATTACTGCAACCTGTTTCATTGGGTGAACTTCTTCTATCTTATCTAAAACAGATACATCGGGAGAAAGATTTACAATTTGCAATACTTTCTTCTCTGTTTCGGGTTTTGTGAACCAAGGAACGTACATTACTTTAACTCCACCTCTATGAATTTACCAATCATATTGATATCTGCATCACTCAACATTCCTGCTTGAGCCCACATAGTAGAAGACATATTACCAACCGTTTCTCTGTTTTTATATGCATTGAGTTTACTTACAATGTAATTAGAAGATTGACCAGCAAGTTTGGGGAAGACTGCCATACCTTGACCTTCTGCACCATGACACGCTGCACAACCACTCCATAGGCCTCTAATAGAAGAGAATTCATCTGCATTTGCAAGTTCATTCTTTCTCTGTTCTATCTCTGATGCAGTTCCATTCAATTCAACGTAGTCAACATAACATTGACCAGTGCAAGAAGTATTACTACTGTATCCACTGTATTCTAAGTTAGGGTATACTTTTGCAACAAAGAAGGTTGCGATTGCTAAACACCCTAATAATGACATTCCCAATTCTTTCATAGTGAAATTCCTGTAATTGAGACAACGGAAACCATGAAGATAGCCACGAGTGTAGTTATCTCCAAGGTATCTCTAAGTTTTTGTTTCATCTATACAACCCCATAGGTGATGCATATAACATTATAATGAATGGTAATAAAAACGGAAGAGTCATCAGCACTAGAAATTCGATAGTTTCAACCAGTTTTCGTTTTTGAGGACGGACTATATGGTTAATTTCTCTAGCTTTTCGCACCATGCTCTTCGCAAAATAAGTTGCTGTGGTCATGGTTTTCCTAAAATTAAGTTATAAGTATTTTGTATAATCAGTTATAAGTTCACTGACTCTACGCACTTATTTAGTAAGTTTGAAAACCTAAGAATTAATGAATGACTTTTTTTTCTTTGGATTCTTGAAACGCTTCAAACTCTTCTAACATGTCAAGTTCTTCATCCGTGATATCCCCACCAGTTGCATCAATGACTTGTTGTAATGCATCATCGACAAAACCCTTTGCAAGTTTTCTACTATGAGAATGTAAATCATTAGTCAATGGAATAGTTCCCGTCTCTACCATGTTCAACCACTTAGATGAAGCTTCGTCATAGAACGGAATGAATTGTTCATTCATAACACTTCTATGCATGACATCATTTGGTGCAATCAATAAGACTGGGTCTGAAGATAGGGGTGCATATGGATAAAATGTTGCAAGAGTTGAATTAGTACCAGTGATTGATAAATGACATATCATAGGTAGGGTCACTTGTATTCCTTTAGGTGTTTCTCTGACCATTCCGACAAGTTCAGTACCAGTTCTGAGTTTTACAACTTCGTATTGTCTTGGTGTTAAATCTTGTGGTCTTGTCATTTTAAATCAAATTGCCTTATCTCATATGAAAAGTTTTCTTCGTTGTATATATTTATACGTTCCTTAAGGTGATTAAGGGTATGATTTTCACATTGTAAGTCATCTGATATATCAAATAATTTCATCGATGTTTTACCATCTGTTTTTCTTAGACCTCTACCAATAGACTGTAGGTTTCTGATTCTTGATTTTGAGGGTGATGCAAAGACTACATTATCAATCTTCTTAATATTGACACCAGTAGAGAAAGTTCCGTATGATGCTAGTATGACATTATCGTTTGACTTTTCAACTAACTCTCTAACTTCTTCTCTATCTGTCACATCAGTTCCACCATAAACATAGTGCAACTTATCTCCTAATCTTTTAAACATTTTACCATGCAATACTGTTCCGTGTTTCTCTACATATTGGAACAGTACTAGAGTGTTGCCTTTAAGGGAATACACTAAGTTGCATATAAATTCGTTTCTGTTATCATTTCCAACGAGATAATCCATCTCATCTTGATAGGTCATTTTTTTCATTTTAGTATGACGGAGTATGACACAATCAATATTTAAATTTGCAATAGTTCCTTCGTCCATCAATTCTTTTGTTGTTATGACCTTTTTAACAGGGCCGAACAACCCTTCTAGTTGTAGTCTATGGACTTCACTACCATCAAGTGTACCAGTAGTTCCGATACGAATTGCAGTAGTTTTCATCTTCTCTAAGATACCTTTAAGTGTTTGTGCTTTGAATAGATGTGCTTCATCCCCCACCACAACATCAAATGATTGTAATACCTCTTTAGGTGCCTTTGCAAAGGACTGCCATGTTGTGACTGTTATAGGGGAATCAAATACTTCTTGACCACTGTATATCTTACAAATAGGTTCTTTGTATCCATACTCTTGAAAATCTTTAGTCATCTGTTCTACCAACGAAGTGGTAGGAACTATTATTACAGTCTTACAATTCGGTAGAGACATCTCTCCTTCAAACCATCTACATAACATATAAATGATTAATGACTTACCACTAGCAGTAGGAGATAATAATAACTGTCTACCATACTGTACTGTAGATTTAAATGCATCTACTTGATAATCTCTTGGTGCAAAAGGAAGTCCTAAGCCTGGAATTAAATCGTCTCCATTGATAAAGAAGTCCACATCTTCATCTGTTATTCTAGTCTTATCACCTATAACATCTTGAATACCTTCAAACTCAAATCCTCTTTCTCTACAGAACTCATCTACATATGGAAGTAGTCCGATATAAATTTTGTGTGTTTTTATTGAAAAAAGATAGACCTTACCATCCCACCATTTGTTTTTGTAGGAAGGCATAAACTTTGCGCCTGGTACTTTGAATGAGAAGAAGTCATGTAAGTCTTTTGCAAGACCATCATCACAATCAACGTGCATGAAGACCTCATCCACTTTTGATACTGTAACTTTCATTTATCTATAAGGATATCCACATAACCAACCAACTAATGATATTCTAGTTCCTCTTAATAAGGGTGTGACTTGGTGATGTAGAAATGATGGGAATAGGATAAGAGACCCTTTTTGTTTTGCAGAGAATGGTGCAGTGACAACATAGTTTTCCATGTTTCTATTGTAATCACCTTTAGTAAGAGTATCCTTTGCACGTATATCTTCTATCCATTGGAAGTTTCCACCCTCATAATCATCGGGGTCTGATAATTGAATAGTATAACTCAACTTTCTTATCATCCCATTATGTTCATATGGAGTAGGGCCTGCATCTGTATGCCATGTATAGAAATCACCTGTCACTTCTGCATCAGGTCTATGTTTATATATTGTGTATTGGTTTTTTTCTTGATATTCAAAATCAAACCCCCAACCACATTCTGATTTTGCATGTTCAACTGCACCATATAACTTATCTATTAAATGCTGTGGTAACATGTCTTCACACCATCTTACATCAGATTGTCTTATCTTACTATCAGTTCTTCCACCATTGTCTTCCCCATCAGGGTCTATCTTTTGGAATCCTACCTGTCCATCCATAATAGGATATTGCATTGCATGTTGATGTATCTGTTCGACTTCACTATCATCAAACAACATAGGTATTGTATAACAGTAATTATTTAATATCATTATTGTCCTGCCATGAACTTTCTCCAATCGATTGTGTTTCTAATCGTTTGGTGTCTCCATGTAATATTTTGCATACATTCCTTAAGGAAGTCTACAGTAACTTTGAGGTACTCAATCTTTGCATTGAGGTCTTGTAAATCTTTATCTGCATTGAAGAATATTTGCATGTCATTCTTCATTATCTTAAGACCATTAAATGGGTCGGGTTCCCAACCTTTCTCTCTAACAGTCTCCTCGTCCATTTTACCATTATACCACAACCACTTATCTTTAAGTAGTTCATTGTATTTGTTTTGGTATTGTTTTAGTACAAGTATCTTACTGGTTAGTAAGTCTTGGTATTTTGCATGTAGTTTGGGAACTTCAAGTGATGCATTATCTAATTCGATATCATCTATTTGACAATCTTCCGTCCACTGTTTCTTTAATTCATCTAACGTCATAATATACCATTATACCACATATATGGGTATTTAGTAAGGGGATTTAGGAAGTACTTTCTATCTCGTAATAACTAAATCTAAAGTCAACTGTAGTAGTTACTGGTTCTGCTTCTGCACCACTCTCTAACTGTAATCCACTCAATCCTATTGGGAAACAGTCATGAAACCTAAAGTATCTATTAGGTAAGTTTTTGTTTGTATTTGTTACTAGTGTAATATCAGATGTTTGACTTATGTTATCGGTTCCACTGTATTGTTTAGTTTCAGTAGATGTTGTTGATGTATAAGTCTTATATAATGATGGGTCTCTAACGGGAACAATTGCATCCATCCAGTCATAGATTTCTTTAAAGTTTACTAGGTCTTCATCTACTAGAAACTCTACTGACATAGTTTCATAGAACACTTTGTCGCCAGGGAAAAATGCATCCAACCCAACACCTGCTGCTTGAGTTACTTCTGTAAATGTTAAGCCAGGAATATTTACTGACCTTACAAAGTATTCAACAGTAGGACACTTATCAACGATAAGTCTAAAGTTATTCTTATTAAGAATCGATTTATTGATATCAACCATTTAT
>Ga0209308_10003711_pt1 | contig 12429 bp, 7 predicted proteins | sample COGITO_mtgs_1204_3_FD_184806 | JGI IMG/M metagenome (GOLD analysis project Ga0209308, IMG submission 184806) | Pelagic marine microbial communities from North Sea - COGITO_mtgs_120405 (SPAdes) (version 2) | ecosystem: Environmental > Aquatic > Marine > Epipelagic ...
TTGATCCAACTGCAGTTGCAGCTTTGATAGAGTTACCACCAAATAGACAAGCCATAACAACGTCACCACTTACTAATGCAGCAGCACCTTCTTCTGGGTCCATTTGAATAACATCCATTTTAGATCTGTCAGCTCCAATAACTTTCATACTTTCGTCAAAAACGTATTCAGCCATTGTTCCTAGTGGAACAGCAACTTTTTTACCTTCTAACTCAGAACCATTTGCTTTTGTAATTCCAGAAGCGTTAGATGTAACACATGTAGTTCCACCCATTCCGTATTCCATAGCAATGTCTACAAGTTTTAAAGGAGCTTTTGATTTTACAGCGTTAATGAAAGGCACTAGACCTTGTGAGTAAGAAATATCAATATCTCCTGCTAACATAGCATCAGTCATTGCACCACCATTTGAAAAGTTAGTCCATTTAACTGGAACACCAAGTGCTTTTTCGTAAATACCTTTTACTTTATCTTCTTGGTTTGGCGTTGGCCATTCTAGAAAGAATGCAACTCTAACTTCTTTTGCAGCTGAATTTGCAACTGAAATAGAAAGGTTAAGAGCAACGATTGAACCAAGAATAAAACTTAATATTTTTTTCATTTATTCCCCTGTGTTAATTTAATTAAATTACACTCATTAAAATTGAAATTAGGAGGTATGTAAAACAAAAAAAGCATAATCTATACAATTCCAAGTTGTATAGAAAATATCCTAGTTTATATATTTATTTTAGTCTAAAGAGGCCTTAGATTAGAAAAATAATTTTAATATATATAGAGAGAAATTTATGAGCGCAGAAAACAGAACTTCAGTACCAAATTCATTAAATGAACATTGGATGCCATTTACATCTAATAAAGATTTTAAAGAAAACCCAAGATTAATTACTGAAGCTAAAGGAGTTTATTTAAAAACCCATCATGGAAAAACTCAAATTGATGCAAGCTCAGGATTATTTTGTAATCCATTAGGTCATGGAAGAAGAGAAATTACAGAAGCTGTTACAAAACAGCTCGAGACTTTAGATTATGCTCAACCTTTTCAACAAGGTTTTGGTGGATCATTTGAATTAGCAACTAAGATTGCAAAACATACACCAGGTGATTTAAATAAAATTTTTTACACAATTTGTGGATCAACTGCTGTTGAAACTGCACTTAAAATTGCAATTGCTTATCATAGATCAAAAGGTCATGCAGAAAGATTTAGATTTGTAGGACGTGAGCGTGGTTACCATGGAATGAATATTGGATGTATTTCTGTAGGTGGAATGGTTAATAATGTAAAAACATTTGCAAGTGTTTTAATGCCAGGTGTTCAACACATTAGTCACACACATTTACCAGAACATAAATTTGTAAGCGGTCAACCTGAAACAGGTGATTATCTAGCAAATGATTTAGAAACTATTTGTCAAAACTTTGGTGGTGAAAATATAGCTGCATGTATTGTTGAGCCTATCGCTGGATCAACAGGAACTTTAGTTCCACCAAAAGGATATTTGCAAAAACTTAGAGAAATTTGTGATAAGCACGGAATACTTTTAATTTTTGATGAAGTAATCACTGGTTGGGGAAGAACTGGATCAAAATTTGGAGCACATGAGTTTGGTGTTACTCCAGATATCATGACCATGGCTAAAGCTACAACTAACGGAGTTGTACCAATGGGTGTAGTTGCTTGTAATGATTTTATTTATGATGCAGTAATGGATGCTTCACCAAAAGGTGCTGTAGAATTATTTCATGGCTATACTTATTCTGGAATTCCAGTTGCGGTTGCTGCAGCATTAGCCGTTCAAGATATATTTGAAAAAGATGATATTTTTAATAGAGCTAAAAATTTAGCACCATACTTTCAAAAAGGATTATTCTCACTTCAAGATTTAGAAGCAGTAGATAATATCAGAGGTTATGGAATGATGGGTGGAATTGATATGAAATTAAATACTAAACCAGGTAAAGCGGGATATGAAACATTTAAAGCTTGTTATGAAGCAGGTGTAAACTTTAAAGCAACTGGTGACTGTTTGATCATTGCTCCACAGTTTATTTGTGAAGAAAAACACATAGATGAGATTATTGATAAACTTAGAACTGGGATAACTAACTATCAAAAAAATCAAAAAAACTAGATATTTTTAAAATATTAAAAAAAGAGAAGAGGCCATATGAAGATAGGCGTACCTAAAGAAATCAAACCACAAGAAAACAGAATAGGGCTTACCCCAGAAAGTGTAAAAACTTTAGTTTCAGAAGGGCATGAGGTGATTATTGAAAACAATGGTGGTTTTGAAGCTGGTTTTGAAAATGAACAATATACAAGTGTAGGTGCTAAAATTGCCAATAGTGCCGCTGATATTTTTAATGATGCTGAAATTATAGTTAAAGTTAAAGAGCCTCAAAAAGTTGAAGTAGATATGATCAGAGAAAATCAAATTATATATACTTACCTTCATCTTGCAGCTGCTAAAGAATTAACTGAGGGTTTGATTAAATCAAAAAGTATTAATATTGCTTATGAAACTGTAACAGATGACAATGGAAGATTACCATTACTTGCACCAATGAGTGCAGTTGCAGGAAGAATGTCAGTTCAAGCTGGAGCACATTGTTTGGAAAAAAATCAAAAAGGAAGAGGTCTTTTGTTAGGAGGAGCACCTGGAGTTGATGGTGGAACTGTTGTTATTTTAGGTGGTGGGGTTGTTGGAGAAAATGCTGCAGTAATTGCAACTGGCATGCAAGCTAAAGTTCATATTGTAGACAAATCTGAGGCAAGACTAAAACAATTAGTTGAAATGTTTGGTGATAAAATAATTCCTGAGCAAAGTGATAAAATTGACTTAAACAAATTAGTTTCAGAAGCAGATCTTTTGGTTGGTGGAGTTTTAATTCCAGGTGCTGAAGCTCCAAAACTAGTGACACGTGATATGATTAAGTTAATGAAAAGAGGATCAGTTATTGTTGATGTTGCAATTGATCAAGGTGGATGTGTTGAAACAAGCAAACCTACAACACACGGTGACCCAACTTACATTGTTGATGATGTTGTGCATTATTGTGTAGCAAATATGCCAGGAGGAGTTCCAAGAACTTCTACAATTGCTTTAAATAATGCAACCTTACCTTTTTTAGTTAATCTTGCTAACGAAGGTTATCAAAAAGCTTTAGGTGAAGATAAAAACTTTTTAGCTGGACTAAATGTCCACAAAGGTAATGTTACTTATAAAGCTGTAGCAGATGTTTTTGGTCATAATTATGTTGCACCAGAAGATGCTATTAAAAATTAATTATAATTATCAATTATAATCTTTTTATTTTTTTCGGAAAAATAATCATAATTCACAATAAAGTATTTTTTTAAATCTAAATTTTTTTCTTTATTATTTTTAGTCAAAAAAAACAAATTTATGAATGCCTCTTCATAATTTTGATTTTTATTTTTATCATAATTTGTAATTATTAATTTCTGATTCCAATAATTAATATTAAGTAGATTTTTATTTATATTTTTGCTTAAAAATGAATTAATTTCATTTCTATTAAATTCATTTAATAAAGATTTTTTACTATAATTATTAGGAAAGCCCATAATATTTGAATAATTGTAAGGCGCAAGACTCCAAAATTTTAACTTTAATGTTTTGAAGGGTATAAATAGTATAATTAATGATATTAAATTATAAATAATAAGAAATAAAAGAGAATATTTTAAAAAATTTTTAAAATGAAAATAAGTCAAAACTCTTTAACTTTAGGTTATTTTTCTCTCATAATCAAAACAATACTATTTTTATCAATAACATCCTTATCACTAGCTAATGAAAACAAAATTGGTTCTGTTACTGAATTGAATGGAACAATTGTTGCTATCACAGATGAATTAGATGAAAGAGATTTATTGGTACATGATCCTATTTTTTTAAATGAAGAAATATTTGTATCAGAAGGATCTTCAGCAACTATTCAATTTAATGATAGTACGGCAATTATTATGAGAGAGCTTACATCAATAAATATAAATGAATTTGAAAATTCAAAAAAAAATCCAAAATTTAAAACTGAACTGCTTAAAGGTAAAATTGTAATTGAGTCTGGGTCTATAGCTAAAAATAATAACGGTGAAATGATAGTTAATATCACAACATCATCTCTTGGTTTGAGAGGAACAAGAATAGATGTTGATTTAAAACCAAATGGTAAATCTAATATCTCTTTAGCAACAGATAGTTTTGGTAATGTTGGTGCAATAGAAGTTACCTCAGAAGGTCAAACTTCAATTGTTACATCAACAGAACAGGTTTTGGAAATTTCAGAAAATTATGAAACTTTATCAAGAGATAAAACAGATAATGAAAAAGAGGAAGCAAAAACAGTAAGTGAAACATTGATTAAATCCTCAAAAATTGATGAAGAAGAAATTACCAAACAACTTCAAAAAAAACTAGCGGACGGAAAACTTCAAGACACAAATAATGATGGTGTTGTTGATGAGAATGACGTTCAAGCGACCAAAGAACAAATTACTACAGAAAAAAAACAAAAAATAGATTTTATTGTTAAAAATTCAAAAGATGAAAATACAGAATTTTTATCTGATGTTATTAATAAATCAGATGAAAAAAATACTGGTGAAGTAATTGAAAAAATTATTGAAGATAATGATAATCTTGTTGAAGGGGTGGTTGAAAATTTATCAGATAAAGATAATAAATTTTTAACTACATCAACTTCTGTAGGTGCTGACTTTATAAAGGAAAAAATCTTTGAGACTATAGTCGCAAAGGAGACCGATAAATCAGCCGCAATTTTAAGTAAAGTAATGGCTAAAGCTGATGAGACAACGGTTGCATCTGTTATTAATAATATTTCAGAAAAAAATATGAACGAAGACTCCAAACTTTCACTTAAAGTGATGGCAGATTTTTCTGAAAAAAATCCTGAAAAATTAGAAATATTAGCACAAAATAATGCTGATCAAATTCAAAAATTAACAATCTCAGCAGTAGAGGAGGCTGCATCATCAAAAGAGGATGCTGACCTATTAGCTAAAGTTGTAGCAAGTGCTAGTGACGATCTAGTAAATAAAGTAGTTGAAGAAGTAAGTAAAAATTCGACTGAAGAAAATCAAACTTTATCTGCTCATGTTCTAAAAGCCATCGTTGATAGCGACTCTGGAAAAATTGATATCATTAATAATGATCTAAAAGATATTATGATTAAGCAAACAATTCAATCTGCTCAAAATCAAGCTGAAGGAACAGGTGTCCAGCAGACGCAAGACATGACTAGTATCGTCTCTGATATTATTGTGAACACTAACACAGAAACAGGCTCTAAAATGATTGAGGAGTTAAATAATTCATCAAATGTCATGAAAAATGATTTATCTCTAAAAATAATCTCGGGTATTTCTGTGAAAAATGCTACTAAATTGAATATTTTATCTGAAAACAACAAAGAACAGATTGAACAATTAACAGAAAGGGCAATTGAAAATGCAAATGCATCTGAAGAGAGTGCAGATTTAATTGCAAAAGTTGTGGCTACAGCTAGTGATGAAATAACAAATAAAGTAATTGCTGAAGTAACTAAAAATTCTATAGATGAAAATCAAGCTTTGTCAGCAAAAGTTATGAAATCTATAGTTGAGAAAACACCTGATAAAATTAAAAATTTAAATGACGAAAATAAAGAGACTCTATTTACCCAAACTGTAGAAGCAGCTAGAAATCAAAATGAAGATAAAGAAAATAAAAGCAATGATTTAAGTGATGTAGTTGCAGACATAATAATAAATGCAGATATCGAAACATCAGCAGAAATTATTGAAAAACTTACTAATATCAACACAGAGGAAAAATCTGATTTAAATTTATCTGTACTTGAAAATTTGAGTAAAAAAGATTTTTATGAAGAAAAATTAGAAATTATTTCTGTAACATCTAATTTTAATAAAGAATCAGTAGATCGTTTTATAAGTAAAAGTTTAAACGATTTAACGACAGACGATAAATTAGATAGGGTGGTAAAGTTAGTTGATAAAAGCAAAGGTATAGTCGCTGATAAAATAATTGAAACTGGAAAAAATGATAAAGAAAGTATGAATAAGGTTGTGAAAATTATTACTGCAATCATCGAAAAAGATCCAAAAAAAGCAACTGAAATACTTGAAAAAAATAAAAAAACTAAAACTTTAATAAAGAATATTAAAAATAAAATTGATAAAGGGGAAGCTATAACTGGAGATGATTTTGAAGATGTTTTTAACGAAAATATTTCACCAAATTAGGCATGCAATTATCAAAAAATAAAAAATATCAATACATATTTTTTTTATTAATCTCAATTTATACAATATTTAATGGTGGCAACTCAAATTTGTTGATACAAGTGAATTTTTTACTAATTAGTTTTTTTTATTTTTTTTGCTTAAGAGATAAAAATTATAATTTACATTTTAAATATTTTGTTAAAGAAAATAAAAAATCTATTTATTTTTATATTCTATTTTTATTTTATTTATTATTTCAAATATTACCTTTACCAATTGATACCTTAAAATTTTTTTCACCTGAAAAATATATTTATTTAACTACTTTAAGTTCAGATTTAAAATATTCATCTATTAGTCTTGCTCCATCTAATTCATTTTTTCAATTATTAAATTTTTGTTCGTTGTTAATTTTAATATTTATTTTAAAAATGATTTTTTATAGAAATCAGCATAAAAATAGATTATATTTATTTTTATCTTTTATTGGTTTTATATCAGCTTTAATTGCAACTTTTTTATATTTAAGTGGTAATATAGATATTCTAAGTTTTAAAATTTATAATAACACAAGTGCTTCAACTGGCTTTTTTGTTAACAGAGGAGTATTTTCTATTTTCTTACTTTTTTGTTTAATCTCAAGTCTTGAGTATCTTGGAAATTCTAGAAATATTAAAGATAATTTTATAACAAGCGTTTATGTAAGGCTTTTCATTATTTTTATTACCATTGGTTTAGTTACTACTTTTTCTAGAATTGGAAATTTTTTACTATTAAGTACCATGTTATTTTATATGATTGATGAAATTTTCATTAAAAAAGAAAAAAATAATACTTTTAGAAATATTATTTTAATTATCATTTTGATTGATATTTTTATCTTAGGAATTTATTTTGGATCATCACGTATTATTGATAGATTTAATTTGTTAGATAATGAATTTGCTGAAATTGTTAATACTGAAGTTGATTTTACAAGATTTCAAGTAATTAAATTTGCTTTTTATAAAATATACGATTATTTATTTTTTGGTTATGGAACGGGCAGTTTTGAAATATTATTTCAAATTAAATTTCCAAATTTAACAAATAGTTTCGCTAATCATGCACATTCAGATTTAATTCAATTTATTGGTGAATTTGGTTTAATTGGTTTTTTATTATTTTTTTTATCTATTTTAAGTTTTTTTTTAAAAAAATCTTATGATCTAAAAAATAATTTACTTTTGTTTTACTTAATTATTATTTTGCTGTTTGATTTTTCATTACACATTCCATTCATTCAATTTTTATTTGTAATTTTTTTAACTTTTAATTTAAAAACTATCAAAAACTCTTAGGCGTTTATCTTTCTAATCCTAAATTATCTTTTACTATTGGCCTATATGAATTAAATAAGCCTGTTTGAGGAACTAATAAACTTATAGCTCTATTCCATTTAGTTATTTCAGCTGGAGGAATAAAGACTATATCACCTTTTTTAACTATAAATTTTTTACCTACAATTAAATTTATAGGGTTTCTTACATCTAATTGGAAAACATCAACTTCTAGAAAGGTATCAAATTTTTCTCTTATTACATAAACTTTTTTTGCATTAGCTGTGAGTTGATTTATCCCAGCTGAAGAAATTAGTTCTGTTAATGAATAATTCATGTCTGGAAAATAAATACCAGGCTTTGATACCTCTCCAAATACATGAATTGAATTTAAGTTTTTATCTATAAAAATTACATCATTTCTTTTTAGATAAAAATTTTCTTTTTCATCTTTATTTTTAAATGTGTTGGTTAAATTAATCTTATAAACTTTACCCTCTCTTCTTAAAAGACCACTAGTTCCCAAATCTTTATTTTCAGAACCAGGATTAAAGCCAGCCTTAATAGCTGCTTCAATTAATGATAATGGCTGTTCATTTAAAGATATTGTTGTCTGATTTTTTACAGCCCCTATAATATATACTTTGTTGCTGTTAAATTTTTCAATACCAATTTGAAGATCTGGGTTTCTGTAAAAGCTTTTAATAATTTGAAGTAGTAAATTTTGAGCTTGCTTTAAGGTTAGTTTATCTAATTTAATTTTTCCAATAAATGGTAAATCAACCATACCTTCTTGGTCTATTTTATAGACACCATCCAAATCATCAGTGTCTGTTAAATCAATACTAATGGAGTCAGATATTCCTAATATGTATTCATATCTATAATCATAAATTTCAGAATAATCTTTAATTTTATTTTCTAGATCATTAAATTGATTTTCACTATATGAGTTTATTTCTTCATTAGATAATTTATTTATTTTTATAATATTAATTTTTACATCGTTAATAGAGTATTCACTTGTTTCTAATTCTTGATTGGGATTTTTCTTATTTGGACTTTTACTGATACCTGGAAGAATTGTACAATTATTGAATAAAAATAAAATTGAGACTAATAAAATGGTTAATTTTTTATAAACAAACATTGAGTTTCTAATTATATTATAATTATAGTTTTATTTAATACAGAAAATTTGAAATAAAATAAATGTTTTGATATTACAGACTATCATATCTCTATTTATTGATATTCTCCGCAAAAAGAAATAAATATTACAATAATGATAAACGAAAAAATTGATAAAACATTAGATTTTATTGATTTAGACCCCAAATTTTTATTTTCAATATTAAAAAAGTATTATCTACACATAACAACATTTGTGATATTGATCTCAACGCTTGTTTATCTTGGATCACTAAATTTAGATAAAAAATATAAAAGCACTGCTAAAATTGTTATCGAACCTGATGATAATAATATTGTTAATATTCAAGAGTATTCCAATATCAATTTGAGTAATAGAATTAATAATCAAATAGCCATTTTTAAAAGCGATCAAGTTTTAGAATATATAATTCAAGACAAAGAAAATTCCAAAAAATTTGAAATGTTTTTTGCAGAAAATAATCAAAATTTAGTACAAAAATTATTTAATAAAAAAAATACTTTTAATATTAAATCTTTAAAGAGCATTCTTTCAAGCAGTATTCAAATTTCAAATATAAGGAACAGCGATATTTTAGTTTTATCTTTTGTATCCACAAACCCTCGTGTAGCTAAATTAGCTTTAGAGAGAATAATAAATTCTTATCAAAGATATGAAATTGATAGTAAAATTCAAATAACAAGCTATGCAAATGAAAAAATATCAGAACGTTTACAAATCCTAGTTAAAGAGATGGACATTGCTCAAAAAAAACTATCAAAATATAAAGAAGAAAATGGATTGGTTGATACTGGGAATGTAAAACAGCTAAAAATAAATGAAATTCAGTCAATTTCTCAAAGAATTATTGAAGCTAAACAAAAATATCAAAATCAACAAAATGATTTATTGTCTATCAAAGTAGCTGATGGAGATCTTGATGCCCTACTTGCTATTAATGATTTTAACACCAGAAAAGATATTACAGATATCAAAGACTTATTGAGTTCTAATGAAAGTAACATTCAATCTTTGTCATTAATTTACACAGACCAACATCCAAAAATTATCCAGGCAAAAGATCAAAAAAAGAATTTAAAAAAACAGTTAAAAAAAATATTAAATACTAACATAGAACAAAAAGCATTTGAGCTTAGTAATCTTGATAGTTTTATAAAACTCTCTGAAAGAGAAATGGACAAAGTAACAAGCGAACTTAGAGATATTGAAGAAAAAGAATCGGGTATGTTAAAATTTACCAGAGAACTTGAAAGTAGTAAAAATTTATACCAATCTTTTTTACAAAGAGTTAAAGAGACAAATGAAGCTCAAAATCTTCAAGTATCAAAAGTAAAAATTCTTGAAAGCCCGAATTTACCTGGTAGTCATTTTTATCCAAACCCAAAAAAAAATGCTTTTTTAGCCTGCATCATCTCTTCTTTTGGATTATTTGCTTTATTATTTTTTAGAGAAATGAACTCATCTGCTCTTAGAAATACGGAAGCTATCGAATCATTAGATATTTTACAGTTAGGAGTTTTACCTCGTGTAGAAAAAATAAAAGAAAATTTAGATATTATACAAATGTTTAGTTCTGATAACGAATCTCATTTTGCAGAGTCAATTCGATCATCTAGAGCAATTATCGAGTCTAAATTTAATAAAAATAGTAGTTTTCTTATTACTTCTTCAAATCCATCTGAGGGAAAAACTACATTTGCTTTTAATTTAGCGTTATCACTTGAAAAATCAAATAAAGTTTTATTTATTGAGGGAGACTTAAGAAGACCAACTGTATTAAATAGATTTGTAGGCATCCAAAGTAAAAAATTTGGATTAGGTGAAATTATATCCGGAAGGTCTGATTTAAACGAAGTGATACATGAAATACCTGGTACAAAATTAGATATTATTACTTCTGGCGATGTTAAAATTGATATGTCTGATGTTGTTAGTAAAGATCAATTAAAAAAATTCTTTGATACATTAAAAATTGAATATGATTATATCATTATAGACTCTCCCCCAGTTCAGCCAGTTTCAGATACATTAATACTTGCTCAGGCAGTGGATCATAATTTTTTTATAATAAGGGCAGACGAAACAACAACAGGGTCATTAATGTCATCAATTAAAAAAATTAAAAGTGTTGGTGCAAAAATAGATGGAATTGTTCTTAATGATGTTGACACATCTAAGGGCAGCTATGGTTACTACAATTACTATCAGAATTATTATGGAACTTACCAAAAAACATAATGATTTGAAAAATCATTCAGAAATTTTATAATTACTGTTAAATTAATTCAAAACTGATTCTATTGTTGAATTATTTAACATAGACAAAATAAATATATTTTAATAAAATTGTAGGTTGTATAATGATTAAAATTTTCTCTATCAAAGAAATTGTTCAGGCCTCAACTGATATTCTCAACTCGCAAAACCTAGAAAAAATAAATACTAAAAATACTAGTGAGGGTAGAAAAAAAATAATACCAAATTCTGATTATGAAAATAAAATTGATGAAAAAATGTTATCTAGCAAACCTTTAGTTTTAAAAAATGAAATAAATAAATCTGAGAATATTCCCCCGGGTGTTGATAAAATAATTTCACAAGTTGAAGAAAAGCAATTTAAAATTTTGAGTAAAAAATCCAAGATATCAAAAAACTTAGATTATCAAAAAATTATTGATGAGCTGTATAAGCTTTTTAATAAAAATATTAAAAAAAATACTTTAAAATTAATTTTAGATTTAAGAAATAATATTATTTCTTTAGATGAAAAAATAATTTCCCTAAAAGGAAAAGAACAAAAAATTATTATTAATAGCAAGTTACTTAAGCAGAATATTAAAAATTTGATAAACACTCAAAACAATTTGCAATATGATCTAAAAAAAAAAGATTTAGATTTAGATTTAATTAAAATAAAATTAACAGGAAGTAATGATCAAATTGTAAAATTAAAAGATAATAACGAAAAAATTAATTTTGATTTACAATTATCTCAAAATAAAAATAGCAAATTAAACAATACAAATAATGAGCTTAGAGATAATATTGATGAATTAAAAACAAAAATAATTATTAATCAAAATAAATTAAACCAACTAGAAAAAGACAAAAATGAACTTAATCTAAGATTAAAAGTATACAAAAATCAAAATATTAAATTAGAAGATGATAATAAAAATTTAGAACAAGATAATAATGAATTAAAAATAAAAGTAGATAAATTTCAGGAAAAATTAGAATATTTTGAAAAAATTAATAGTGAATTAAAAATTAAATTAGAAAAAAATATTAATCTTAATAATATTTATAAAAAAAGTAATAATGAATTAAATTTAAAATTAAATGAATTAGATGAACTAAAAAGATATAAATGTAAATATTTAGAATATAAACAAAAAAATACTGATTTAGAAAATATGCTAGCTAAAATTAAAGTAGATGAAGATAAAAATCTTCAAAATCTAAATGTTGTTAATGAATTAGAGGATAAAATTAAATTCTATCAAGAAGAAAATGTTAGGATTGGAACTGAATTATCGGAAACTAAGAAGAAATCTGAAATTTTAAAAGATGAAATAGGTAAATATGAAAATCAAAGAAGCGATTTAATAACACAAATTAATTCTGTAAATGATGTAATTAAAGACTCGAATATCTTAACA
>Ga0209308_10003713_pt1 | contig 12427 bp, 9 predicted proteins | sample COGITO_mtgs_1204_3_FD_184806 | JGI IMG/M metagenome (GOLD analysis project Ga0209308, IMG submission 184806) | Pelagic marine microbial communities from North Sea - COGITO_mtgs_120405 (SPAdes) (version 2) | ecosystem: Environmental > Aquatic > Marine > Epipelagic ...
GAGCATTTGGTTCCACTGTTCGTAAAAGTGATTTACACGTTCGTATAAGTTTTTTTGAATTTCGAACTTGGATTTCCAAAGCTGGTTGTCGCCGTCTTTGAATTTTCATCTTGAGTTCCTTTTCACTTAGAGGAACGCGTTTCCCTTTTATTTTTTTGGTTACGCGAAGACCGAAACGTTTTGCTTCATTTTTTAATAAATCTATCTTCATTTATAATACATTAGAAAAAATTGTCCGTTCTATACATTTTCGCCTGAAATGAACCGGTTTGCCCTAAAACCGAAACATTTTCATTTCCGTAAAGTTCTCGACATCCAATATCGTCCATACAATCACGGTTATCAATAGTTACTGGAAGTGGATACACTTGATCGCCTGGCGTTGTCGTATAATAATGATATTGATCACGTCTTCCCCTAACTTCTTTGCCGTATAAAGGTAATGTTTCTTCATCTGATCCTACAAGAACCCCCATTTGTTGGACGTACCCAGGTTTATACTCTTTAATCGGTGGGTTTCTAAATTCTTTTTCAACTGGTATTTGAACTGGAACCTGAACTGGTACTTCTACAGGTACACGAACCCTCTTTTTAATAACAATTGGGTTACGTATTTGATATACAATTACAGTGATGAGTACCATTAACGCAATAAATAATAGTTTTTGTTGTGTTTTGTTTTTGATCTTCATTTATGTATACCAACATTATTTAACAAACCGTTTCTTAATTTCATTGAGTGGTGTTAAATCAATTCTATTAAGTCTGTACTGAACCAGTAACCATAGAAAAAATAAAATAGATTTTAAGAAATTGTTTGCCTCTGTATCATCCATTTTATATATTGGACCCATAATACGTCCAAAGAATGTTTCATCTTTACTGTTTCCTGTTACGGCCATTTCCATTTGTGTCAATGCACACGTATCATCATTGACCGACCAATGGAAAAATATGAATGGGACAAGGAGTGAATAAAATTCAAGATTTTGTTTGTTCTTCATGAATGGTACAACTAACATGGTTACGAAAAAGAGTAAATGAATGAAAAATATAATATTCATATCTATTAGTATGAACGAAGAAAAGAAACTTCCAAAAATATGGCACCCACAACAGGAGAAAATATTAAAGGCCTGGGGTGAAGCCGCTGCGTGTTATAGGTATATGCACTACCAAGCGTATTGTTCATACAAAAATTTGAGTATGAAATTTACTATACCACTCATAATTGTAAGTACAGTTACAGGTACTGCTAACTTTGCACAAGAAACATTTCCACCTTCCGTACAACCATTCGTACCTTCAGCTATTGGTGGTCTAAATTTAATCACCGCCATTGCGACGACGATCATGCAATTTCTTAAAATTAATGAACTTATGGAAGGTCATCGAGTTGCGTCTGTACAATACGGTAAAATTTCACGAACAATACGTCTCGAACTTACACTCCCACTTTCGGAAAGAACATTAAACGGTACAAATATGATTGAAAATATGCGCGCCGAATATGATAGACTTATTGAACAATCACCGAACGTACCCAAACAAATGATAGATGCATTTGAACGTGAATTCCCAGATGATAATGCATTCTTCAAACCAGAAATTATGCATATACAACCCATTACACCATTTAAAGCCATTCAAGAAAGTAAAGTTATAACGAAGTTAAAAGATGCCATAGGGGGTGTCGCAAAACGAGAACTTAAACAAGAACTTGATGAGATACGTGGAGTAAAAAAAGCTGTTAAAGCCGATATAGAACGTGTACAAGAACGTAAAAATGAAATATCGGATTTAAAAGATAAAGGGATCGTAAGTCTAAAAGGTGATCTCATGAAAGAATTGCGTAGACGCACTGAACTCATGGAAGTTGTTACAGAATCACCGAAAGACGATTCACAAGATACGCCACCATAATAAATAACGTAAAGTTAAAGACTGTAATGCACATCAAGTAAGGAAACAGTTTCCTTTTTAAAGGATCTATCACTCTCGTTTGAAGTGTATTATTTTCCATAATAATATCTAACGCTTGAGTAGCGAGATCTGCATCTTCAGTATCATTCGACATGAATGCCTTTGTTACAATACATAAACAAAAAAAGGTTGATCGTATTTCGCTCCATGACCGCGAAATAAAGGAAATTAAGTCTCTGTTAGAAAATGGTAAGAATATATTTTTGTGTGGTGCGGCTGGTGTCGGAAAAACATTCGTTCTTAATAAAATTCTAGATGAGACAAATAGTATAGAAATATACGATGAAGTGTTACGTAAAAAGGATATATTCATAAGTACGATAAAAAATTCAAATATGTATGCCTATATAGACGATTACGAATCCGATACAGCATATAAAAGTATAGTTGAAACCATATGTGAAGGTGGTCGGGTTACAAAAAAACCATTAATTGTTACGTCTAAAAATGTACACATGTTACCCAATTTTAAACTTGTATTCCTACCGAAACGTAAACCAGAAACTATTCAGTGGTTAAATAAAAATCACCCACGTTCAAAAATAGCCTCTGAAAAGTGTAAAGGAAATATAGGAAACTATTTCAATTACCTTGAATATAGCGACGAAAAGGATATTTTTAAATCATCAAAAGACATTATCGAAGATTTCTTTTGTAAACCGGGTACTGTAGATATAGAAGAAACTATACATGAACATGGACATATTTGGGGAGCCGTGCATGAAAATTATCTTGGGGCTAACCCGGAACACCCAGACAAAATCATGAATGCATTAATAAATGCAGATACGTTCGATACAGAACTGTATAAAGGTGAATGGGATTTCATGCCTTATTTTGTTTTATATGCCATGAAAATACCAAAAATATATACACGTAACACATTAATTGAACCCGATACAATACGCCCGGGGAGTGCATGGACAAAATATGGTAATCAGAAAATGCGTGAACAAAAAATTAGAAGTATACAGTGTCGTTCCCATACAAAAATGAACCATCACGAATTTATGCTTTTACGTGAGTATGCACAAAAAGGTGACGTCTCGAAGTTTAAAGAGTATAACTTATCACCACAAGATTTTGATGTTATGAACCACCTTGGTTTACAGAACAAACTGAAACAACGAGAGGTTACTAAAATCAAAAAAATGATTAAAGAAGATAGTCTAAATTAACTAAATGAATACAAATACTCCAGCTTCAGAAGAAGAAGAAGAATATAAAGTATCTCGGGTCATCGGTAACGAAATTTTCTATTACGGGGAAATTACCGATGTTGATATTCTCGAGTTCATCGAAGATTTTAAGAAACTTGAAATTGATCTTCTTAAAAAGAAGGCAGAACTCATAGGGTATGAACCTATTATGTACCTTCACGTATGTAGCGAAGGTGGTGATTTATTCGCTGGAATAAGTGCTATGAACATTATTGAAAAATCACGTGTTAAGGTCATTACTATAGCACAAGGTGTATGTTGTTCCGCGGCAACCTTTCTTCTTTTGGGTGGTCACGAACGTCGTATAGGTAAGAATGCACACGTTTTGATACACCAAATATCCACAAACGGGTTCTGGGGAAAATATGAAGAACTCAAGGACGAAATGAAATCATGTGATAAACTCATGGATATGGTTACAAAAACGTATAAGGAAAAAACAACTATACCCCAAAAACAGTTTAAGAAAATTATGAAACGTGATATGTATTTAGATCCACAAGAGTGTATCAAGTATAATGTCGTTCATTCGATTGATTAGATCCCGACTACAGACCTTTCAGACCCTTTCGGGGTCTGGGTCTGGTGGTCGTATCACCCTTAATTACAGACCTAAAGGTCTGGGGGTTTGTCACCTTCGGGTCTGAGGGGTTTTCAAGTCTACGTGTCTCTTATACATCCCAATGATCGATATTAGTATTATGAAAATACAAATGGTATTCGCATTTATAGGAATAACCGTGTTTTCTGGAGGCCTAAGTCGTTCCATTCGTTTATAATCTACAACTGGTGGAACACTACTCATATATTACTACTATAATGGAAACAATTTTTAAAACGGATAAAAACGGCAATCAAAGGTACACGTCTATCAGAGTTCAAAAACTGAAAGACGGTACCGCCAATATTATTAAAGCAACAGGTGTTGTTGATGGTAAAGAATCTATCTCAACAACACACGTTCCGCTCGGGTACGAGAGTGCCCTGAAACGAGCAAAAACTATTTGGAAGAATTTACATGTACCAGACGTTATGCCTATGTTGGCAAACAAATGGGACGATCGTAAAAAGTACATTTCGGAACCGTTCTACGTCCAACCGAAACTTGATGGAGTTCGATTACTCGTTTCGAATAAAGGTGGGATTTCGCGTACGGGAAAACTCGTTCCGGGAACTGAGTATCTCGGTAAAGGTCTCAAAGACGGGGAGTACCTCGACGGTGAGTGTTACGACCCAAACAAAACGTTCGAGGAAATTACGAGTTTGTTTAAAACCGACCCGAAACAACTCGAGTTTTACGTTTTTGATTATTTTGACGTGAATCGTCCCGAATTACCATTCGAAGAAAGGTGTAAGCAACACGTCACGGTCGAAACGAAACTTGTTCGTAAGAAAACATGTTTGAAACAGTTCCATGAAAACTTTGTTTCACAGGGCTATGAAGGTACGATGGTTCGCGAACCTTCAAGTGTATACGAAAACGGGAAACGAAGTAATTACCTGTTAAAGTTCAAGGATTTCATGACGGAAGAATACGAAGTCGTCGACGCAAAGACGGGACACGGTCGTGATGCGAATGCCGTCGTATGGGTATGTAAAACGGAAAATGGAAGTACATTCTGTGCTCGACCCGAAGGTACGATCGAACAAAGAGAGTATTTTTACTCAAATAAAGAGAAGTATTTTGGAAAAATGTTAACCGTAAAGTTCCAAAACTTAACGGAACTTGGGATTCCAAGGTTTCCTATCGGAATAGTATTTAGAGATTATGAATAAATATATTGTAATGAAAAGAGTTGCTATTGATATCGACGAAGTTCTCGTCTCGTTCGTAAGACCCATGGCAAAGTTCCGTGGATACAAAATGCCTACCACCCAAAAGTACCCGTACGTATATAAAGATATGTTTGATATTACCGAAACCCAATCGCGTAACATGGTCCATGATTTTTACGAATCCGAGGCGTTCGCGAAACTTAAACCGATCCCGGGTGTGTGTAAACAAATGGAATATTTACGCAAACACGCCGATACAATGTATATCGTCACGGGTCGCCAAAGTTACGCACGTGATCAAACCGAGAAATGGCTCGAATACTGGTTTCCCAATACATTCGATGATCTTATCATGACCAATAGTTATACGGATCACGAAATTGAGAAACATGAAATCTGTCGAAGTCTTGCCCTCGACTCGATCATTGATGATAGTTTCGACGTGTGTACCAAATGTAACCGTATCGGTATCGATGCGTATAACATTGTCGGGTACGGTAAAATACGGTACCCGTGGGCTATACAATCGAATATGCAGAGAGTTTGGGGTTAGATTTGAATTATTACTACACCTGAACCGCCGTTACTCCCTATTTGCGAAGTTGATCCTCCATTATATCCTCCACCTCCACCGCCTCCACCTGTATGAGATTGACAAGCGGGGATTGCACTAGTTATTTGAACTCCATATGTACCACCACCTTGTGAAGCGGTACCTGCTGTTCTACTTGTTCCATAACAACCACCGCCACCACCAGATGCAAACCAACCACCGTCACCATAGGTTGTTGTAAAAGTTGATGAATAGTCTTTACCCAGACCACCGCTACCAGAAATACTACCGCTACCAGCACCACCTGCACCGCCTGCGCCACCACCACCACCTGGAATCGTCCAGCTGCTGGTGTTTCCACCAGCGTTACCAAACCCTTTACCAGAATATGTATTTTGAGTACTTGCACCACCGATTAAAGATGGTCTATTCGCACCACCACCTCCAGAACCACCTGCAAGTGGAAGAGATGGCGAATTACCACCGTAACAGCCACCCCTACCACCACCTGTCGCTGTATATGTTAGACATGTACTATCGGATCCAGGTGTACCATTTTGTGTCGAAGTATTGTACCCGTCACCACCTTGACCGCCATTACCAACAACAATAGTTTGTTGTCCAGAAAAAGTTTCACCTGGTGCATATACCAATCCACCAGCACCCCCGCCACTAGAAATCATACCTCCTCCACCACCACCACCGGCAACTATTAGAAGATTACCTGTTACGCTTGCAGAAGCAGGTGTCCATGTATACGTCGTATTCGTACTTGTCGGTGAAGGTGACCCTAACGTACCCCAAGTATACGTTCCACTGGGTGAATTTGAATACACGTGTCCAGCAGTTGTTGCAGCTAATACCGTCGAATACGCTCGTTGTGGAGTAGCCGTCGAATAATCACTCGAGCTAAACGCATTGTAGTGAAAAACAATATTTACAGGTGTACTACCACCACCACCACCACCACCACCACCACCACCAGCAGCAGCAGCACTACCCCATGAAATTTCAGCAACACCGTGGTATATAGTACCCGAAGTACTAGTTTGACCTATAGAACCACCACCTCGTAAAACCTTAACGTTTTGGTATTTACAATTATTAACACTATCGGTTCTTTGTGTGGTATCCGCATACGTCGACGTAGAACCACGTTCATTACCCGTCAACACACTACTCGAACTGGAGAAGCCCGCAAAACCGGAACCACCACCACCGGCGCCATGATAACCACCTTGACCACCACCACCACCACCACCGTACCAACCACCACCGCCACCGGCAGCACCCCATCCAGTTACTAGATATGAACCCGTACCACCTTCGTACTGTGCACCCGCTTGACCACTATTAACAGACCCTACACCACCAGAACCACCGGTAGTTTGCGTACCACCACCACCGTTTGGATTACTACCACCCAGCGCTATTAAACCACCACCAGAACCGCCGATTTGCGGTCCTTGGCCACAACCACCCCCACCACCACCGGCAGTTAATACTTCCGTACCACTACTACCGCCTTGTTGATTAGAAAAGGCGACTGTACTCCAATTAGTTGACATATTGGTACTGTTGTTACGCCACCGTGCTTGTATGTCATCTCCACCGCCTTGTTCACCGAATGTCATACGAAAATCATAATATACACCACCCGTTAAACTTACACCAGAACTTGTTACCGTTTGCATACCGTGTAAACCACCGTTATCAACAGTTTCATTACTGTATGTAGGACTTAGAGCATTTGAACCAACCCACATGTGACTATTATCATCGGATCTTGTATCAAAATAATACGTACTTGTAATCGGTGCTTTAAAATATCCAGTCCATAAATACGAATACGTTTCATCACCGTTAACTGAAGTTTGTCCACTTGAAGCTGTGGATATATTTGTAAAGTCTGTGACACGACTTCTACCGGCTGAAGTATGTGTATAAACAGGTGTTCGTGAACTGAACCATGTTTGTGATCCCGAATACCCACCGTAATGATAATTATCATTGTAATACCCCCATTCAAACCCCGAACTATACGTAGCCGCGGAACCTCCTACTCTAAGAGCTGTTCGTCCAGCACCACGACCACCCGTAGCACCGCCGTCATTACCTGAACCACCTCCACCACCGTACGTTTTCGTCGTATTTACAGTACTATCACCACCTTGACCAACTATGAGCGCGACTGACGTTGTACCCGAAGGTAATTCTATTTCCGCTTCCGTATAACCACCGTCACCACCTACCTGTGTTCCCCCATAACCACCACCGGCACCTTTCAATATGGCTTTAATGTGGGTACTACCACTTGGTACGCTTATGGTTTGATCGCTACCAGTATATTGATACACCGTAGAACTTCCGTAAGCAATCGTATCACTACTACTACTCCCGTTGGAGAAGATTACAATACCTGAACCACCATTTTGACCATTTTGACTATCAACACCGTCGCCACCACCACCACCACCGGTATGAGCTTGCCCTGCCGTAAGACCAGTCGAAATGTTCGCACCATTACCACCTCCACCTCTACCTCCTACAGGTAAACTATACGAACCAGAATATGTACCACCACCACCACCAGCAGCAAACCAAGATTCTCCAGATATATCTTCTCCGTAAGTTGCTTTATCAAATACAGTCGCAAAATTATAAGTTACAGAATTTATGGTGACTTCATTTAATCCATCACCACCGTACCCGTATGAACTACTATACGAATTATAACCAACCTGCCCAGCGCCACCACCACCGGCACCACCGACACGCGAAGCATTGGATTGACCTCCATTATTACCATATCCACCGGTACTTGATCCTGGCTGTGAAGCAACACCATATGCATTAGTATTCCATTCCGCACCACCACCAGAACCACCATTCAAAGAACTTTGTGTTTGTATAGCATCACAAGACCCTGCACCACCACCATTAGCAACATACCCAAGAAATGTAGTATTTGCACCTTGTGTACCAATAGAAGTTCCACTAGACGCACCCGTTCCTCCATTACCAACAACTATGGTTTGTTGTACCGACGATACAGATTCAGATGGTTTAAACACTAATCCACCTGCACCTCCACCACCACCCGTTCTTCTACCACCACCACCACCACCGGCAACCATTAGAACTTTACCTGTTAAGGTTGTGGTTGGTGTCCATGTATACGTCGTATTCGTACTTGTCGGTGAAGGTGACCCTAACGTACCCCAAGTATACGTTCCACTGGGTGAATTTGAATACACGTGTCCAGCAGTTGTTGCATCTAATACCGTCGAATACGCACTCGAATAATCACTCGCGGTAAACGTACCGTAGTGAAAAGCAACATTTACATTTGATGTAATTGGTTGGGCGTTTACGAGTATAATACCAGAACCACCATCACCACCCTTTTTGACATTTGATTGATTCAAACCGTCCCAACCTATTCCACCGCCGCCACCACCCGTATGTTTTTGAGCGTGTGTTACAGCCGTGTTAGTGGTACCAGAGGAACCACCTCCTGATGAGGCTGTTCCCGCGGTACCGGACCGATGCCCACCACCACCTCCAGATGCATACCAACCGCTGTCACCATAGGTTGTTGTAAATTCTGTTGAATAGTCTACACCGATACCACCAGTCCCACCAACGGATGCAGTACTATTCCCACCAGCACCACCAGCACCACCACCACCGGCACCATTACCATCATTTGTAGAAGTCGAATTACCCCCATTGTAACCCTGTCTCGGAGGTCCTGCTTCTCCTGTTCCACCCGTAGGATTACCACCGGACGGGCTATCGGTACCTCCACCACCAGAACCACCAGAACCACCATTCGAAAAAGCGCTTTGACCAGCACCAGCACCACCTCCTACCGCCGTCGTTAAACCCGTGAACGACGTATCATATCCACTATTTCCTTTTTCAGTCGCACCGCTGCTGTACCCGTCACCACCTTCACCACTATTACCAACAACAAGCGTTTGTTGTGTAGCCGATATACTCGCAGTCGCAGAGTACACAACACCACCAGCACCACCACCACCACCATCCAAACCACCACCACCACCACCACCGGCAACCATTAGAACTTTACCTGATAATGCAGAAGTAGGTGTCCATGTATACGTCGTATTCGTACTTGTCGGTGTAGGTGACCCTAACGTACCCCAAGTATACGTTCCACTGGGTGAATTTGAATACACGTGTCCAGCAGTTGTTGCAGCTAATACCGTCGAATACGCACTCGAATAATCACTCGAGCTAAACGTACCGTAGTGAAAAGCAACATTTACTACATTCGAAAGAGATTTTGTTATGAACCGTCCAAGAGAACCATCGCCGCCACGGTACGACGTTACTGCCTGTTGAGAACCATTTGTACCGTTTAGTCCTGACCCACCAGTAACCGTAGCATTTGTAAATGTTGAACTGGTTGTCTTAAATAAAACCATACCACCTGCACCACCCCCTGCACCACCTTGATAATTTCTTACACCGACATTATCAAAACCCGATGTACCGTTAGCATTTATTGATCCGGAACCACCTATACTACCACCTTGTATATATACTGCACCACCACCATGACCACCTCTTTGAAAAGCACCACTTATGTCGTGAAAACCACCTTGTCCACCCGAACCACCCATAGTTAAATAAGTACCTACCGCGCTTCCGAATACTACACCACCAGCAACATTACCACTATTAGTACCAGAACCAAGGCCTTGACTACCACCATTTAAGTGACCACCACCACCACCACCACCGGAATTAGCAGATCCACCTGCACCTTTAAGTCCACCAGCACCAGCACCCCGTTTTACATTATCATACCCGTTACCTTGAAAACCGTCTTGAAATCCACCTGTTGATGTATTATAGTTACTACTTATACCCTGATATCCTTTACCCGAAACATCTATAGTACCATTAATTGTTACAGTACCATCTGCGTAAATAGGAATTATACCACCATTATATGTACTTTGATCCCAATTAGATGTTGTTATTGTAATACCCGAATTTAAAGTGAAATCATTACATCTATATGTGTATATCATTTGTGCACCATCTATAAATGTACCTACTATACTTTGGGTAAAAGTAACAACACTTCCTGAAATTCCTTGAATTTGTTTAAATTCATATGGACATACAGTAGTTGTATTACTATTACCAGATGGATAATACGTTTGGTGTATCATTATCCAATCATTTACAAGAAATCCTACTACACTAGATACTGTAACAGAAGATGACGTAAATTGAGTTATTTTTGTACTTGCTACGTCTGTCACACCACTACTTATAGTTATATCTGCAACTCCAACTGCTGGGATTTTTACCAGTGCAATACCTGATCCTCCGTCACCACCATTACTATTAGTCGTATTACTGTAACCAGTACCAGAACCACCACCACCTGTGTGTTTTTGAGCAGCGGTAGGTGTACTAGACGTAGTGGTACCAGGACCACCACCGCCTTGAGAAGCAGTACCTGCTGGTCCACCAACTGATTGACGTGCACCACCACCACCACCAGATGCAAACCAACCGCTCTCACCATAGGTTGTTGTAAAATCTGATGAATAGTCTATACCGATACCACCGGTACCACCAGCACCACTAGATGCACTACCACCAGCACCACCAGCACCACCACCACCACCACCATAATTATCATTATAACCAGGGGCACCAGCATACCCTTGGTTAGCTGTACCACTTCCCGTACTTGTATATACATTCCACCCAGAACCACCGCCGCTACCACCAGTTTTACCGGTACCACCACCACCACCACCACCAACAGCGGTATTTAAACCTGTAAAGGATGTATTTGTTCCATTGCTACCTGCGTAACTAGAACTCGAAGTACCACCAGTACCACCATCACCCACAACAATCGTTTGTTGTGCCGCCGATATACTCTGACTCGCAGAGTATACAAGACCACCAGCGCCACCACCACCACCAATAACATTACCACCACCACCACCACCGGCAACAATTAACACTTCAGTACCTGTTAATGCAGAAGTAGGTGTCCATGTATACGTCGTAGTCGAACCTGATAATGAAGGTAACCCTAACGTACCCCAAGTATACGTTCCACTGGGTGAATTTGAATACACGTGTCCAGCAGTTGTTGCAGCTAATACCGTCGAATACGCACTCGAATAATCACTCGAGCTAAACGTACCGTAGTGAAAAGCAAGCGTGATAGCCGATGAACCACCACCACCACCACCACCACTGCTACCAATAGTTTTATTCACAAAACTAAGCAAATCTATTACACCGCTTGAAACTGATGAAGTTCCATCTGTAAAACTTATATTATACAACTCAGACATATTATGAGGCGCTACATCTGAAAGTATAGTGTTTAATATATTATATAAATCCGGTGAAGAACCGACCGACATTTATTAATATAGGTACATAAAAGAATTACGCTAAATTATATTAATAAATAATATGTCGTTCGGTATCGTCGGTATTTCCCCACCGACCCTAAAAATTGCAAATGGGGTTCAAAAAATTAATAAGGTTCACACGTGTAAGCAAAATGTTTCACAAGAACTGAATATGTATAACTCAGAAAACTATATGTGCGTGGCGGACCTTATGGTCAATATGGACCGACCGCGTATTATCGTGACGGCGTGTAAAAACGTAAAAGATGTTCGACCGACCTTAACTCGTATTCTTGAATGGTCTGACCCTGAAGATACGATCATTAATTGTACACACGAACACTATAAACATAGCATGTATTACGAAAACGAGTGTTCGAACAAAAACGTACATTATCTCAGTGCATCCCTTACAAACGATGCGTTTCTCGTCGGAGGTCAAAACCGGATTTTTAAATCCCACGAACCAC
>Ga0209308_10003723_pt1 | contig 12404 bp, 13 predicted proteins | sample COGITO_mtgs_1204_3_FD_184806 | JGI IMG/M metagenome (GOLD analysis project Ga0209308, IMG submission 184806) | Pelagic marine microbial communities from North Sea - COGITO_mtgs_120405 (SPAdes) (version 2) | ecosystem: Environmental > Aquatic > Marine > Epipelagic ...
CACGATACCGGCCGGGGTTGCCTTGGTGTGAAAGCGCCGTAGAGTCGCGCCTGTCGGATCAAGGATGGTAATCGTGAAGACTGATGCGCTTGTCCAACTCCCGGAGTAGTCGGCACCGAGGGAGTCAGCCCGATGAGTGAAGCCGTCCCAGTGAGAAAAGTTGAAGAGAGCGTCGACGAGGTCCTTGTCTGTGCGTCCGCCAGTTGGAGCGGCTGTGGCCTGGGAGAAGACGATGGAAATTTCGTCGCCCGCGGAGTAGTCATCGTCGAGGTTGTCTGGATCATCCATGATGAAATCTATTATCTCGGGGACCGGGACGCTGTGCTGGAGATGCTCCAGGCGCGGGTTGGCATTGGTGGTCTCGTCTCCGGCGCCCAGGGTCACGGATGCCTGGAACGGATAGTCCTCCTGAGAGATTGTGCGCTCGGAAACATGGAAGAGAACGCCCTTGTAATAGTAGCCAATCTGCGCATACTCGAACTCGCCTGTTGAGCTGCGCACAGGAGTAATAGCTACCCTGAATACGTCCCCAGTGCGATAGGTGACCACTGGGCCGACTCGCGTGCCGGACTCAACAGCAGATGCCTTCCCCTTAATGTCCAAGATGATTGCGTAGTCCTGGTTCGGCAGCGCCGGATCATTGCCACCATTGGTGAAGCCGAATGCGCGAGTGTGGTCGATGCCATCGGCGATAGCTTCTACCCATGCCGCGCCGCCGTAGTACGTGTGGCGGGAAACGGCTCCCTTGCGAAAGCTGCCGCCGCCTTCGCCGTGCAGCTCATACAGGTTCTCAACGCGAATCGGGCCCGTCGGGTCCCAGTCGGGGGCCATGCCACCAGGAGCCAGCGGAAGATGTGCGAGTGCTGGGAGACAGAGGGCGAGTGTCAGCAATGTCACTAACAGCCTGAGAGCGTAGGTAGGTAACCGCATGTCTAGGATTCCTGTGAAAATATGATGGTCGACAACCAGAGTTCGAGCGTAACAATATCCACAGTCTAGCGGAAATTTCAAGGGCACAATCGTTCTGATGCCTGATTATTTGCAGATTCAAATGCCGCAGGTGGAATGGCGATGACATCAGCGGCCGCGTCACGGCGAATCTGATCCAGGATGCCGTTGGTGAAGCGCCAGGACTCTTCGTCGCCGAAAAGGCGAGCGATTTCAACGGCCTCATTGATGCAAACCGCGGGCGGGACATCTGCGTAGAACATCTCGTATAGCGCAAGTCGAATCGTGTTCAGATCCACGGTCAACATGCGGGCGGTATCCCAGTGTGGCGAGGCGCCAGCGATCATCTCGTCGACAAGGTGTTTCTGAACGGTGACACCGGCGACCAAGGCATCCGCGCGACTCTTGATTTTGCGGAGTTCCCGAGCAGAGAGCTCGGGGGGGGCAAGTTCAGGGAGCTCGTGGAGCCACTCGCATTCAAGCACGAGTTGGTCCGCGTCGTCGTTTGGGCCAATATCGAGTTTGTATAGCATCTGCAATGCGCGGATGCGGGCCAGATGCTGAATGGGGACTGGTTTGCCGCGCTTCATGCCAAAACCGGGTCAATGGCCCGCATGACATTAGCCATTTCGACCGCGGTCGAAATGGCGGATGCGCCGCGATTGCCGAGCTTGGAGCCGCTGCGCTCTGTGGCTTGGTCTAATGACTCTGTGGCAACCACGCCATGCACGACCGGCACGCCGCTCTCTGCGGACAAAGAGCAGAGGGCGCTAGCCACGCTACTATTGATGTGCCCTGCGTGGCTCGTGCTACCCTGAATCACGGCGGCGAGCGCCACGACGGCGTCGAACTTGCCACTACGCACGAAGCGCCCCGCGACGGCAGGAATTTCGAAGCAGCCCGGCACCCAGGCAACCGTTACATTCTCCGCAATGCCGCCTGAGCGGCAGAAGGAATCCATAGCGCCTTCGAGGAGCCGGTCTACGAAAAAGTGATTAAATCGGCCGCAGACTATGCCTATGCGGAGGCCTTGGGCGGATAGCGTGCCCTCGATGATGGAGCCGGGAGTCTTATTCATGATGTTTCTCTAGATCTAGTACGAAATTATAGTATGTGTCCGAGCCGTTCCCGCTTGGTCTTGAGATAGAAGGCGCTAGGCGGCTTGGCTGGCGCAACGATCGGCAGGCGCTTAACGACTTCAATGCCGTAGTCCGTAATTCCCTGAACTTTCGCGGGATTATTGGTCATGAGATTCACCGCTGAGATCCCCAAAATCTGCAGGACTTGGGCCGCCACGGAATAATCTCGCATGTCGGGCGGGAATCCGAGGCGCTCATTGGCCTCCACGGTATCCAGTCCCTCGTCTTGCAGGCGGTAAGCCTGAATTTTCTGAACCAAGCCGATTCCTCTTCCTTCCTGCCGCAGGTAGACGAGTACGCCAGAACCGTTGCGGATGATCTCTCGCATTGCAATATCCAGTTGGTCGCCACAGTCGCAGCGGGAGGAATGGAGAATATCCCCGGTGAAGCATTCGCTGTGGATTCGCACCAAGGCTGGCTGGTTTTCGTCGATGTCGCCGAACGTAACCGCGATGTGTTCGCGGGAGTCGTATAATGTCGTGAAGCAATGCAGTTGAAAATCCTGATCCGAGTAGCTGGTCGGTAGATTCACAGATCCACTTGGCTGGATGACTCGTTCGCGCTGTTGGCGGTAGCGCACTAGGTCGGAGACGTTGATGTGGGCGAGCCCATGAGTCTCGACAAACTTGGCCAGGTCCGGAGCGCGGGCCATTTCTCCGTTTTCTGCCAGGATCTCGCAGATGGCCGCGGCCGGCTCGCAGCCAGCCAAGGTCACAAGATCGAGCGCTGCTTCTGTATGCCCTGGTCGTTCGAGGACACCTCCTTCTTTTGCCAGCAGCGGGAAAATATGGCCCGGAATATCAAAGTCGCCTCTGCTTGCCTGCGCTTCGGCCAACTTGACCAAGGTCTGTGAGCGGTCCGCGGCTGAAATCCCGGTCGTGACACCTTCCCTGGCATCGACACTGACGGTAAATGCGGTCCCAAACCGGTCCACGGTTGTGGACATGGGCCAGAGGCCCAACTGCTCCACGCGTCCACGGGACAGCGGTGCGCAGATCAGGCCGCGCCCATGCACGGCCATAAAATTCACGACTTCTGGAGTTGCGAACTCCGCAGCGACAATAAGGTCTCCCTCGTTCTCGCGCCTTGCATCATCACTGACGACGATAATTTCGCCTTTAGCGATCGCCTCGATTGCCTGTTGTACTGTGCTCATGCTTATTCCGTCAACTCGTTGCATTCGTGGCACAGCAACACGGGCCGCATGCCTGTGTGCATGCGCCTGTCAGCGTGCTTTCTCTTATCCAGACTGTACTGTCGGCGATGGAATTTCACCATCTCCTGCCCCGTAGGGCTCGCGGGCTGTAACCGCCGGTCCGGAATTCCTGTCTCACGTAGCGTGAGCTAGGTCACCGTGCCCCGAAAGCGTTATCTCAAGCACGAAATGTACGCCCTCACGGACCGAATGCTATCAGGCTGTGGGCAAAACTCGGGGACCGATTCCCCGACTAGATGGATTCGGCGATCCCTCGTATGTTGGAGGATGCTAGAAGAGAACGTCCCACCCTCCGGCGATGAACAAGCACCCCAGCACTGGGTCTGTGCGTTGGTTCTGCTGTTTCTAGTCATTCTTGCCTACCGGCCGGCGCTGAGCTGCGATTTCATCTGGGATGACGATCAGTACGTGTATGAGAATCCGGTGCTGACCAGCGACACAGGACTGCGTGACATCTGGCTGGATCCGCTAGCCACCCCGCAATACTACCCAATGGTTCATACCAGCTACTGGCTGGAACACAAACTTTGGGGCATGCGGCCGCTCGGATATCACAGTACAAACCTGCTGCTGCACGGCGCCGCTGCCATATTACTCTACCTACTGCTACTCCAGTTGAAGGTCCCGGGCGCGTGGTGGGCTGCGGCGTTATTTGCGATTCACCCAGTGAATGTCGAGTCCGTGGCGTGGATTACCGAGCGGAAGAATGTGTTGGCCGGTCTATTCGCCTTTGCTGCGTTGAATTTCGGTTGGTGGGCGACGGAAAGCCAGTCGAGGTGGCAATCCAGTTTCTGGAAATGGCTGTGCGCACTGCTCTTCTTTGTCCTTGCGCTGCTGTCCAAGACTGTCGCTTGTTCCATGCCCGCGGTACTGCTGCTACTGCTATGGTGGCGGCGGCGATTGCGCCCGGGAACTGTGGCTCCTCTGATCCCGTTTTTCGCGTCCGGCCTGTTATTCGCGCTCCTGACCGTGCGGTTGGAACGGCATTTCGTGGGGGCGGACGGGCCCGAGTGGGATCTATCTTTGATCGATCGCTGCTTGATCGCCGGCCGCGCTTTGTGGTTCTACATCAGCAAGATTGCATGGCCTGAGCCACTCATGTTCATTTATCCGCGCTGGGAAATAAATAGCGCAGTGTGGTGGCAGTACCTGTTTCCGCTCGCGGCGCTGTTCGTTCTAATCGTGGGCGCCGCGCAGGCCTTGCGTGGCAAGCGTGGCCTGTTTGCCTGTAGTGCGATGTTCGCAGGAGTGCTGGTTCCGGCGCTGGGATTCTTTAATGTTTACCCGATGCTGTTCTCCTTCGTGGCCGATCACTTTCAGTATCTCGCCACGCCCGTTGCCTGTGCTGGACTCTGCGCCGTAGTCTTTGGCAACGCCTCGCACGGGCGGCTACGACGCGGGGGCATGACTGCCGTGTTGGCCGTTTTTCTGGTCTTGAGCATATTGCAGTGTCGCATCTATCAGGATGAGGAGACCCTATGGCGAGCCACTGCTGCAGACAACCCAACTGCCTGGATCGCCCACAATAATCTCGGTCTCATCCAGCTGAATCGAGGCGAGACCACAGAAGCCATTGCCGCCTTTCACACAGCCCTGCGCTATCGTCCACATCACAGCACTGCCTGGGGGAATCTTGGGCTGGCCTATTCCCAGCTTGGACAGAAATCATCGGCGGCCAGTGCGTTTCGCAAATCGGTCGAGCTTGAGCCGGAGGATGCAGACGCGCTGAACCTGGCAGCAAACTTTTTTGCCGGTGAACGCCGCTATGACGAAGCGCTCCCGCTCTACCTGGCGGCCCTGGCCAGGAAGGACGATCCCGGAATCGGGACCAACTGTGCAGCCATGCTGATCGAAGCCGGCCGTTGGCAAGATGCTGCGCCAAGGTTGCAGACTATTGTCCAAAGCTACCCTGACTTTCCCGCTGCACGCTATCACCTGGCCTACGTCAGCGAAAAGCTGGAGCACCATGATCAAGCCCTAGTGCAGCTTCGCGCCCTAGCGAGCCTGGACCCGCGTCCGGAGAACCTAATCTGGCTGATGCGGAGCTTGATACGCGGCGAGCACTATCAGGAAGCAAGTCCGCTTGCCGAAGCTTTGCTAAATCGAGAACCGAGTCCGCAGGTCTTGGCGCTTGCAGCCCGCGTCGCGGCCGAAAATGGTGCTGCAGACATCGCAATTCAGCGCTGGGAACGGGCGCTGTCTGTGACGTCTCCCGCTGCCAGTACCTTGCAAGACTATGCGTGGTTTTTGGCGACCCGCCAAAGCAGCACGCTCGACCAGCGCAGCCGCGCACTGGCGAGTGCTCAATTGGCTCTGAAGCTTGCCAAACCAACCACACCGGCGCTTTTGGATTGCGTCGCCGCAGCTCACGCATCAGTGGCGGACTTCGCAGGTGCCGAGCTTTTTGCTGCGCGAGCAGTTGCTGCCCTGTCGCCAGTGGATGCCCGCCGTGAGTCGTTTCAGAGTAGGCTAGACTTGTATCGCGCGGGCCAGTCCTTCTATCGATAACGGAATTTTGCGATAGACCAGTGCGGTGGAGCGCCGAACGTCCGCACATTATTCCGACCAACCTGTGACGCGCCACACTAAAACAACCTTAAAGAGGGGAGAGCAGCAGCGAATACCACCATTGCCATGATTAGCACGGGGTGAAGCGCAGCAAGCCACAGAACAGATTGCGCCCAATTATGGTGCCGGTTCGATCTGAGAGCATGGCAGAGCAAGAAGAGCTTACGGGTATGCCCGCCTGCTGTCACTCCCGCTTCCTCCGCCCGGATCAAGGCATCTGGCGCGTTCAGTAGTCGCGCGGCCTGCTCGTAAAAATCGGAGGGCGCTTGCATCCTGTTGAGCCAAGTATTGACGGTCGCGATGGACGAAACCCTATCTGGCGTGAGTGGAAGTGCGAAGCGACCAACCAGGCTGATGCCTGCAGCGGTAGTCGATGCGAATGGATGACTCAGAATCAACTAGCGCAACGAGACCACCATCTCAGTGAGCGCGGGCATTGGCTCGCCAGCGAACACTCGCGCAAGCGCGCGGCTCGATTCTGCCACCCACAGTACCGCGACGGTCCAAGTGAGCAGTGTGCTACCCCACAAAAATAGCAGCGCATTGCGCAAGCGTACTTGCGCGGCGTTGCGAACTTCACAAACCGCGTCAATGGCACAGGCACCGCGCGGCGTTGCGAACTTCACAAACCGCGTCAATGGCACAGGCACCGCGCAGTGGTTTCCCGCCTGCTACACCAGCCGCGCGAACAAGACGACACGCTTTCGAGCAATCTAGCGTGCGTTGCATCCTATTTCTGTCTCCACAATGGCTGGTGCGCTGTGCTGGCAAGTCATCATGTCGCTCCAAGGCAACGATCAAGTCGGGCAAGGCACCCGGGAAATGGATTCGGGGGCCAATCAGCAAAGTCATCTGCGGATGGGTATTTTAAAGTTCATAGAGGCAGTTTGAACTAGGTGCGAGCCTACCTGATCTACGGGCTGCTCATCAGGCCAACGTGGTGAGACTTGCGGCTCAGGCGTAAGTTTAGAGGCAAGTTTCTAGCGCCATGTCCAACTCCTAAGCCACACCCCAAGAACAAAAAGGCCCGCCCTCAAGATGAACAAGGAACAGCATCAGGACATACGCATTGGCACCCTAGTCAACGGCGGTGCGAACTCCGCAAACTACATCGAACAGATCTTGCCCCACGGCTTTGAATCCTTCAGCATTACCTTTTGGCAGACCCTTGGCGACACCGACCTGTCGCAGCTCGCTGCCGAGGTGATGCCGGTCGTCACTGGCGGCAACGCCGTGGTCTCCAGCCTTGGCGTCTTTGGCAACCCGCTCGAAAATGACGAGCTGGCACAGAAAACCCGCGAGGGCTGGGAACTAGCGATCGACCACGCCCACGACTTCGGCTGCGACATCGTTGCTGGTTTTGCCGGACGCCTGCGCGGCAAGCCGATTCACGAAAGCATGGATCGCTTTCGCGAGGTCTTTCAACCACTTACCGAGCGCGCGGGCGAAAAGGACGTCCGCATTGCCTTCGAAAACTGCGATATGGGCGGCACTTGGGAAAGCGGAGACTGGAACATCGCTCACAACCCCACAGCCTGGGAGATGATGTTCGATGCTGTCCCCTTGCCCAACATCGGCCTCGAGTGGGAACCCTGTCACCAAATGGTCAGCCTCATGGACCCAATGCCACAGTTGGACGACTGGATGTCACGCATTTTTCATGTGCATGGCAAGGACGCCACCGTCCATTGGGACCGAGTCCGCAAGTATGGCATCCACAGTTCCATGCATCAGGATATCGCGCTGGGCAACAAGAGCTCAGTCATTCAGCCCTTCGCCTACCATCGCACACCCGGCTTTGGCGACAGCGACTGGACCGCGATCATCACCAAACTGCGACAAGGCAGCTTTGTTGGCTGCATTGATATCGAAGGTTGGCACGACCCTGTCTACCGCGACGAGCTGGAAATGACCGGCCAGGTCCATGCCCTCAATTACTTAAAGAACTGCCGAGGCGGCACCTTCGTCGCCAACCCGACCTAACCTGTCCGACGCAGGGGCTACAGTTCTCCCCAGATGCCCCCCGGGCGCCTGGGGATACGGACTCGCTTCAGGGTGCTTCGGTGCCGAGAGCAGCGCTGGGCTTATCCGCGGGCTGCTAAAAGATCTGGAGAAAGATGAACGACAACTGCCTACATTCGATTCCGGGATTTAGTGATCCCTTCAGCTCTATCACGCACTTGCTAGGCGCTGGCGTGTATCTGCTGCTGTCTGTGCGCATGTTATGTCGCCGGCAGGGCCAAGTCTGGGCTTTTGCGATCTTCGCCTTTTCTTGTGTCTTTATGCTATCGATGAGTGGGGTGTATCACTTGCTCGGGAGCGGCACAGGCCGGGCAGTCCTCCAGCGCCTCGACCATGCTGCCATCTTCGTACTAATCGCGGGGACGATGACGCCGATCCATGCGGTGCTGTTCGATGGGTTTATGCGCTGGGGTTGGCTGCTGCTGGTGTGGTCAGTTGTGGTCACCACAATCACGCTCAAGACCATCTTCTTCACTGCCGTGCCGGAATGGCTAGGGCTCACCTTTTTTCTGGGACTGGGCTGGTTGGGAGCCATCACCGCAGGGCTCCTTTGGTATCGCCTGGGCATTACCTACGCCAAGCCCATTCTCTACGGTGGCGTGGCCTACTCGATCGGCGCCATGCTAGAGTTTCTCGGCCAGCCCGTCCTTATTCCGGGGGGCATCGGCCCTCACGAGCTATTTCACATTACTGTGCTCGTTGGCATCACCTGTCATTGGCGATTCGTGGCCAGCCTCGCTACCGATCAGCACTTGACAGTGCCGAATAACGCACTCAGTGTTTGAGCTCAACACCAGAGCGTTATTATGCGTAGTTCAGACTACTTTGCCCCCATGGTGCGGCACGTACGTGACGCAATTTTCCCGATCGATGAGCAGGAAAATCTATCCAGGTAGGCCCTGAGGTGACTATTCTCAGGCTTTAGTCACCTCGTCAGCCGGCCAAAGAGTCAATCGGCCCCATAGCGCAGGGCTGACGAAGCGCATCGATTGGTGTAGTGATTCGCCCAAAAAAAAACGGCATAACTTCATGCTTCGAGGGCAGCAGGAGTGCAAAACTTGGGCAAATGCTTCTAGGCGGGAAGGACGAACCACGAAGCAGCATCCACGACATTAAGCAGCCCGATAAGTAAGGTGGATGAGGAGGCTGGCGAAACCGCAATTTTTCGCCTGCTTGCTGAAGAGTGAAAACGCGGGTTCCGGCAGATTCAGGGATCCACGGACTGCACCGACGGCACAGGCAAGGATTCTCCTCCCCATGCCTGCCGGCGCAGGGTTCGCGGGCAGACAGCATATCGCGCCTTAATCAATCGCGAGAAATGGGTAGCGCTCTGAAAGCCACAGCGGTAGCCTGCCTCTCCAATACTCAGCCCCGTCTGGCGCAGTAACCTCGCCCCCTCCCGCGTACGCTGCTGCCATAGATACCGCATCGGCCGCGTCCCGAGGTGCTGCCGAAACAGCCGGTTGAGATGTTGGGGCGTCACGCCCGCCGCCTTGGCAAGCACGGTCAGATCCAAGGAAGATGTCAGGCTCTCGTCGATCAAGCGCACAGCTTTCGCCAACGGTGTCGGAAGCCGCTGGTGGGCTTTGTGCCGATAACCGGCGGACTGCAGATACTCGAGGATCGCACAACGGATCAGGCCAGCACGCACCGCCCTCGCCGTGGGCTCCCAGTCATGCGCTGCTGGCAGGCTCACCTCAAACAACTGCCCAAGCCTCGCCGACACTGGGCAAACAAGTGGCAACTCTGACAGACAGCGCAGCTGCGCGACCGACAACTCCGGAACGTCAGCCTGTCGCCAGCCATGCAGCGTTTCCCCGGCCGTCGAAAAGGAAAAATGCTCGTTCCCGCCCGGCAGCAGCAGCGTCGCCTCACCGGCACCCACACGGCGAACCACACCATCCACGGTGATCACCGCCTCTCCCTGATCCACGTAGACCAGTTGCAGCGAAGTTTGAATGCGTGGCCCCAAGCTTGCCCCCGGCGCATAGCGAATGAACCCCGCCCCAAACCTGTCCCCAAACTGCATTATGTTCATTTCAGACAAGACTATGCCACTATCAATTCATTGAGAGCCTACAGATGGAGTGTATTATAGACATATTCTATCGAAGCTCAACAAGTATCTGGTACTCTCATGCTCACTCCCGATTCCCCTGGCGTCTGTACGCTCGATAGTCTCGACGCTAACGCCTGCGACTTTTACAAAGACAACGGCTTTCTCGTCATCACCAATGCAGTCACCCCAGACGGCCTGGCAGAGCTAGCCGCCGAGACCGTCGCCGTCTGCCGAGGGGAATACGGTCAGGTTAGCCGCTCTCCGCAGGCAGTTGGCGGCCCGCTCACCGACGAGATGCTGGCTGAGATGCCAGCAGAAGAGCTCATCTCCCACTTTCTTTGTATCCACCACCCGCACAAAATCTCAGCAACCTTCGAACGCTATTTAGCCCATCCGGCCATCGTCGCCGCCTTGACCAAAGTCATAGGCCCCAACGTCAAGTGCATGCAGTCCATGCTGTTCGTTAAATCCTCCGGCAAGCCGGGCCAGGCTTGGCATCAGGACGAAGACTACATTCCCACCCGAGACCGCTCCCTCACCGGTGCCTGGATTGCGATCGACGACGCCACCGTCGAGAACGGTTGCCTCTGGGTCATCCCCGGCTCGCAGCGCCGCGGTATCCTCTACCCGCAGTACCCCCACGATGACAGCGATTACGACTGCAACGTCATGTCATACAACTTTCCATACGATGAATCCGTCGATGCCATCCCCGTCGAAGTCCCCGCAGGAAGCATCGTCTTCTTCAATGGCTATTTGCTGCACAAATCGCTCCCCAATCGTGCCCCAGAAGGCACATTCCGCCGCGTCTTGGTAAACCACTACATGAGCGCCGAGAGCCTGCTCCCCTGGCAGTTCAGCCCCGGCGTCCCAATCGCAAAGCAAGACTATCGCGACATCGTGATGATCGCAGGCGAAGACCCGTACGCTTGGAAGGGCCTTGATGACAGTGCCCGCCCCAGCGTTCGCTCCGCCGGCTATGGCGGCTGCGGTGATGGCCGCAGCGACCTCGAAGCCCATCTGCAGAAGCCAGTATCCGAACGCCGCTCAGATTGAAAGAGGAGCCAGGCCAGTGACGAGCCGAAAGCTCGTCTTATTCGCTGTGTTGATCGCGGAGATTTTTTCTGCCGTAAGCGCAGAGGAAAAGGCCATGAACTCAAAGGACAATCCGCCAAAGCTACACGTGTAGATAGGCCGCAATGACTCTAACCTCAGCCAGCTGCCGGACTTCGCGCCCGCGGGGACAGAGTTAATTTCTGTTTTCGCCAGGGGGTAGAGATGGCAAAAACTAGCAGAAACGCCCCATGCCCGTGCAGCAGTGGCAGGAAGTAAAAGAAGTACTGTCTCCGAATATCGGGGGTAGACCATCGGCAACATCGCCCGGACAGGTCTATGCCGAGGTGGCGGAACTTGGCGCCTTGTCGAATAGCGTTCTCGACCTTATTCGCGACCATCACTTTGACGAGGCGGAAAGGGTGTGCCAACGCTTGGTGACTGAGTACCCAGATCAAGTTGACGGTCTGGACCGTCTTGCGATGACGTATGCGGCACAGGGCTGGAAGGGTAAGGCCGCCGAATACTACCGGAAGACAACCGCCTTGATGCGTTTATACGATGGCTTTGATGGCCCTGGCATTGCCAATGCGATGAGGGAAGCGGAGAGACTCGACGCCGAACAATCAGATGCTGTCCATGACGGGCAGATCTGAGCGTTTGAAACGAGCCGGCGAATAAGGCGCTGAAAGGCCAACGGCCTTGCCTTTCTCGATGCTTATGGGTACGTTGTCAGCAATGAAGTTGCTCGGAGGAGAATGCCATGGCTATAGTAACCGAAAAAGAGAGAGTTGTCGAGGCTATTCATCAGATCCCAGAGGATGAAACGATTGAGGAGGCAATGGAGCGTCTTATGCTTCTGGCGAAGATTGACCGCGGAATTCGAGAGGCTGATGCCAGAGATACAATCCCCCATTCCGACATGAAGCGCCGGATGGGCCGGTGGCAAACATAAGGTGGACTTAGCAGGACAGACCGGCTCAGCCCCCATCGCGCGCAGCGTGGTCCACCGAAGCAGAGGATCGAATTAATGCCTACGAGCGCGGTGAGATTCAGGCATCGACTGCGGGGGATGTTTACGCCCGGTTTGGAATCAGCCAATGATTCGCGTTCTGGCAGTTGCCTAGGCCGAATTTGCGGAGAAGTAGCCTGCTGCAATGAGCAACGAAAGGGTCTGGGCTACGAGTTCGCTGAAGAGGTAAATATTGAATAATCTCGCAATTATAAATATTCCATGAAGTCTACTACTAATCGACTCGATCGTTTTATTAGCCAGAATAGTTCATTCCCTATGTCATATACACGCATATTAATTGCTCAAAAGCGGATAATTATAGATGGCCGTGTGGCATATTCAATTCAGCAGAGGGTGACGAAATTCAGTCATGTAGAGTTGGAT